>Ga0209208_10005863_pt1 | contig 17031 bp, 10 predicted proteins | sample S1TSphfallax_3_FD_187694 | JGI IMG/M metagenome (GOLD analysis project Ga0209208, IMG submission 187694) | Host-associated microbial communities from peat moss isolated from Minnesota, USA - S1T2_Fd - Sphagnum fallax MG (SPAdes) (version 2) | ecosystem: Host-associated > Plants > Peat moss >...
CCATTGGTTCATAATAATTTGGAGATGCAAACTAATACACAAACTTGGGTTGTATACCTCTTGTACCATCCCTCCCTTGGTTAGTCACCGATTCTAGACTTGAAATTTCTTGCGATTGATTAGGTACTACTAAAGTCCTTGCTTTGTCTTGATTTCTACAACTCTAAACCACATATTACAGTTGAGAAATATACTACATCCGCACATTCGGATGAGTAGTTGATTGCATCTCTCTCTGTGGAAATCGTCATCTAGAACTTTGTCTTTTCTAAAGACCCCCATTCCATACATCCTGTTGTACCACTTCTTGTGGTAAAAATGACATGTGCCTCGCAAGCTTTTCCTCTATTTTCAAAACTCATATGTCCAACATTAGATTTTGATTTGGAGTTTCTATAAGCCATGCATACTCTTCTCCATTTTCAATATTGTCTTTTTCAAGAACTTGCCGATTTGCCTCCGAGTCCAACTATCAATGTAAACTTCGAGTCACCATTCGATTCATCTTGTTTCACAATTCCTCATCTTCAGAGTTTATTGAACGCTTTATAATCCTTATGGTGTTAACTACATAGACCTCTAATACTTTTTAACATACCTTTTAAAATTTTGAATTGAAAAAAAACAACATTGTTCATATGAACTCTGTAAAAAACCTTCCCATTATTAAAAGAAAGAACATTAAAAAAAAATTCCCCACAAGATGGTCGCCAAATGTTATAAGTGAAATTTAAATTCTTGTACAATATTTCACACTATTGTAACAACATATTTGCATTTCACATGCATATGTTCACTATTCTTGTTTTAAGTCTCAACAAACTTAACACTATCATTCATTAAAACGTTAGATTCATGGTTATTACATATAACCATAATTTGCACTTCAGAATACATTAAAAAAAACTCTAGAAACAAGATTACAATTCATTTCATCATGATCTTATAGTACAAAAAATTCACACAAAAGATGAACATAAAATTCACTGTAAAAGTATGTGCTTCTTTATAATACTGAAAACATCAATCAAAATTATAGCATAATTCCATGTTTTGTTAATAAATAAATAAAATCCAAAGAAACACTTAAAATCTTTGTTATCTTAAACAAAGTTTGTGGTTTTTCACTACAAGTACCTATAGCTCCTCCTATTCTTCTCTAAACTTATGTCTCCTCCTCCCTCTCATGTTCTCTAGAACTCTAACCTTTTGAACTATTTCAAGTTACATCATCATGATCAAAACAATAAGAATTCAAAATTCAAACTAACAAAGTTCCTTGATTAATCCCTAACCTAACTACCTTGTTCATCCAAAATCACATACTCATCCTACCCCCTTAACAACGTGCCCTTGTTCCATCACTTTTTGCACTTATAGTCTTCACACTTTTTGGTTTTCAATTCCTATTATTGGTCTACATGTGCCCTCGTTCCATCACATTTTGTGCTTCCTCGTTTTCGGTTCCTATTCTTGGTCTATGCCCACGTTTCATCGTGTTTCACACTTCCTGATTTTTGGTTCATGCTCTTAATTTGTGCGCATGTTCCATCCATTACTACAAAATTTGGGTGCAGTTCACTAATCCTCGTTCACTAAACCAGTGAATTCACTACTTCTTCACTTGTCCCCGTTCATTACAACCAGTGAATTCACTCAAAATCTAGTGAAATCAGTTCACGTATAGGGGACTCTGGTTGTAGTGTTCAGAATCTAAAACTATTAAAATTCTAAACGTGCATTGTGTTTTTTTTAATTTGATGTGTGTTGGAACCCCCTTCCTCATTTCCCATGTCCAAAGCTCTTAGAGTTCTTAAACGCACATAGCACTTTCCTTTTTGTATTATGTATGTAGAACTTCCACCCAACTCGACCCACCCCCTTAGCTCATTTTCTGTTTATATTTTGTTGATCACCTAGTCCCCTCTCTCTCCCCTTACTATTTTTCATGGACTAAATGGTTGAGTTGGTTGCAAGTGTGTTGTAACATGCCTTTTTATATGCATCTAAGCCTTAATTCACTACTTGGCATATTTGTGAACTTTTATTGTGCAATCAAGGTTTACACTAAAGCAAGCTATTGCATGAGCCTAGAGCTTGAACTTAGAGCCTAAAATTGGAACTTGGGATGGTAAAATGTTTTTTCCCTTATACATATGTAAGTAAAAACCCCACGAATTTTACACACATGAATGTTATATGTGGAAACCTAAAAGTAAACATGGGGATGAATGTTAACATCCATCTTCATTATAGATTTTTTTTTCATTCATCTAATGTATGGATGAAAAACATTCATTGACTTTACATGTTTTTAACATATAGAACTTCCATCAAAATTTTGAATGAATGTTTTATTTTATTATTATGTTCTTATCAATGAAATTTTTTTCCCCTTAGTTTTAATTAATAAAAGTTGCATGAAACTAATTCTATATGATATAACATTTGTTGAATAATATAATGTAAATTTCAGTATAAATGTATTTGATGACTTTAGTTTTAAATACCATTATTTTCAATATGTTTACACTATATTACTATTATCATGTTAATATCCACCCCATGGTCATTGTTTATTTTCAAAAACTAAAAAAGAAGTGTTTTTTTTGTTTTTCTTTGCTCTAGGCAAGTTGACCAAGTGTCGTTGATGACAATGGGGTTTTTTTTTCCCTCTCCAAAGGTGCCACAACTCCTTTCAAACCTATTTATAAGTGTCATGGATAACAATATGGATTTGTTTTTCATTCTTCTTTGAAGGTGCCACAATTTTTGTCAAATCTAACTAATGTTGTTGATAATGATATGTTTTGAATGCTTTAGATATCTTTAAACAACCTATTATCTTTGATGACAATGGGGTTTTTAAATTTAAAAAAAATTAGTTTCAAGCACCTTAATTAATTTTCTTCAAACAACCTACTACTGTAGATGACAATGAGGTTTTTTTTAATGATTATTTATTTTCAAGGCGCCCTAATTTTTCACAATGTACATATATAATGTTGTTGACAACTTTTGGGGGCGGGGGGGGGGATAAACATTCAACCAAAAACAATTTTTTTTTAATTGTTTAACCTTGTTGATGAAAATGATTTTTTAACCAAATTTTTAAAAATTATTTTGGTTGCATCATCATATTTTCCCTGATAATTACATTATCCACCATTATTAGATGATATTTAAGTTTGAGATATTAATACTTGGACAACAAATGAAGATGGATTTTTAATTTATTTATTTTCCAATCATCGATGATTTTCATCAAATGATTTATTAATTTAATCCAATTCATAAATTAAATTCATCCATGCAAAATTGACATTCATCCATATGAAATCATTCATCTATGGACACATTCATCCATGTAGGTGGATTAAAATCACATTAAGTTTTAAATTACAAGTTCAAAACTCTAAGCTCCAGCTTTACACTCATTCACAAGCCATCCTCAGTTTACACCTTCGAAACCAAGACGTGAGTTCAAAGTCCAACTTGAAAGTTTATTGAAACTTGTCACTTGCAAATTTAACTACATTAGCTAACCATGTTGAGATGAACCTCATTCATTGTTGTTTTTCAAGTTGTCAATGTATAGTTCTTTCAGCTATAGTTAATGAACTGCCTACTTTTTTAGGTTGTTTTTCTAACCTCTTTTTTTTTTGAGTTTTTTAAAATTATTTTTGCTACCTTTTTTTCCATTGTTTTTTTGTCACAACTTGTTCAAGTATTATTCTGAAATCACTACATGACTTTGAAAGTAATCAATTAATGGTTCTATCCTTTGTGTCTTTCTTGTAGGTAGATAAATAAATAATAATAAATTGCCATTTGTCAATCTTTGCTAAGTTGTGATGATGAAGTTGTTACCACCCACTTCTAACTTTGGTGTAGCTTCATCTAAGTTCATAATCACATAAATTATGTCTATTATAGTTTCTTAGTTCATGGTTGTAGAGTTTATAGGCAAATCTATATAATATTTGGATTTCAAACACACTAGTACCTAGGTTATCATGTGTTTAGCATGGACACCACCATCACCCGTCATTTGCATCATCACTTGCATCAACATAGTTGCCTACATCATCACTTGCACCAACATAATAGTTTTCATCATTGTTAACTTTTAATTAATTTTTAATTCACTATTCGTTAAAAAGCTTATCAAAAAGCTTCCTTGAATTAGGTCCCTAATGGGGTATAATCTGAGTTAACATTTAGTTAGGTTTTAGTTCACTATTAATTAGGAAGTTTCTTGAGTTAGGTCCTTAATGGGGTATAAATAGGGGTAAGACCTCCCATTACATTTAGTATGTTCAACACTAGTTTTGGGCACGCATTGATGTCATAACCTTTTTTTTCATATGTGACACGCTTTCAAGCTCCTTGATAGACTCAAATGTGAATTTGAGGTGAAAACAACGAAAAAGTAAGGAGTTGGGGCACACTCCCTAGCTCATAGCACTTTGGGGGTAGAGGGTCGTGCTAGAATTCTGGGATGGGACTAGGAAGAATGACAAGCAATCACTCACTCACATGAACCTGCACAAAACCAAACAACAAGTTGGTTAGTGCATAGCTAGAGCACTTTTAGTGTTAGGACGAGCCACAAGCAAACTTGGATTCACAAAACTCACCACGGCCCAGACTTGGGGGAAGCCACCACCTTCCCCCTCATAATATACTCTGTGCCTGGTCATGGGACCAGCACCCAACTATCATTTTGTCCCGAGACTCCCAAGTGGGAATCCCGAAATTCCCACAGTTGAGATTCTTGCAACTTTGGGGCCCATAACTTTGCATGCAAACCTTCGATTGAGATGAGGTTTAAAGCAAAGTTGTAGCCCTCGTCGAGAGCTTTCCAACGGTATGTCGCACACCACCTACACGCAAGGACGTCAAAGTGATTCCTAACTTTTAATGGTCGGGAATCAAATTGCCAATTTAACTCCCGACCTTTCTTTTGGCTATAACTTGTGTGTTAAGTGTTGAAATGGGTCATGTGAGCCCAATTTAGACATTTATGTTCCAAGAGCTTTCCAATGATATAAAGAACTTTTCAATCCAATGAGTTTTGACCCCTACGATCATTTTCTGAAAATTTGGGAGTTCACTGAGAGCTCACTTGAAAGTGTGAGGGTTCATTCCTTCACACTCTCTTGCACTCCCGAGAGCATAAAATGTGACTCCCGGGCTTCCCTCTTGGCCCGCACCTTCGCAAGCCCTTGCTTTAGTCGCGAGCCCAAGGCTAGGGTTGTGACAATATGTTATTAGAATAAAGTTTTGTTTGAATCATCTTCTAACATATATCATGTTTTTGTTTTGTGTTTTTGTGTTTCTAGTCTTGGATTAGACTTAGGCTTACATTTCTTGTGGTTTTTTTCTTTGTTGTGTCCTTGGTTTAGTTCTTATTATTGTAGTTTTTTGTGCCCATGATAATGTTAGAGGAGTTGTTGTTAATATGTTGATCAATTCTACTACAACATATTGTTTTTCCCATTAAGTATTGTTATCCTCTTTTTCATCTTTTTCATTATCTTCATTAGATGTAAAACCTTCATCTTCCCCTTATCTATTGTTTGTTGTTGTATTGTTAGTTATGTATAAACTGTTAGGGTTTATTTTCTCATGCATTGCAATAGGGCTTAGTGGCAAAATTCCTGATACTCTAAACTTTGACAAAATGTTTCTTGTGGTGAAGGACTAATCTAATGTGTTTTCTACCTAGCTAACTAAAGTTATTTTGTCTAATTCAATGTAATTATTATTGACGATTACAACATCTCCTTCTTTTCTAAAAGTTGTTTTGAATAGTTTGAAGCAAGCAACATTTAAAGGCTACAATGCATGGTTAATATGACTAAGTAAAGTCATCATATTTAACCCAAAGGTTTGTGCCAGCTCAATTTATTCTAATGTGACATGGGATCCATGTCCATTTAAGATGAACAAATGCCTATTAGTTAGAAAAATCCCACCTAGTATTGACCTTTTGAAGAAAGATAAGAATTCCTTGAACATGAAACTAATCATCCATGCCCTAGATTGCATGGCTATACATGATCTTCATTTACATAGTTTTATGTAATCATCCTACATCTTCTCTCCCTTAAAGATGTAAAAGCCTAGGAGGAATATTCTTGCAAGGTTGATAGTGCAATTGATAGTTAACCACTTTCTAGATTTTGCTATGATGTTGTAGACTTGTTATGAGCCTTGTTTGGCCAAAACCTTAGCAATTGACTACCTACATGCTTGTATCCCTATCTTGTCTGAATTACAGATATGATGTGCATCATAGTTATGCTTGTTGTACAAATTTTATAAGTTGTTATAAAAGCTTTCACATGATTATGGGTTAACCCTTGTGCTCTGTTTTTCTAAACTTTCAGCTTGTCGAATGTTAAATTCTAGGTGTCACTATTTGAACCAAAACCACTAAGAACTTCTTGGTACTCGATGCTTGAATGGTGTAACTCTAGTTCAAATTACTTTTGCAACTTTCATCTTTAACTGTTATAGGGTAATTGACAACCCCACTTTTTACATAGCCAAAGTCCAAGCTACTAAAGCTTCATCTTCTTTTTATGTGAGCACACTTGATGGCCCACATTTCCTAGATCTTGTTTTGCAATTTAGATGATTTGATAGAGAGGTACAAGATATGTTCCAATGTATATTGGTTTGCCTCAATGATGTTTTCCCATTTTCAATTACATCCATGGCTTTTTCCAACGCTTCATTAATCCATTTACCTCTCATGGTGACTAGGATGCACCTATTAACTTTACATTTTTTTCTCTTGGGTCTAGTCTAGAAGGAAGAACATTTTATTTGTCTTGTGCATGATGTTGGTCTAAGCCACTTTGCCTCATGTGTGGCAAAATCAACATCATTATGCTTTAATTAAGACCTCCTAGCTTTAATCTCTAGCTGTTTGGAAATGTGCGCTCTACCCCCCCAAGAGGTATGAACTTAAATTTTTAAAATTTGTCCCAAAAAGCTAAAAACTTTGAAAGGTCAGTGTAGGTTTCAATTGCATATGCCTCTAGTTTTGGTGAAAAAGTAATAAAAGCATAAAAACTTTTGAAATCATCCCAATTTAAATTTTGGCCTATTGTTTTTGTGCAAGCAATGGGTGTGTAGAGTAGATTGTGCTTCCTTTATGCTTGAAGAAACCGGCCTTTCTGATGATTCCCTGCATTGTAGTACTTAGGAACTATGGAACTTTGTACCCATTAATAATATTGAAACTTTTAAAACTTCTTGTTGTAAAGCTAATCTATTATAAACATTATTACTTGTACATTTGGTTCTTGTTCTTCTATCTACTTTAGTTGTGTCTCTTCTTTGACTATTATAAAGTTAGATATGTGTTTTGGAACCTCTTGTGTTTCTTCTTTGACTACTATGACCTCTAATATGTGATGAACTAACTTGATTATTTCAAGATCTAATGAATGATCCTCTATTCTGATGTCTTTTGAATCTTGACTTAGCATGTATGCTTTGTATATTTCTATGAATGATCGGAAAGTCATACTATTTGGCAAGTTTGACATGGTGAGAGAATGGAAATGAATTGACAAGAGATTATTTGTTTACATGTTTAAAACCTTGTGAACTTGTTATTGTTTTGGTGGGAATGCAACAAGGCAAAATTGGGGGGAATTTAGAAGTGTTGCCTTTTTTTAATTTGTTGATTTTAAAATCCACTAAAACATAATGAGCTTTTGAATATTTATGGCCAATTTTGTGTTGTTTAATGTTCCATATAAACCCCATTAGTAAACATTGTTTTTGCATTCCAAACTTGGGATTTTATAAGACCATTTTAATTCATCTCCTAATCCAAGCACTTTAAACAACCCATTCTATGTTTCTCCTCATTTTACCCTTCACCCTAAGCCCTATCATCAAACTAATTTTTCTAGCCCAAATATTGGATTATGGAAACCAACCCATGGCATTCCCAAAACCAAACCCTTTTGTGTTTGTTGATATTCAAGTTTTCACAAATTTTTGGTCGTTTCGCCACCCATCACCAAACTCTTCCACACTCTTAATGGACCAAAAAGTGTGCAAACATGACTAATTTTATGCTTATGACCGAACATGAAAATCACATCCTAATAATATACACAAAAATTCTTAAAACACAATTATTCACATCCAAATGTTTGGTCATAGCCAAACTCCAAAATGCTCATTCAATTGTGATTGTTCTATAACAAGCAACCCCTAGCACTATATGAGTGTTCAATTGTAGGCCTGTGTTCAATGATGGGCCTCTCTACCCTACTACTTTATCATTTTATTAATAAAATATTTACAGCAATGGTGACACCCTGGTGAACATCATCTTCCCACTTAGAAAATGCACGCATTCTTTCCAATTTACCCTCATACACCAGGCTGACCTTTGACTATGTGGAAAAGCAACATCTCCACAATGCTCATTGTCGGGAGTAAGGTGACTCCCCAAACTTTTTTGCGTTTTCCATGTTGTGTAGTAGCCTAACTGTTTGTTGGAATGTTTCCCTCTCCATGAACTACTTCCAAGCTACTACGAACAAGAGGGCAAGAGATAAGTTATATTTCTTTGTTCTAAGATTATCTGGGGGGGGGTTCAGATTCAGTATCATGTCAAAGAGCGCGGAATCCTCTATCAAGAGGAATCATGCAAAGTTTGGTAATGAAAAACCTGTGACTACGTGTTGATGTTATTAGGGGTGAAGCAACTCTATGTCCCTGCCATTAGCCTAGGCCGAAAATGGTGACAAACAAATGTATGAAAATAGAAAGTCTACCCAGGCAATGCAGCTACACCGAAAAAGTTCCAAGTGGGGGTGGGGGCCGGGGGGAGGGATGCAAGGAGGGAAGGCAAATTGTTTTGGTTTTATTTTTGTTCCATAAGTTTCCAAGGGATGTTCACCAAGCTCTTAAAAGATTCCCTAAGTTCCCAATGTTTTCTTTAAAATGTTCCAATAATTTTATCCCATAGAGTTTGCCCAAAGTTGTCCTCTTTCCACCTATGTAGGCTATGTGGGTGGGGCACAGGGGAAGCACTCCATTTTCCAATAGAAAGTTCTATTTGGGAGCTTTCACAATTTCTGTTTTTCTGTGATTAGTCAGTTTAAAAAAAAGTCCATCAAGTTGAACTTGGAAGGCACCTGCCATCTAATTCCCATATTCCAATACGGATTTGGCGTTCATGAAATCATTTTCAATTTTCTAATGTTTTGAAAAAACATTTTTGGGAATGCTGAAAAATCAGTATAAATAAAAGTTTATCAGATATGGGCCCAGGCGCTCGAACACGCAATCTCAACAAACTAGGACTGCGATATAGTTGTTACAATTTGATGTGTCATAATTTTGTCTATTCTGAAATTTTTGTAAGTTTAAAAATCCAATGCCAAAGCTTAAGATTAATACATTAATTATTCAACAAACAGATGTCAAATTTGTTCAAAGACTACACTATTACAAAGATGAATAAGTATACTAAAAATAAAAGTTCTTTTTTCCAAATGGCCCATGTGGATTCTGTCACCCACTCACCAGTACAACATCCAGTGGAAACATGTAACCAAAATTGCCTTATCAAGTTTCCACTTTCCACCTTGGTGGTTCCTATCTCTCCCCAAAAGAAAATACATTGAGCTTTGGAACGCACCTACAATTAATTAATGTAAATTGTAAATAGGTGTAATCACTAAGGGTATATAATTTATACACTTATCTTGCCAAAAACATTCACACAAACCCATGTAAGAATTTTAAAAGTATTTACACAATGAGTAGGGTAAGAGTACATATCAAAAAATTGACAAGGTAAGTGTAAATCATTTACATTTAACCAATTTTTACACAGCAGGTATATGTGTATTTACACCTTTTTCCCAATAAGGATACATACATGGTGGTTACTAGGTGATACAAGGATATGGTTAGAAATATTGTTAACCACCATGGTTTAGTTATGGGGCAGGAATACAAGGACACAGTGTTTTCCATGCCCATACCATCTACCTTGCATTGAGAGGTGGTGAGTGTGGTTCACTCCGGGCAATCTATGTACACAAAGGATATAATAAAATGATCTAAAGGTTCGTTCACACTTGGTGTTGGAGACTCTAGTGTTGAGTTCCTCAACACCATACTAGGCATTTGAGACTTAAACTTACTTATGGTGAAGATTTTATGTTAAACTAACATTCACTTAACATCAAAATTGGGTGCCACCTAGGATGCCACCTAGATTTTCAATTAACATTGATTTAACATCAAGTGTGAATGTTAGTTTCAGACTAAAGCAACAAATCCCATTGTTAACAATGTTGCTTTAGTCTGAAACTTTTCTTCCTTCAAAAGTATGTGTATGCAAATGATGTAATAATGTGTTGGGGTCTTGTCAATTGGGTCCAAAAGAATCAAAAGGGAAGGGCAAAGCTAAGTAGTGGGACCCAAAATACCATGAAAAGTTTGGATTATTTTCACGTGTCAGCATTCTGCACCTCACAAAACAAAGTTTGGAGTGCATTTCTGGACCAGGCGAAAGGGATCTTCTAGGGTTCTAGATATTGTGCAACTTAGGGTGAGCACCATTGGATGGGTTTTGGGTCATAAAAACGTGAGTGGACTTGAGTGAGATATGATATTCTATAGATGATGCGTTGGCCTTCACAACCCTTTTTTCTTCTGGCTGCTGCAACGTGCATGCATGACTTTGGAATCAATGGTGGGGAGGGGAAAATAAAATCAAGGGGTTCAAGGATTCAAGGACCAAGATGTTGGAAGAGACCATCTAGCACCTTTTCCCCCCCAAAAAAAAAGAAAAAAAGAAAAAAACAAACTAAAAAGTTTCCATGCTGTACTTTGATATTAAGTCTGTTCATTGCAGGTTTTCCTTGCAATCTAAAAAAAAAATCTTAATCAGGAATTCTCAAAAGACGAATGAAGGAGAATTAAAAACTATTTTTTGGACAAAAGAAAAGACCATAGCTCAAATTGCTATAAGCTAAGAAACTTTCAATGTAAGCACTACTTCCTTGGTGAAGGGTGGGCTCTACATGTTTTTGCAAGTTGCAATAGCATTAGTTTTTTCCTCATAATCAGTTTATCAAAGGGATTAAAAGGAGATATATATATATTCCACCTTAGTCAAATTTGATGCATCTCGTGCCACATGTTTGGCGGTTATCTCAAATTTAATTTTTTAATGTCCTATACCTTTGAAAATTCCCATTTTCCCTACCTTAAAATTTCCAATGCCATGGAGAGAGCTTGGATAGGAAGCAATGGGCCTAATGGTTGCAACAAACTTGGATGGAAAAACCATTAAATTAAAAAAAATTCAACATGTGGCTCACAAGGAACATGTGTTTTTCAAATGTGCTCAATCCACAAATATTTCATGACCCAATGTCATTGCAAGAGCCACATGCCCCCTTCATGATGTGTGTTGGGTTGTGGACTTTGTTTCCCTTTTGTGGAACATGCTGCTGTATCACTCATTTGCGAGATGTGTGATCAAGGTTTAAGAACTTTTACCCTCATCATCATTGGAAGACATATTTGCTTGTCATTCAGTAAGTGGGAGCTATATGTATAGGGTAAAGCCCCATGATCCATTTCACTCGGATTTTGTTCAACATTGAGTGAAAAAAATAATGAATTTTTTTTTCCACTCCATGTTGGGCAGATTGTAAATAAAATATCTCATAGAGTGATGACAAGTTTTGTAACAAGGGAGACATTAATTTATTATTTTTTTAAATTTAAAAATCTATTTATGGAGCTTTGCACTCTAAGTGTGCAATTTGTGTCTTCCATTATTAACACTTGTCCTACCAAAAAGTATTTTCATAAATGTTAATTGATTAAATTTGTCATATTTGATGTGTGTTAATTGATTAACATCAATCATACCATTTATATATTTATAAATGTTAGTTGGATATTATTATTAAATGTGAAGGGAGTACATTCTTCTTTGAATCTACACAATATGTGAATAAAAATATTAATTCCCGTATATTAGTTGTTAGTGGGTATAATTAGTAGATTATGAGCTTTTAACTTAAAAACTCTTGTATAGTTTTCCATTTGTTTGTTAAATTATGCATCATTTACATGTACTATCAATGGAAGCATTGTTTGATTGTTGATTTATGCCTTTGAAAATCAAATATGTTCAACCTTATCCTAAAATGACAATTGTACTTTAATTCATATGCTTTTCTCTTGTTTCCTTCTCTTCTTCATAACTTAAATACGGTATATTGTGTAACTTACTAAGTAATCAATTATCAAACTCAAATATCTTTATAAATTATTTCACAAGTTCTATGAGATAGTGGTATTGGGTCACACGGAATCATCAACATAATTTGCAAAGTTAAAAACACCATAATAATCTACCATGCCCATTAAAATGGGTTAAGAATAATCAATTTCCATTTATTGTGATCATGTGAAATGTTAAATATGTTATATTGCAAGATCATAGGAATTGTTGTTGGGTTGGGTTTCTTGTTCTACTTTTGTTGTTCCATTTGTGTATAAAGATTGAACTTGTAGCAGCCACTAACTTGTTTGCAAGCTATGGTCTACACAAAAAATTGTCACAAAGTGGCAATTTTCAATACCTATAGCATCTTGATGCATCATGGTGAATTTTTTTTAAATAATTTTTTATGAAAATTTATTATAGATCATGGGCTATATCCCCATCTATCAATATGTTATGGAATTGGTAGAAATATTAATGATTTACTTGTCCAACGAAGTTTTTTTTAATTTGTAAAACCTTGAAACATCATTGCAATTACAACAAAAGGACTAAAAAGGATTAGATCATGTGAAATTTTCAATGAAATGTTGCATATATAAAGTTATTAACATAAGGGTCAATCTTCTCCATCAAAGCTTCCAATTTGTTTTAAGGTTTTTGGAGTTCATATTAAATGATATTAAAATGTTCATAAGCACAATATGTTATGACAATGTTGATTATGATTTTTTAGGTTGTTCTTCTATTGAAAATGTACTTGGGCTATGTATGTTTTTTTCATTTCAATAAAATAAAATGGAATAAATTAATTTTAAAAATGGCAAACTACTATTAAATGAAGGTTTTTTAAAAACCTTAAAATTATTAGTGTAAATTTAAACAAAATTATGAGTATGAATCAAGTACATATTCATGGTTATCATGACTTACTTTAGTTTTGAACCCAAAATCATTTATATGTGATCTCTAGAAAAATTTGAAGTGATTGAAATCTTATGTGTTATTACTTTTGATATTATATGTAGTTTCAATTTTGTTTTAAATTGTGTACACCAAAACTTGCAAACACCCATTTTTAGTATTGCAAATTACCAGGTGTATTTGCAATTACTATTGTTTAATCCCAAAATATCATATGTTTAAGTTGTAATGGAAACCACATTGGCCACAAAATTTGTTGGCCTTCCATATAACAAAATGGATTATTGAAAGGAATTGAAACAACTAGTCTTGCATGTCCCAATTCACAATTCATGTGGTCCATCTTTGAAAGAGAAATTTTGATTCCTTTGTAGCTCCAAGCTTACTAAAATTAATTTTACAAAAATAAAAAAAAGGCATTGAAATTAAAGTGAAAAAAAATAAATAATATAGCATGGTTAAAAATTTAAGGAATAATAGGGTGGGGAAAAAAATCCTTCACCTAATACCCCCTACCTCCTTTCTCCATCCTTGTTTGATATATCAATTTAGAAAATTAACACATAGTGTCACCTTAGGGTTAAAGTTTTATATAAATATTAATTGGTTATAATGTTTATTCATTGATAAATGTTAACTAGCTACACCAATTTCATGTTAGGTACATTATACTTGTTAGGTAAACTTGTAATAAAAATTAGGTAAATTATATTAGTTTTTTATTTTGAATTAGATATTAACTGCTTATTAACTATACTGGTTAGTTTTAAATAACTAGTAGTAGCTATTAATAAGACATGAACCTATATAAGGAAATTAGTTTCAAGAAAAGTATCATCTTTTCTACAATTTCTTGGATACGATTTTATTTTGTAATTGTTTTTCCAAATCTAGATAATTTAATTCATTTTTATAGTTTTATTTTCATTGCTTAAATTTTATGAAGTCTCTCATTACCAATAATTAATGGTAAAAAATTGTGTTTACATTGGTCATCCATAATAATGCAATCATACATCACATAGACAATTACATATATGTAATGATAAAAATCATGTTTTGGCATAATGCATTCAACAATTTCTAATTTATCAACCAAAAACAAAATGTGATCAAGCTTGTGCTATTTATTTAATTTCTCAAAAAAATAATTTAATTTAATTTAACTATGAAGTTGTCACATGACATTAAAATATTTTGATATTATATATATAATCGAAAAAAACCACATATTTTGATTTTGATAGTTAATCATACATTTTCCATATTAGTTTTACATCATATACATGCACATGGCTTTTGACATTGCATCTTTAAAATATAGGTGTAATTGTGGGTGAAAGCACATTAAGCTAGTTCAAAAATGGCAAATGAAAAATCCATATTTCATCCTTTGCATAATGTAAAATAAGTAATTGGATAACACTACAGCAGATTGCATCCTATTCCATTGTAACACCTCCACTCAAATGGATTTGAGTGGAGTCCATCCAACTCCACCCAAATGTTCCCAATGAAAACCACTACCAAACCACTGGTCATTATGTTTAGGTCTCCTAGTGGATTAGTCTAGAAATACCACTAACATTGATTTGATTATAACTTTATTTATTTATTTATCCCAAGTTGTTCATTAGTGGAATGGGTCACATGTATTTTGACTAAGGGTGCAGTCATAATCAAACAAACCAAAAACCATGTTGGACGATCGCCAATATTCTTTCAAAACTATATTTTTGTTAGATATGTTTTTGTGGTGCCATTTTAATGTCATGGCAATCATGCGAAGTTGTGCTAAATGACTAATATGAGTGTTGAAAAATTCAAAATAATTTTTTTTAAAAAATATTTTGGGTTTTGGTTTTAATAAAAGACCTTTCAACTTGAACAACAATTGCATCAAAACTAGTCAATTTTGTAAATTAATAAGCTAAAGACTCTCTTAAAAATGGAATTTTGATGAGAAAAAATTGAGATGATGTTAATTGATTACCCACACTCAAAAAACACTCACAATTTGAAATTTTTTTAAATTTAAAATCTATTGAATAGAATTAAAAAATTTCAAGAATGCTTTACCACATGTAAATGGGGTGTAATGTACATGACATCTAAAGCAAAGTTGTATTTCATGATACAAAAAAAAAAATCATAAAATAACTAGCATATTTTCATGTTTGGAAGGTATTACAATGAAACAAGCCTCCACTCCCCATGCAACTTTATTTCCCATGCAAAATATTTGCAAATTGTTGAAGTGTTTTGCAATTAGCTTCTTGGCATGTTTAAATACCATGTGGAATTTTGCAATTACAATTGTTCTATTGAGACATTGTGCACAATGGAGGTTGGAAAGACATTGTCCATGTTATTATCAAAATGATGTTAAATGTACATGCTAGAAAAAAATCTCTTAAAGCATATGTGCTTCAATCCACTTAACCTAAACTACTTACACACCTATAAGTTTGCATTGGTGTCACCCATCAAAAAGTTCTACATAAGCATTATATGGGCAAAATGTTTTGTTATACAATTTTGTCACCTAGCAAAAAACTTAGTCAAGTTCTTTAAGAGCTTCTCCATCATTTTCTAATGCCTCAATGTCAACAATGGCATCCACTTCTGCTACCAACACTTCCTCCCCTTTTTTAATGTCCCTTGTGTTATTTTTTACCACACCAACTGCTTACATGTCCATGAACACCCCATCTATGTCTATCCCAATCATCAACTTTATAATTTCAACCTACACCTATTGAACCTGTGCTTCTTTTTGCGTAACCGCTCACCAACCTCCATCACCCACCTTGTATGTGTCGCAACCCCACTTTGAGGCAAGTGTGAGGTTGAGACTTGCACTCCCAAAAGTGGGAACTTGGAGTCCCCCGGGACTCGTGCAACTTCAGAGCTCGATTGCAGAGGTCAAAACACCTTGCATTGAGATGTTCTTTATACCATTGGAAAGGCCTTGAAGTTTAGATGTCGAAAATGGCCTCGCATGAGCCATTTGGACATCTACAGCACAAGTTATGGTCAAAAGAAGGGCCGGGAGTCAAACTGGTAGTTTGACTCCCGACCACAAAAAGTCGGGAATCGATCCGACCCCGGTGTGTGCAGAGGGAGTGCGACACACCGTTGGAAAGCTATTGAGGAGAGCTACAAGATTGCTTTAGACCTCATCCCAATCCGAGGTCTGAGCTGGGAGTTACAAGCTCCCAAAGTCCCGGGAGTCCAAACCGGGAATAAAAGCCATTTGGATGCAGGTGTGGCGAAGCAACACAAAGAATATTATATGGGGGAAGGTGGTGGCTTCCCCCGAGTCCAGGCCGCAGTGAGTCAAGTTAGTCCGTGTTGCCCGTGGTTTGTCCTGACACCAAGAGTGTTTTCAAAGGTGAACTAACCAACTTGTGGTTGGTTTTGTTGTAGGTTGTAAGTGAGTGAATAAGCTTGTCCCTCTTCTTAGTCCTATCCCGGAGCCTCAGTACGCCCCTCTACCCCTTTTAGTGCTGAGTGCTGGGAGCATACCCTCAAGTCCCCAAACTTCCGCATTTTTGAAGCCGAGGCCACCTTGGGCCTAGCTTGGGACTTGGGGTTACGTTAGTATGGGACAAAAAAACATCTACAACATTGCAATGTGCATGGGTCAATATAATTATTGGGAGATCAAGGTACATGCACAAGTTATTTGTTATTCTTAGAAAATGAAAATGATGTAATTAATCACTACAACAACTATGACAATCCACTTACATTTAATTACAAAATGCCAAATCCATTATAGTGGAACACAAATGGAACACAAAAAT
>Ga0209208_10005865_pt1 | contig 17030 bp, 18 predicted proteins | sample S1TSphfallax_3_FD_187694 | JGI IMG/M metagenome (GOLD analysis project Ga0209208, IMG submission 187694) | Host-associated microbial communities from peat moss isolated from Minnesota, USA - S1T2_Fd - Sphagnum fallax MG (SPAdes) (version 2) | ecosystem: Host-associated > Plants > Peat moss >...
AGTCTGATGTCTTTGTTTTCATAGCTTGGTTGACATGTATGCAAAATGTGGGAGCATTGAGGATGCTTGGAGAGTGTTCAACAAGATGCCATCTTGAGATGTGGTCACTTGAAATGCAATGGTATTGGCACATGTGAAATATGGCCAAGGGCGGAAGGCACTGGAACTATTTTGACATGTGCAACAGGAGGGTTTGCTGCCAAACCTTGTTACTTTTGTGGGGGTGTTGAATGCATGTGCCAACATGTTTGTGGTTGAAGAGGGCAGGTCTGTTCTCATTAAAAGTGGTTTGGAGTCAGATGTCTTTGTGGGGAATAGCATGGTTGACATATATGCAAAATGTGGGTGCATTGAGGATGCTTGGAGAGTCTTCAACAAGATGCCATCTTGAGATGTGGTCACTCAGAATGCCATACTTGGAGGATATGCCATACATGGGCACGGTAGGGAAGCTGTTCAATATCTTGAACAGATGTGTGAAGAAGGTGTACAGCCAGATGATATCACTTTTGTTTGTCTTCTGTCAGCTTGTAGTCATGCAGGTCTGGTGGATGAAGGCATGTTCTTGTATGCTTCCATGATCAGAGACTATTTTATATCCTTCAAAATTGGAACATTACACCTGCATAGTTGACCTCCTTGGCCATGCTGGCCATCTGCAGGAGCCAGATAATATGGTCATGGCAATGCCCTGTAAACCACAGGTGGCTGCTTGGATGCTATTGTTTGATGCTTGCAGAGTTCATGGTAACATGGAGATGGCAGAACATGTTGGCAAATAAATTCTTGAAATGGAGCCTGAGAATGCTCCTGGTTATGTCAAACATCAATGCTGCTGTTGGCAACAGGCATATCTGTGAGAATGTTGAACAGCAGAGAAAGGGAAAAGGTGCAAAGAAACAGCCGGGTTGCACCTGGATTGAAGTGAATAATGAGGTGCATACATTTGTAGAAGAGGATTGAGACCACCCCCAGATGATTGAAATTCATGCAGAACTGCAGGGATTGTCAGGGCTCATGCATGATGCAGGGTACGTGCCTTGCACAGAATTTGTTTTGGATGATGTGGAAGAAGAAGAAAAGGTATTTCATTTGTGTCACCATAGCAAGGAACTGGCTATTGCCTTTGGGCTCATCAACACAGCTCTTAGTACTCCTCTTCGAATAAGGAAAAATCTGTGGGTTTGCAAAGATTGCCACACTTCCATAAAGTTCATTTCAAAAATAGTTGGGAGAGCCAATCACCATGGTGAGGGATGCCAATCACTTTCATCACTTTGAAGATGGTGTTTGTTCTTGCATGGACTATTGGTGATGCCAGTAGCCTGGCTTGTCAAACACTAAATCAAGTTCATTTTGTTTACAGTAGCATGTCTAGTGGTCTTTTCACACGATTAAAGTTCAACACTGTATGAAAAGGTGGCCATGGACTTGCCTCCCTGGATTTTTGGTTTGATGCCTCTGCCATCTGTAGCACTTAGGTCTGGTGCCTCTTTCTTATTATGTACGGACAGAGTTATTTTGGAAACTGAGTGAATGTTGAGACTAATGAAATTGATGATGACCAGTTTCAAGTGTGGACCAACAAAGGTTGGAGGTATTAGAGGTTATGAAGAAAATTATGATAACCAGCCGACACTGGTTCCACCATGCAGGCCATCCTGTGTGTTCCAATGGAGAATCCCAATCTCTGGAGATCCCATTTCTTCATTTTTCTGCATGCTGCAGGAATTAGCAATTGATCAGTTGATTCTGAGATTTGTTGTTATCCATGTTTCCAATTCCATATTTTTATCAATATCTTTGATTATGGAATCTGATCAGATATTGAGTGAGGCTTGTTCTTCCTGGTTGGAATAGGTTATACAACAATTTTACATATGGATTATGCAGAATTTTACAAGCTCTTTGAAGCAGATGAACATTGTATTGGACTTTTTGTGGGGCCTTGGTTTGATCCCTATATACCACCAGTGGACATCCTTCAATTATGTCTGTGCATTTCTCAACAGAGAGTATGCTGGCAGTTGCTAACAGTATACCTTTCCAGAAGCCACATTGATGAATTATCCTGATACTGTCAATGGTGATCGCTGGTATCATGCAAGTCCGACAATTGTGGTTTAATTCTCTTAAATTTTTTATAAACCCCTCCTAAAAGCAAGCAAGCATGCCTGCAACACAAAGCAATGACAAAGAAATTCTCATTGTCAGCTCTATTTGCATTTTGAGTGTGATATTATGCTACCTTCAGTGTTTAAAGGCCCTAAGTTTATGCAAATCAATCCATTCTGAATGCACCCAATGTTAGTGCTGAATATTGTGCATCTCCAGAGGTGGAAAACCCTCTGGGATCTTACAATTTTGCCAACACAAACAAGTCTTGTGATTCACACTAACATCACCTACCAGCACCAGTTCCTTGTCTTTGTTCTAGACCCAAGCATGGCAAAGTTTTTCACATTATTGTGGTAGCTTTTCACACAGTTTTCATGCTTCCAAACTGTACTTTTGAGAGCAAAATACTTGTGACTTGTATTGTAGGTGTGTGTAGGTACAAAAACAACAATCCTTGGTACATCCTTTTGATTTGCACTTGTGTGCCAATAGTACATGACAGGCACCAATGGCACTACCACACCTCCCACTCATTTCTATCTTTCTGTTGCAATTTCAAGTTTGAATCCAAGGTGAAAAACCCATCTCATAACTCTGCGTTAACACTGACATAACTCCAAATTAACACTGAAATTAACTCCAGGCTTGGCTGGAGCTTTAAATACAACTGATTATAGATGTAACCCAGCCAAGCTGTTTTAATAAAGGCACCAATCTGCATAGGAACTGGAAGTATACAAGTAGAAGACCTAAGTTCAAGTTGAATTGCCTCAAGTCACATGTTGGTGGTTATTGATTTGGCTAACTCTGGATGTTTCATGCAAGTCCTCCTGCAACTCCCACAAACTTGTGACCAATGACCCACAAAAATACATTGGGTTCATGGGATGGCAGCAAACCATACACAGTTCTTTGGCAAGGGATCAGAGGTGGGGTGCAGCAAATCATGTAACAGGTACACTGAGGGTGTAGCAATTTCAATGCACTTCACATAAGATTATGGCAGTTCCATGAAAGCTTCATAGCAGATATATAACTACTGTGGGAATGGTGCAATTTAAGCAAAGATATGGTGACCCATAAAGAATAAAATCGAGTTTCAAAGTAGTTCCAGAGAGAGGACCAAGAGGATAGAATTGGGTCCTCAGCAATCAAAATTTGAGAGGTGCATGATGGAACCTATCCAGGACATCTTCCAAGCTGAGGTTTAGAGTCATTGTGTAGCCATGTCCTTGGCTGACCATGTCCCCACCTGCACTAAACCCACCCATTTATGGATACCTATCAGCAAAGAGTCTAATGGATTTTCCATGCAAGGTTTTTTCACAGTGTGTTTTGCAGAAAATCGTGAACAAAACATCTATTTCACACAAAAACCACAGGTAGAAATCAATTATTTTTTCATTAAAACCTCTCTATCAAATGTGACAAAAGAGATAGTATACTCAAATCTGCTGTATATTACTCTGCTTATTGCAAATTGGATCTCAACATAATAATCCAAAACTAACTAAAGCCCAGCATTGAACATAGTGCTCCAAAAATCCTATAATGCTACAACCCATGAATCTGATTCTTCCACAAGACAGATCACAAAATAGTTCCCAATACAAGTGTTTAACCTGGCTGTAAAACATGCTATGCACATTTTGTCTTCACAGTTGCTCTACATTCCATCACCTTAGGTGAGGCCACATGGGGGCTATGAATGTGGTGTGTGCTGTTGAAACTACAGGGATGGCTAGCCTCTTGCCAAAATCCCTCACACAATGTTGCCAAATTGAAGCATTTGTACCAGGTAAATAAGAAATGAGTGGCATTGTCATGCCACACAGGGCCAGTATACATCATCAATACCACTTGTACCTGAAATTTTAGATTAGGATGTACCACAGCTATAGATGCTAAGCTTTGCATCATCTGATCTTCTAAATTCAAGCTTGTCAAAGGAATGGGAAGTGGGCTGACAAACTACCAGCCCACAAATATTACACTAAACTGCCTTCAAGCATCTCATAACATGAAGGTAATTTCTAAATGAGTTAGAGATGGAAGAACTCAAAAGAGTATGAAAACAAGGTTTGCCAATAGAATGAAAGTCCAAAACAATAGTGTTGGTGTTGTCCTTGTTCACAAGTTTTGTGCCTTGTTCACAAGATGTTTTGCTCTCCCTTGTGCACTCTGAGGAAAAGACTTTGTGCCATCCTCCAAACTTTTTCCCTCACATGCTTGACAACATCACAGCCCAACAAATAGTTAACCATGTCAAGACCCAAAAGAAGATGTGGACAAAATTCTCACACTAGTAGTGACAAAAGAGTTGGAGTACATGCTTAACTTGTTAGCTTAAAGAAAAGAAACTAGCTTCATACATAATGGAAAACAAGCAGCGAATTTAAAGAAAAACTAATTAATATTATCTGCAATCCTATTGGACCATATATTCATTATTAATACACAAGTTGACATCTAATTTTATGTCCAACTTATCTAACCGACGATGAATGAAAAGGTGACCACCACTAACCCCGAATGCTAAAAACTGTAGGACATCATGCATGGGTGTGCATATTCAACACATCCTTACACAACCTGCATGTACTACAATCAAAACACTTTGAATTGTTCTACCTAACTTTGTTTTTTAACATGATCCCTAACCCCTAGCATATTTATGAAGTCTTGGAACTTCATTTTTCCAAAATTTGGTCAAGATATCTGCTATTTGTTCATTTGATGGAATGTGAAACAAACTAATTTCACCTTTCAAAACCTACTCTTTAACTAAGTGATAATGAGCTTCTATGTGTTTGGATTTTGCATGAAAGACCGAATTCTCTACAATCTTGAGTGCACTAATATTGTTGCACCATATTTGAGTTGGTTCATCACTCAAAACATGCAACTCGATTGATAATGTCTTAAGCCATGTAGATTCTTTTAGACCTTCAGCCAAGGCGCAATATTTTGTTTTTGTTGAAGATAGGGCTACAATTGGTTATTGCTTTGAACTCCACGTAATGGGACATCCTCCAAACTGAAACACATATTTAAAGGTTGATTGTTTGCTTCTACATTCACCTACCCAATTGGCATTTGTGAAGCCGGTTATTTCATTCCATATTCCTTTTCCAAAGTGAATGTTGAGTTCAACAGTTCTTCATAAATATCTTAGTATTTGCTTAACAACTAGGTGAGGTGTTCATGGTCAATTCATACATTGACTTACAACTCCAACATGACAACAACTAGGTGAAGTGTCAATGGTCAATTCATACATTGACTTACAACTCCAACAAAGTATGAAAGATCTAGTCTAGTTATAGTTAGGTGAATTAGTTTCCCAAGAATCTTCTTATAAATTATAGGATCTACTTCCTTTGAATCCATGTTTGCTAGAAGTTTGACATTATCGCGCATGGGGACTAAGCATGGATTACACCCATCCATGCTAAATTTTGTCAATATATTTGTAACATAACCTTGTTGAATCGTAACAATTTCTTCTTTTGAATGCACAAACTCCACTCAAAGATAATATTTCATTTGTCTTAAGTTTTGACATATCAAATTTCTTTATGAAGTTGTTATTTGATGCAACATATCTTTTGAACATGGTTGTCGATTATTAAAAGATTACCTACGTAGAATACTAAGATCAAATTCTTGTTCTCCTCCTTTAATTAATAGAAATTACAGTCAACATTACTTCTACATAATCCCTATCTTTTAAGTAAGAGTTTATATTTTTGTACCAAGCCCTAGGAACTTGCTTCAAACCATATAAAACTTTGTTGAACTTACAAACTTTATTTTATTTTCATGGCACTGTGAAGCCTTTAGGTTGATACACAAAGACACTTTCATTGAAGTCAATGTTTAAAAAAACTATCTTTATATCCAAATGATATAGCTTTTAGCCATTGGAAGCTACAATAGTAATCAAAGTTTGAACATTTGGCCATTTTACCACTAAAACATACATTTCTTTGTAGTCAATTTTAACCCTTTGCTTAAAATTGAGTGTGACAAACCTTGCCTTGAAAGTGTTAACTTCTCTTGGACCTTCCTTGATTTTATAAACCCGTGTTTGGCTAAAATAAATGATTTTCCTTTTGGACAATCTACCAATGTCCAAGTGTTTTTCTTGTCAATGGAAGTCATCTCTTTCTTCGTAATAATTATCCAGCTTGGATCTTGAACAACTTCATCAAAGTTCATTAGTTCATGGGTTTTTGCTACACCTGCAAAATCTTTTAGATAGAACGGTCTTTGTCTTGGTCGATTTGACCTTTGAAGTTCCATTGTAAAAGCAACTGATGTTTAGGCATGCACGTTTTGAAAAAAAAAAAAAAGATGATGTTATGGTTGTGTTAGATCCATTAACTTACAATAGAATAATGAATAATAATTTACAATAGAATAACCAATAATAGCCTACAATAAAATAATCAAAAATAGCCAAAAATAGGAATGAAGCTAATCACACCTTAATTTTGGATGAATGTGTCAATTTTATTATACCACGTGTGTGGGGCTTGTCGTAAGCCATAAAATGCCTTTGAAAGTTTGCATATTTTTGTTTCTTGGTCAAGAATTATAAAACCTTTTATATAGGAGAAGGGCATGAGTACATGCCTTTCCATGATTTGAGATTTGTGCTCAAGGCTAGTAAGCCGAGGGAATAAGTCAAAAATCATCAAAGGCCACGTACTTAGGTCCTTTTCCTACATAAAGCATAGCTAGGATTTTTTCACTTTTTAGAAATGGTGACAAGCTAGCTAATACCTTCCACTAGTTAGAAGATCCCAATACATCTTGGTTAATACCTTTCATTGCAAAAGATCTTGCTTGCTAAAAACATGTTTTTTTAAGCAAGTAAGGGAGTTGAAAATTCAAAAGAAAATTCCAAGTATTGTTTTATGATTGAAACAAATACATTTCATTGTTGAGATTCTTGTTTAGGAACATTGTTTTTATGCCAAGATGAAAAACCTTCCAATTATTATGTATTGCAAAAACAATAATTGTTTGTATGGTTCCCCATTTTATAATAAGGGCAAAAAAATAAAAATCTATGCCCTCCTTTTGTTGAAAACCATGTGCCATTAATTGTGCCTTATGTTTGAAATTAGACCCATCAATAGTAGGTTTCAATTTAGCGACCCATTTTGCAAAAAATGTAGTTTTGTATGGTGATAACTTCATTAAGGTCCATGTTTGATTTTTGGAAATAGATTCCATTTCTTGCACATAGCTTTGCACCAATTTGGATTAGTTACAACTTCTTCATATGTGGTAGGTTTTGAAGCCATAGGTGATTCCAAGACTTCAAGTTGTAATGCATAGTTGATAACTTGCCATAAACTTTTAGAAACAACATCAAATGATGAATCTTCTACTACAGAGACAAATTCCTTCAACTAGTAGGGAGCACTTTCTAGTACTAGCCTATACAATTGGTTGTTCAACTTCATCCTTGGATATATTCAATTAAAAAAAATGCAAATATGACATTGATTCATTTCTTGCATGTTTTGTGAAGGAAACAAATTTTGAATCATTATCAAGTTCTAAATCAATGGATGGCATTGATTATTGATAAGTAAGTGCATGTTGTTAAGGTGGACCAAAAAGCAACAAGAATTTAGAAATTTGAAAATCCATTTCCTTTGTATTTTTTTGGAGCTTCAAAATGTTTTTTGTAATTAGGTAGCAATAATGCATTGATTCGAAGCAACTTTTTCCCATTAGAAATTTTATTATTGTAGAGCTCATTAATTAAAACATACTTGCAAAATTTCAAAATAAATCATGTTTTTTTTCAAAATGAAATGGACTTATGAGAAAATGTGCATGTTTTTCACCAAATAAAAGTCCATAGATCATAAAATTCATTAGATGTGAATCAAACCATTTCAAGCTTGATTTCATTATTACATTTTTAAATAAAAACTAATTCCTTAATTGTTTTTGAGGTCCATCATAGAACCAAACCAAAGCCCATTCACTTCATTGTTGCTAGCATTACATACCTTGATTTTCAATGTCAAAAGTCCATAGCTCCTATAATTTTATATTTTTTTCATACTAATCAATTTCATTACATAAATATTGAAGTTTATAATTTCAAAATGAGTCCCATTTAACAATTCCATAATGTACAAAATAATATAGTTAAATTTAGGTGGTAGAAAAATTGATTGTGTTACTCCAAAATTGGTCCACCCTACCATGCATCCAAAATTGATGTTTGGTGATGGTTGCAATATTGAAGTTGGCATTGAATTTTGTTACATGCTTGGTGATATCAACCAACCATTAAGTTGTTGGAATGTTTTATCTCCAATGGGGTAGTAGTTGAAGGATCTTCACAAGTGAGAGCGATTGGAGTAAGTTATAAATCTAGTCTTAACATAAATATAGCCTCATCCACCATGACATTATGGCTTATATTCATCACCTTTCATTTCTCAAGAATATAACATCAATAACCATTACTTGTTTCATCAAACCCAACAAGAATTCTTGTATGAGCCTTAACTTGTAACTTGTTTTGTTCTTGCTTGGATATGTGGACGAATTTTTTGCATCCAAAAATTTATAAGTGACTAAGATTTGGTTTTATTCCAAAAAAGCTTCCTCATGAGTAATACATGGATTAGACCTTGTAAGCAATCTGTTTGAAAGATGTTCAATTGCATTTATAGATCTTGTGCAAAAAAACTTGGACACATTGGCTTCTAGCATAACGAGCCTTTTCAAGAAATGACCTATTATTACACTCAACAATGACTTTGTTTTGTTGAGGTGTGCGTGCTTGTGTAAGTTGACACCTGATCCCTTATTGCTCACAATATTGTTGAATTTAGTTGATAAATATTCACCTCTTTGATCTATTCAAAGCACCTTGATTTTTCATCTTATTTCATTTTCCACCATGTGCATGAACAATTTGAACTTTTGAAATACATCATCCTTGTGTTTCATAAAATATGTCCTAAATGACACCTTCTTTGTCTTATTATCAATGAATGTAATAAAATGTGGTGACCTTGATAGTGACGGAATAGGAAAAGGACCAAAAAGATTTGAGTGGATGAATCCTAATTAATGATTTTGTTGTTTTGCTTTGATTATTCTTAAATTGCTCCCTATGTTGTTTGCTAACTTGGCAACCTAGACAAATTTCTTTAACATTTGGAAGCTTTGGAATGCCTATTGTCATCATTTGTTTTTGTCATGTGATGAAAAATTTGATAATTCAAATGTCCAAGTCTTTTATGCCATAATCTAGCCTTTTATGTTTCAACAACATTAACAACTATTTGGGTTGTGGCAAGCTAAAGTCTTTACAATTCATTTTCTCTATTTTTCAATGCCTTTGCTACTACACAACTTGACTTATTATTCATGATGAGACATGCATCAATAGTAAATACAACAACATGACCTCGATTAGTTATGGACCCAACTAATAGTAAGTTTTTTCATTAGGTTAAAAACATAAAAAACTCGTTTTATACTCTTTATTTCTCCAATTAGAGTTTGAACATTAACAATACCTTTCCCAAGTACATGATGTGCATGTCCTCCTTCTAATCATACCCTAAAGGTGTTTGGTGTTTTCTCTAAGTTTTGCACTAAATTTCCAACAATAGTCACATGTTTAGATGTTCCAAAATTGGAGTATGAATTTGGATCTCCTCTCTCCATGTTGATGGAAGCTAATGTTGCTTCGAAAAGTTCTCCAATCAATTCTTGAGTTTGTTCCTTTTTAGGTTCTTCATCATTGCCTTCTCATACCATGTTTACACTTTGGGGTTGTTTCTTTTTTAATTTGGCACATTTGTTAACTTCAAGCTTGTAGATGTTAGATTCTTTGTCAAGACATTCCCACATCCAATGACCTTATTGACTATAATAATTGCAGGGCCCTCATCATTTATTGTAAGTGTCAATCTCATCACTATTTTTAACAATGTGTTGGTTCTAATGAATAAAACTTCTTCATGTTTCTGGCCATGGCATAAAAGTTGTTGATTTTTTTCATGAATGTGTTGTCCCACAAGCTCATCAAAGGTTGGATACTCTTGTCTTGCATAAACAGATTGAATGAAAGCATCATAGTTATTAGGAATAAGCATTGAGAATAATTTGAATGAGATTTTCATTGTTTATTGTTACACCTATGGTTGCCAACTGATTAAGTATGATTCTGATTTTTTTCAAATATGATTTGACACCTAAATCTTCTACCATACAAAGTTGGGTAAGCTTGTTACAAAGATACATTTTTTTACTCACATCTTTGATCTCATCAAGATTTTATAGAAGTTCCCATGCTATTCATGGATGTTCTACATTTGCAATGATGGTTAAAAGTTCATCTCTCGCTCATATTTTAATAAGGATTGACATAGTTCTTTATTGTTTGTAACATGATCAAACTCAAGTGGAACTCTAGGTTGATTTGTTGCTGAAGATGGTCAATAACATTAGGAGTAATAACTATAATTGTTGATGGACTTGACACACCACTACTAAGTGGTAAAAGCTGTGGTTTGAGATCATTTAGAACATTTAATGGGACTACCATGTCCCAAACTTTCTCTCTCTTGAGATAATCTTTCATTCTAATTTTCCAACTATAGTAGTTTGTAAAACTTTCAAGTTTGCTAGATTCTAGAAACATGTTGCGTGACAAGTTTGACATTTTTATTTGATGATAGTCTAAATATAGAAAAAAAATCAACTCATGAGTATTTTATCCGACCTTAATGAACATGAAACAACCATCTACTTAATCTTGCCACTAATGGAGTTATGTTCACATATATTTAGATATTAGATTAAAACTTTAGTGTAGCTACATTCAAACTAACATTAGATACAAGCGTAGATAATTTCTAATAAACTTATGTACATGGAGCTATGTTCACACTAACTTTGATCAAACCAAGGACTTTTGAGCCTAGAGCTTTGATACCATGTAGAAAAATAAGATTATCAACATGTTACATTGATCCAGAGTAAAAAAAAAAATGAGATAGCTAGGACTTAAATAAAAAATCACAATGATATGATTTAAACAAATTTAACTGCAAGTCATATCCTAAAATTAAGGGATGATGCACCATATCTACTAAAGTTAAATATTACGGTGGTGGGGACAATGAATAACTATGGTGATGATGGGGTGAAAGCATGGTAAAGTAGACCAAAAAATCACCTTGCAACGTAAATGGAAGGTGATTATCTAGTAGGCCTTGTTATATTGCATTTAAATATATTATTTACTTTAATTTTTAATTATATGAAGTTATTTGATTTTGTTACAATTATATTTAAAAACTGCATGTTTAAAATAGGTTTGCATATATTCATCAAAATTCAAGTAGTTGTCACAACCTACAAAATAAATTAAACTTCAAGCACAAGTAGATTAAATATTGGATCTATTTTATTTTTAAGTCAATCATGCTAAATATATTAGTGGACTTAAAAAAGTTCATGGTAGAAACAAAATATAATTTAACATTTAATGTAGAAGTAACAATGAACATAACATTAACTTTTTAGTTTCATTTCTACTTGTTACCTATTTTTATTGTACTAAAATTTTTCACATTATGTATTCAACTCATCAAAACTCAATGGAAGCATGGAGGCTTCCATAATGAAACTTATTAAAAAAATTGAACCTACTTTCATATGTTTATGTTGAAAAATTACCATATTAAAAGTTCGGATTTGGGCATATGTACTTTTTAATCCACTTTACCATGATTTGGACTTGATGATGATAACTAACAATGACTAATACTTTTGATTGCCAAAAATTATAGAATACTAGTTAACTAGAGTTTGCATAATTTGTAACAAATCCTTGTGGTTAAAGACTCCATGAAGGTGTAATTTCTATAACCTTGCAATGGCATAGAATTGAGCTTGATTACATGCACTTAACATATTTGTCATCCATTACAAAGCTTGTTTGCTGCACAAAATAAAGAAGGTGATCCTTGTGGTTGGAGACTCTATGAAGGTGCAATTTCTATAACCTTGCAATGGCATAAAATTAAGCTTGATTATAAGCACTTAATATCAAGTTGTTGTTAGTTTAAAAACTTGTTTTTTGCACAAAATAAAGATGTTTCTTGGAGCCATGGAATTCAAGAAGGTGCAATTTTTATAACTTTGCAATGACATAGAATTCAAGTAGGCCACATGCACTTAATATCTTTGTTGTTGACTAAAAAATTGGTTGTTACACAAAATAAAGAAGGTGATTCTTGTGGTTGTAGACTTTAGGAGTGCAATATTTATATCATTGTAAATGACATAGAATCGAGGTAGGATGCAAGAACTTAAAATGCATCAACTAAAAACCTTGCTCGTTGCACAAAATAAAACACAAAAGGTGATCCTTGTCGTTGGAGACTTCATGAATGTGCATCACAAAATTGGAAATTTGTTTTTGCTAAATAATAGGTTTTTTGGTTAAAGCCAAAGTGGCTATCATTCAAAAAATAATGTAGAAAAAATGGCTATCATCCTTAAGAAGATTTAGCCAAATTTTGGCTGTAATATAGATATATAAGTACACATTTTTAATCATCCTTCTGTATTTTTGGCTATTCACTGAACACTAATTATAGAAATTTGATGATTTTATACTAATTTTTTTCTCACATGTATGGCAGTTCAAAAGCTCGAAAATCATTTTTAAGTATGATTTTTTACTTTTTCTTTTCTTCTCTTCCTATGCCCTCAAGGTAAGTACCAATGTTTTAATTTCTTCTTTCACGTTTTCCAATTTCTCTCCTTCCCCAAGAAGCACCATTAGCCCAGGCCAAAAATGGTGATGAACAGTTTTGGGAATAGAAATTTCATGTAGCCAATGAGAAGGCTTGGCATGCACTCATGATGGGCCTTGCTTTTTCATTTTGGGGGTGGGGTGCAGGGCCGGGGAGTTATTTTTGGTTTTTTCCCCTTGTTCCCAATGTGTTCCCATCAAGTTCCCTCAAGGTTCCTCAAGTTGTTCCCTAAGGCGTTCTCAATAGCACCTCAATTTTATACCATATGGTTTGCCCAAAGTTCAACTGTCATATATATAAACTGGAAGGTAGGCTGTTGGGGAATACTATTATTTCTATTTTGCAACTAGGGGTCCAAAAAGGTGCTTCCATTGAGGAGTGCTCAGTGTTCCAAAAGAATTGCTAATGAGCCAATGAATGTGGCTCTTCCCAAAAAAATCAAATTATGAACACACCCATGAACCCCATGAACTAATTAATATGAATAAAAATAAGTACCCCCAGTTTATAATGGGGGTATTAGCTAAATAGTTGTTCATGTTTTCAGGTGGGGGTATTAGTCAAGGCCAAAATAAGTGATTAAAACTTTTGCAAAGAAAATATTCATGCAACAAATTGAAGGGCTAAACATGCATTCAAGTTTGCCATTTTTGTTTATTTTGGGGTTGGGGTGGGGGGATTTCATGCTTTTCCTTGTTCCCATCTAGTTCCCAATGAGTTTCCATATGTTCACATGGGTTCTTCATTCTATTTGCCATGATGTTCCTTCATGTGTTCCTTAAAGTAGCTCACTTTATCCCATGTGGATTGCCCAAATTCCTCCTTTGCTGTGTAGATAAAGCGGAAGATTAAGTTCATGAAATTAGATTTGTTAATTTTGGGAGGTTCATGGTGTGTGTGTGTGTGTGTGTGTGGATTTTATTATGGACCAATCAAAGTGAGTCTTTTAGGGAAAGAAAACACATGCCTTGGGTGGCCACGTGAACTATTTAAAGTTTACATGAAGAGTTTGCAACTAACAACACCTTAACTTAAAAAAATGTCGCAACTAGCATTATTGCACCCGCTACTCATGTTTGACAATTTTTTTTTGAAACAATTTGTTTTTTGAAAAAAGGGACCCAACAACCCCTCTTTAAATATTTCAAAAATTTAAAATTGGTCTTCTAATATGCTAAATCCACTAATAAGTCTCAAAACTATTTTGTGTTTTTTGAACACTGTAAAGAATAAAAAATTGTTGAACATGAGTTGTAATTAGGCTATCATAACTTTTAATAAACATCAACCTTCTTAATTTTATATCAATTTGTCCAGACCATGATGGTGAGTGGCAAATAACATTAATGTTGTTTAACATTGAGTTGATTTTTTATTTGTTGAGGCTTTAGCTAGCATCAATATCAAGAATTGAATTTTTTTTCTTATAATATTAAATGTTCGTTAACATTGGGTTAGCACCAACGCCATGTTATCCCCCACTTAGGATATATTGTTAGTTAACATTGTAGGTGTTGAGTATGCATTAGTGTCCAATTTGAATCTCCTTAACATTAGGATAAGGTTGAACTTAACACTAGGTGTGGCCCCAACTTTAAAATGTCTTACGGGCATACTGAAGAAAAGAATTGCATCAGTCCTTTTGTATCAACTGCATTTAAGAGAAGTTTTTGACTTAACATCAAGGTCTTGAAAGGTCACAACTCACTAACCCCAAAAAATTCAGCCTAGGTTGCTTAACTTTGTAGTTCAAAAGGAATCCAAAGTTTCCCATATAGGCTAACCTTGACAAGGACAAAATGGTGAATTTGTGACACTTAACAACCCTCACAAATATTTTACATATTAGAGTTTTCCGTAAAGTACAGACAACACGACATCAATAGCTTGAATTTGGTCCAAAACCGGGTGAGATTCAAAAAGAACCTGCAAAAAAGTACATTAGCCTTCAACTAGGTGTCAAACTCAGAAATACAGTACCACTTTTTGTGCCAAACTAAGTTTGATCCGGTTTCGACCCATCTTTCTTTTTTCCCGAGCGCTTCCACTGATGTTACATATATTTTCACTCCTCCTAAATGTACAACTGCTATAATTACCTCTAACCTTGTGCATTAAATGTTAATCCTCCCCCTCCCTCCCCCCTCAAAAAGGGGAAAACAAAATCCCTCACCCTCCTCAAAAAGAAAAGAATTGGACCCTACCTAAAATGATTCATATTAATTAGTTCATGGGTGTGCTCATAAGTTTTTTTTCATTTTTGAAAGAGCCATATTCATTGGCCCATCAACACTTTTTTAAAAACATTGAAGCACTCCCCAATGGAAGCACCTCTTTGGACCCCAATTGCAAAATAGAAACAAATGTATCATTATAATCAACCTTTTCAGTTTATGTACATGAAAGTTGAACTTTGGGCAACCCATATGGGATAAAATTGACATGCTATTGGGAACATCTTAAGGAACAACTTGGGAACTTGAAGAACCTCAAGGGAACAAATTGAAAACATATTGGGAACACATTGGGAACAAGGAAGAAAAACAAAAAAAAATTCCTCCTACCCCACCCCCAAATGGAAAAAACAGGGCCCATCATGAGTGCATGTTAAGCCCTCCCATTGGTTGCATGAAATTTCTATTTCCAAAATTATTGGTCACCATTTTTGGTGGAGGCTAAGAGTAGGAGCGAAATTTATAATACCCCAATTATAAACTAGGGTACTTATTTGCAAAGAACACCCTACCCATTCAACTGGGGTTACTTATTCAAAATTCTAATAATTGGTAATAGGGGTTTGTATCATGGGGAGCCCCAACACTTTGGGCTTTTTCTTTTGCCCCCAAACCCATCTCTTAGTACTTTCCCTTGTTGGGTCCCAATCGGAGGGCTTTTTTTTTCCCAACCAATTTTATGATATGGGAAAATTGGAACATCCCCCCCACCCCACCTTAAAAGATTAACAAACTGACTTGAATTTACAAAAGACAAATAGAAATTTTCAAAAAAATTTGATGCAATTTTTTTTTTGCATTGTGTGGAAAAAAATTGGTCCCAAATGCGGGGAGGGGTTGAGACTATTTTCTTCATGGTGTTATTTCTTTTTGTAATTTGAAATACTATTTTTGTTTAAGAGATACATGATTATTGTGATGATTTGAATCAAGTTGACTTGAATAGATATCAATTACTTGAAATGCTTGACATATTATTCCAAATATAATTATGCATATATTATTAAAAACATTCTAATTTTATAAATGTTTCAATATGAATAATAATCCAGGCCAAACTAGTGATATGTTTTTATTTTGATGTGTCATGAATGTTAAAATTATGTCTTTCCTTGACTTGCCCTGCTCATTTCATTTACACGATTTAGATTATGGTGGCTATTCAATTTGATGATCAAACTCGTAATGTGTGAGTATGCAAAATTGATATTTGTGAGAATTTTTATGATATATGTATGTATGATGTATTCTTATTTATTCAATACTGATTATAGATTGGAATCGTCCCATTGCTCCCTTCTATTCTTCACATTAAAAGTATACTAAAAAAATATCCCAAATTTTCAACAAAATGTGTCTGAGTAGAAGATATCACACTCCACAAAAAAAAGTGCCAAAATGGCAAACATTAAGTTTTTTCCCAACTTTGTGAAATATGTGTGTTGACAACCATTCAAAAGAAAGCACAACTCAAATCTAGTTATATATCTAATATATTAAAGTTACAATGTCTGTTTGTCTGTCGGTCTGTCCGTCCGTCCGTCGAGGTCCTGAAACCCATATCCCAAAAAAAACCCATACCTTTTCGTTTCAGGTCTCAAGAAATGAGGGGTCTGTCTGTTTAGGGACATGGGGTAGGGGCAGGGCAAGGGCAGGGGCAGGGCAGGGCAGGGCGCTGTTTTCAGTTACGCTTGCATTTACAGACAGACCAAGTGATGATAGAGTTCAAATAATAACTATTTTTACTAATTGCCATTGAAAGCAATGGTTCAAACCAAGTGCCCCCCCCTCAGTTTCATAGGGTCAGCGTAATTGTCACTCAGGAGAGATTCCACCCGGCACCTGCTCTTTTCAATTG
>Ga0209208_10005866_pt1 | contig 17029 bp, 14 predicted proteins | sample S1TSphfallax_3_FD_187694 | JGI IMG/M metagenome (GOLD analysis project Ga0209208, IMG submission 187694) | Host-associated microbial communities from peat moss isolated from Minnesota, USA - S1T2_Fd - Sphagnum fallax MG (SPAdes) (version 2) | ecosystem: Host-associated > Plants > Peat moss >...
TCTGATATTGTTCCAGGCTATAGGTTTGCAGCAAAAGAGGTGAGTTGAGATTTTTGGTGATGGTGTACTGATTCCGAAACTGCATGAGTTCGCTGAAACTCGGATACGGATTTTTCAGGACTTTAATAACTACTCTCAATGAGTCACTCTCTCGATTTCCTCGATAAACCAGGGTTCTAGAACCGTTGTACAGTTCCTTACTGATGCTGTATCCGGGAATATGTACTGGAGTCATGACCATACCACTTAATCTTGATAATTACTGAACTGGATTTATTCTTCCCACAGTATTGACTATTCCACCTCTCGGTTTATATAAATTCTTGTTTCAGGTATGATCAATTCGGCTCTCCCGGTGTAGTGGTGATAAGTTTATATTATGAATTGTTGAAAGAGTTTTACGGCAAGCTTTTCAGGCTTCAAACTCAATAAATTCATTTAAGGCAGGTATTTGAGCGTAGGCGTAGCCGCAGTTTCTGCATGCCGAGACGGCGGCTACGCCAAGGCCAACCTGAGAACCCTATAATTCCAAGAACCTAGCCTTATTGATAAGATTACCTTATAACCATATAACCGGGAGAGCCATCAATTCTTTACCACTGCCCTGCGGAGGGAGTAATAATACTCATGCGGTGGCAAAAGTATTGGATGAAAAATATGAGACAGCAGCACAATCAATTTTAGATTTTAGATTGAAAGAATTTAATCCAAAATCCAAAATCCAAAATCTAAAATTGGCACAATGTGTCTCAGGTGCTGGCTCAACGTTGCGCTTATCTCAACAATGCAATGCTTACTATCTAAGCATTTTTGACCTAAAATCTGGAATCTGAAATCTAAGATTGTTGGTCTCAGTTAGCAAAATAACGGCGGTACTTTTTGATACCTATTTTCTTTGCTGGTGTCAATTATTTGCGAACTATCCTTGTTGTCAAAATTTCAATCCTGTTACTTGCTGCCTTTTGTCTCTTCTGGTATACAAGTATTATTAATCACTTTTCAAAGGTGACATGCTCCCGGCTCCTTTGCTTCTTGCTGGTACCCGCCCCCATAGACAAGGTACGAGTTGAAGGCGGGTTGGCAGCAAAGCAAAATCTACAAACAATCAAACATTGGTATTTTCCAAGGATGGATTTGAAGGTTTAGCTGATGGGGAGATCACGTATTCAGGATAAGCAGGGATACCGTGCTCGTGGATGTCCAACCCTTCCAATTCCCCTTCTTTCGACACCCGCAATGTGCCGGTTAAATTCACGAGGTACATCAAACCCAGTGCTATAGCAAAGGTTGACACAGTAATAATCAGGTTGCCAATAATTTGGGCTACTAACACTTGTGTTCCACCCCCATAAAACAGACCTCTGAGGACGGAGGCAGCAGAGTTATCTGGTGATATAGGACCAGATGCACCGAATTCACCAGTCGCAAATAGTCCCAGTGACCAAGTCCCCCAGATACCACAGAACCCATGCACAGGAACTGCTCCGATGGGATCATCAATCCGCAGCCATTCCAGTAGGTCAATCCCGTAGACTACAATCACCCCAGCTACAGCACCAAGGATAATTGAGCCTGTGGGATTCACCCAATAGCAAGGACAGGTGATGGCAACTAAGCCTGCCAGGAATCCATTGACTGTGTAGCCTAAATCCCACTTCCTGGTTTTGGGAAAGCCGACAAACATGGCTGATAGCCCAGCGGCGCATGCAGCTAAGGTGGTGTTGGCAGCAACACGTCCAGTCCCCTGAAAGTCCATTGCTGAGAGTGTTGAACCAGGGTTGAAACCGTACCAACCAAACCACAGGATCAATCCTCCTGAAGCGGCAATTACCAGGTCATGGGGTAACATTGGTCCACCGCCATCGCGCTTAAAGGTGCGCCCTAAGCGGGGTCCGAGAATAATAGAACCGGCAAGGGCAATAAACCCGCCAATGGTGTGAACCACTGTAGAACCAGCAAAGTCGTGGAAGCCGGTGCCGACAAAGGGGAGGAAGCCGTCTTTGGTACCCATTGTCGCTAGAAATCCATCTGGTCCCCACGCCCAGTGACCAATGATGGGGTAGATGAATCCAGAAACACCAATACTATAGAGTAAGTCGCCAATAAATCCTGTGCGCCCAATCATCGCCCCAGAGGTAATTGTCGAACAGGTATCGGCAAAGGCAAATTGAAATAGCCAGTATGCCAAGAATGCTACACCTGTAGATTCGTATGTAGCGGGGGCACCGTTCAAGAAAAACCAATGGTTGCCAATGATACCGTTCCCATGACTGAACATGAAGGCAAAGCCCCACGCGTAGAACAGTAGCCCACACAGACAGGTATCAACAATACATTCCATCAAGACATTGACTGTTTCACGGGAACGACAGAAGCCTGCCTCCAACATCGTAAAACCTATTTGCATCGCGAATACCAGGAAGGCAGCTAACAGCGTCCAAACGGTATTAATCGGGTTAACGATGTCATTACCTTTGAGGATGGGATCGCCTGCCAGGACTGGCGTACCAGTGAAGTTTAAGCTCAAGGCATATACTATCAACAGCGTCGCGATCGCCATTGCTTTACCTATGAGCAGTAAGTAACCGTAGCGCCTCCATTCTGGATCACGTAACCGCTGTCCTAGTCGTTTCAGTTTGCTTACTCGTTGACTTGTCTCAGTGGTGCGAGATTGATGCTTACCCCGAAAAAAGCCTTTCTTAACTGGGGTAGATACTGCAACTACAAAATATAAACAAAAGCTCGTCACTAGCTTCTGCATCATATCTCCCAAGGAGCTAAAAGCCTTAGACAGAGGGTTCCCTGACCCACGTTTATTGTTAACCATTCAATACAACCTCTATCAACTTAATGATGCTCTTCAACTGACTATCGACAGCCTGAATTTAGGAGGCTTTTTCACCCAGCACTTACAATTGCCAGGTGAGTAATGTTGTTGTTCTTAATATCCTCACCCAAATCAACTAATTTAATTATTATTTCGGAATTAACCGATTTTAGGGTCTTTGTCAAGAACTTTTTATGCAAAAAACTTTACTGAGTTTCCATTTGCAAATAAATGAAGAAATTTGGCTAATCTTCTGGTTAATAAGTTGAAAAATCTGTATTCTAGTATACATTTTTTGCAAATCTTTTGCTACTTTTGTCCCCAAGTGTTGTAGTTTGGGGATTTGGATTTTTTACAATAAGGGGTTAAGTGAATTGTGCCTCAATCAGAATAATCACGCTATGGAGGCTACCCCTGACTACTGCTTAAATACTGCTCATAACCTAGTTGTTCTAACTTAGCTTGCTTTCCCATCACCTCTGCTGATAAACTTTGGCGATAGGCCTGCACTTTTGACAATAATTCTGGCTGCTGAGTAGCCAAGATTTGTACTGCCAACAGTCCAGCATTTTTAGCATTTCCAATTGCTACAGTAGCCACAGGGATACCTGTAGGCATCTGGACGATAGAATACAAAGAATCAACTCCTTGTAAATGGCGAGTGGGGACAGGGACACCAATGACCGGCAATGGGGTTAAAGATGCTACCATACCAGGAAGATGAGCAGATCCACCAGCACCAGCAATGATTACCTTTAGTCCCCGTTGGTGTGCTTGTTGGGCATATTCCACCATCCTTCCTGGGGTACGATGGGCAGAAACGATCGCCACTTCACACTCAATGCCAAACTCTTCACAAACAGCGATCGCCTCTTTCATTGTGGGCAAATCAGAGTCGCTGCCCATAATAATACCAATTTGGCAAGTCATAGGATCTTAGTTCACAATTGAAAATCAGGTGAGATTAGCTTACTATGTCCAAGGCGATTATCAATGCGCGGGTATCAGGTTATCAAGGTTTGCAGATAATCTTGGTAAATCAAACGGGGATAATTGAGCAAATCCTACCCATGGACACAGTTTCACCAACAGATTTACCAGCATTGGATGTGGCTGGTGACTGGATTTCCTTGGGGGGCGTTGATTTGCAAATTAACGGTGCCATGGGATTAGCCTTTCCAGATTTAACGCAGGAAAATATCCCTCATCTCCACCAAATTAGCCAATTCCTATGGGATTTGGGTGTGGATGGATATTTACCAACACTGGTGACCACTTCAGTGGCAAATATCCACCGATCAATGGCTGCGATCGCTGATTTTACACCAAAGTCAGGTGCTCAAATCCTAGGAGTCCATCTGGAAGGACCATTTCTAAACTATGGTAAACGCGGAGCCCATCCTGCAGAATACCTATTACCCTTGACCCTTGACGAAGTGAAACGGGTCATTGGTGATTATGCCCAGGTTGTCAAGGTTATGACCTTAGCACCAGAGTTGGATCCCACTGGGAAAGTAATTCCCTATTTACGTTCCTTGGGGATCACCGTCAGTTTAGGGCATTCTCAGTCCACAGTGGAGCAAGCGCAGCAAGCTTTTAAACGTGGTGCCACCATGGTAACTCACGCCTTCAACGCCATGCCACCATTGCACCATCGGGAACCAGGACTACTAGGGGCAGCAATTGCCGAACCTGATGTGATGTGTAGCTTTATTGCTGATGGTCAGCATATTGTACCGACCATGTTGCAAATCCTCCTCCGTGCTACCCAAGAACTTTTCCTCGTCAGTGATGCTTTAGCACCTCTAGGACTACCTGATGGGATATACCCCTGGGATAATCGGCAAATTGAAGTCAAAAATGGTACGGCCAGATTAGCGGATGGCACCTTATCCGGCACAACCTTACCTCTATTGGTGGGGGTGCAGAATTTAGTGAAGTGGGGGATTTGTGATGTCGGAAATGCTATTTCCCTAGCCACAGACGCACCGCGAAAGGCCATTAATCTCCCTAGGATTGCCCCCAATCAACCAGCTAATTTATTACGTTGGTCTTGGGATGAAACCACCAAAGAACTAACTTGGCAGCGATTGAGGTAAATCTCCCCTCCTGATCCTGAAAAATCTATAATTTGAAGGATTGGGAGCAGTGGGAAATTGACATGATAAACGCAACCGACGATAAAACAATAGTTCGTGAGTATTTCAACTCTACAGGGTTTGAACGCTGGAAACGGATTTACGGTGACGGGGAAGTCAACAAAGTCCAGTTAGATATCCGTCATGGACACCAGCAAACTGTGGATATGGTCATCAGTTGGTTGAAAGCCGATCAGAATTTAGCAGAACTATCTATCTGTGATGCTGGGTGTGGTGTGGGTAGTCTCAGCATTCCCCTAGCAACAGATGGTGCTAAAGTTTACGCCAGTGATATTTCGGAAAAAATGGTGGTGGAAGCTAAAGATAGGGCCTCCGCAACACTGGGAAATGGGGAAAATCCTACTTTTACTATCCAAGATCTAGAATCCTTGAGTGGCAGTTATCACACGGTTATCTGTCTAGATGTTCTCATCCACTACCCCCAGGAAAAGGCAGATGAGATGATTTCTCACCTCTGTTCCTTAGCCCAATCACGGATTATTCTCAGTTTCGCACCCAAAACTTGTGCTCTTAGTATCCTCAAGAAAATTGGTAGTTTCTTCCCCGGACCAAGTAAAGCCACCCGTGCCTACCTGCACCGCGAAGCTGATGTGGTGGCAATCCTCCAGAAGAATGGTTTCTCAATCCAACGAGAGTCAATGACTCGGACTCGATTCTACTTTTCTCGCTTATTGGAAGCTACACGTAGTTGAGGGGAAAAGATAAGTTCCCTAGCACCGTCTACTTTTCAGGGTTAATACTAGTTCTGGGGGGAAAATTTGAGCTACCCCACGGATAAATCCGGGGGGTTCCAACTTACTACGTAAGTAATGCAATCAAATATTGCTGTTAAAAACCGTAACACATGGACGGCGATGAAGAAATCCCGCGCCTTACCCCCATAGATAAATCTAGGGGCTACCTCGGCGCGGATAATTTGGTGTGATGATGTAGACGGTGCAAGAAACTACCTTCCTGGCAGCAAATGATTGAGGATCAACCATGGACCCCATTTCTATTATTCTGGCTGGACTAGTTGCCGGAGCGGCAAAAGCTGCTAGTGATGCAGCCTCAGATGCTTATAATAGCTTAAAAGCTTTAATTAAGCGTAAGTTTGCAAGTGAACCAAATGTTTTACTTCCCCATGTCTGCCAGTAAGTACTTGAACAGAATTAATTACTTCATTAATCGGTGGATTAAAGTCAATGTGGGTAGTTTACTCCATCCCCTGTTCCTTCAACAAACCCATGAATTTCCGCTTCCGACCGTGAACCTGGATTAATTGTGCTCGATAGCTTGCCCAATCAGCCTGTTTCCCAGATGCAAAATAGGTAGAACGGGCTTGTTCGAGCCACTGCACAGCTTCTTCATAATATTCTGCCTTACCCCGGTCTAGATACCATTCGGCTCGACGGCAGGCATTGGCAATGACCCAGCTGGGGTTGTGGGGCATTGCCGCTTTCATAACTCTATGGATTAACTCGGAATAATAATGAGAACTAAGTTCCTCAACAGCCCCGATCGCCTGATCAATTAACCCTTCATGCAGGTATATATCCACCTTAGCTGGTTCTGTTCCCCAACCATTAAAGGTGCTGAGAATTTTTAACAATTCTGGTTTGATATCTACCCAATTCTCCCCGGCTAAATCTTGGATTTTCAGGTAGTCTACCAATGAGGGTTTAGCTTGGAAAGCAGCTTGAATTGCCGATAAAGTTGCTGTTTTGTCCCCTAATTCCTCTGCTAAGGTACTGGTCCAAAATCCCATCTCATACTGAGATTTACCTGGTAAATTTAATCCAGTTTGGGCAATTTCTAACGCTTGGGTTAATGCTCCCTGTAGGGCGAGGATTTTTGCCAGGGTAAAGGCTTGCTCCATTGTGGTCATTTGGGTTTGGGCTGCGGTCATTGCCTCTTCCACTCTCCCCAATCGTCCCAGCATTGCCAGGTAATGCTGAGTTTGTCCTTCGGCATTGGCTAAATACAGGTATTCTTGATAACGCTCTTGCCTTTCGAGGATTTTGAGCCGAATTAGTGCTAACTGATCAGCGTAGTCTGGGATTTCTCCCTCCCAAATTCCTCTGGGGGTAATATTTCCCTGGAGTATCTGCACTAAAGATGGGTCATCCCAATCTTGGCGCAAGGCCTCTAGACTCATGGTAAAGTCAGCCTTCCACTCATCTTGCCAGCTTGCTAATTGGATCTGAAGATTGACTTTTTCCTCTGGGGTGAGTTCAGCACAGAGGATTGCTTCACACCAAGCTGCATCCACTTCGTGGGCAATTTCCTCATTATCAGCACCGTAGTTAGCGACATCATCCCAATTTTCCACACAGGTGGAGGTAATCGTTTCTAAAATAGCGATCGCTGAATGGGCTTGTCCCTGTTCGCTGTAATCTCTGGCTGCTTGCACTAAACTCAGCAATTTCTCGCTAATGGGATCGTCATCTTCCCCACTTTCCCAATAGCGGACTGCGTCCCGGAGTATCTGACGTACTTGCTGATGGTAGGGTGCTAGGTCGATGGGAGTGTGAGATTTAGCCGGTTCTCTGGTAGGGGTGGGAGTTGTCATCCAACTGACGTGCTGATCAATTACCTCAATCAGTTGTGGCTGTTGAGCTACCAACTCCTGAATAAGTTGTTGGGTTTGAAAATAGTCCAGGACCTCAAGGAGTTGTTCTAGGCTAGGACGCTGCTCAACAGTTTCTGGCTGACGCACACAGGCAAGCATGGCGGCTACAATGTGTTTACACCACCCTTCATAGTTGTAGCTGCAGGTACAGATGCCAGATATCAATCCGTCACCATTAACGTTGAGACTGACGTGATACGGTTGAGCTTCACTACCTGCAACCTCTGCATGAATCCCACTACCCCGTTGGGTGACACTGAGAACAGTACCTGCTGCATAGTATGCCTCACCTCGTTGGAAGGATGTGCTGCTGGCATGACGACGGATCGTAAATTCACTCAACTTGGAAATAGACATGGGGTAATCGCCTGGGAAGTTCTTCTGCGTGGTTGAATTTTAAATCTAGCTCAGGTCTAGAGCTAAGGACCTACCAAGAAATTACCGCTTTTGGTGTAGGTGCCGCCACAAGGACTCCCAAGTAGTCTGACCAACTACCCCATCAGCTTCTAGTCTGTACCGTGTTTGGGCTGCTTTGACCGCTGCTTCAGTGGTTTTGCCAAAATATCCATCCACTCTGCCTTTAAAAAAACCTAGCTTTTGTAATCGGGTTTGGATTTTGACTACATCAGGCCCGCGCATCCCTAGACTTAAAATTGGTAATTTCCGAGGAATTGGTTGAGTGCGTACTACTGTTGTATTCGGTTTTGGTTCGGAGTCAGGTAAGTTAGTGGCTGTAGTTACTGGTTCATTAGGAAACAGTTTTTGCCAAGTCGTCCTATCTACAATGCCATTTGCACTTAAGCCGGCTGCTTGCTGAAACCGAGAAACGGCATTAGCTGTGGTCTCACTGTAGATTCCATTCACTGAACCCGTATAAAAGCCTAAAAGTTTGAGAGCCGCTTGCAGCTCGGATACACTATCCCCTTGGCTACCGACTTTGAGTGTAGAACGGTTGATACTACCGCCCGCAATTGCTTGGGAAATTTGTGTTGTTCCCGCGATCGCAGTGGAGTGTGCGAATAAAGTTACTAAAAATAACAACAATCCTAAGTTTTTCCCGATCCCAACATTCATGAAGATTACCCCCCGGCAACAAATTCAAGTTTCCAGCGTTAAGTCAGACAAGCAGAATTAATTGCTTCCTCCTGACCAACTAAAGATAGATATGGTTCCTGTAAATATTGGCAGGCTACTGCCATTGCCACTGTGGCATCTACATTAGCAATTTGTTCGGAAAACTGCTGGTCAAATTCAATTCCTAAGCCCAATATTTCGTACCAGCCATATAACTGAGCGATTTGTCCATTAGTCTGTTTACCTAAGGCATATTGTCCGAGAATTTTATTCTTAGCAGCTTGGAGTGATTCTGCTGATAGTTCATTTGTACGTAGCAGTTGGATTTCTTGCCGTAGTTCTTGAAGGGCAATGCTAGTATTTTTCAGGGCTGTGCCCATGTAAACTACGAATGCGGCGGGAAATAGCCTGGTGGAGTAAATGGCAGATACCTCATAAGCTAAGCCTCGTTTCTCCCGCAGTTCCACGAACAACCGACTGGAAAGTCCATTCCCTAGGTAGGTTGAGAGTAACTTCAAGGTTATATATTCTGGGGAGCTAACAGAGGCTCCTAGATAACCTAGCATCACAATTGATTGCTGTGTATGTGCTGGCTCTAAGCAGTGCTGTGGGGCTATGGCAATTTCCGGCAAATTCAGAATTGGCAATGGTTGTGGAGGAGCTTGCCAACCTCCAAAAATCTTTTCAACTAGGGCTATTGCTTCGGGGAGTTTAATTCTCCCGGCAATACTGATGACCACATTATCTGGACGGAAATATGTTTGGTGAAACTTTCTTAAGTCTGCACGAGTGAGATGGCTGATGGTAGTTTCACTACCCAATACTGACATGGCATATGGATGTTTTTGGTACATCGCCTGCCGCATTTGGTTGTAGGCAATATTAAAGGGTTGCTCTTTCTGGGAGCGAATATCTTGGAGGGCTAACTTTTGTTCAAGTTCTATTTGCTCTAGAGGAAATGTGGGCAGCTGCAGAATTTGCCCTGCTAGGGCAAGAATTTCCCCAAAATCGGCACTCACAGTTTTTAGGGAAACTAAGAAATAATCAGTAGCAGCATCTGCGCTCAAACTTGCCCCTACAGACTCAACTTTTTCGGCTATTTCTCGACTGGATAGGCCATCACAGCCTTTAGTAATCACTGCTGAAAGTAAGTGTGCTAACCCTGCATCCTCCCATGTTTCATAACAACTACCAGCACGGATAAAAACCCGTCCCGCAATAATGTCTGCCGCTGGGTTTTCCGCTACCAGTAGCGTGATGCCGTTGCTTAATTTGGTGCGATGGATGGGGGGGTTAAGAATTTGAGTCATTAGTCACTTATTGATTATGACTACTGATTTTAACAGGGTTTGAGGATGGTGACGGCGTAATTTTGCCCACAAAGGTATTTACTAGCTAGTTTTTGTAGTTCGTGGGACTCAAAAGACAGGATTTCTTGACAATACTTAGTAGCTAGTTCTGCCTGGGCGATGGTATGGTAGTAGCCGTAAAGCATGGTTAACTGATCGGGGGTTTCAGTAGAAAAGGCATACTCATTACACAATAATCTGCGAATGCGGATCAGATCTGACTCACTCACATCTGTTGTGGGTAATTGTGCCAGGTGGGACAGAATCAATGACTCTACTCGATCTAAATACTCAGGCTCTAACCAAGCTGCTATTGTAAATAGACCCGAATCCCGTTGTAGGTAAAAATTACTGGTCACTCCCTGTACCAATTGCTTTTCTTCCCGTAAGTCTGCCACGAGGCGAGAATTCCGTCCCTCAGTTAGTAATGCCGACAGCATTTCTAAACCGTAGGATGTGCGAAGTTCCTCTACCCCTGGGGTTTTCCACGCCATCAGTAACCGTGCTTGCTCTATCTGTGGTAAATTTAACTCATGACGGCGAATGCCCCTGTAGCTAGGCTCTCTTACTGTTACTGATGGCAGATGGGCAACACGGGGGGCAAAGTTGGCAAATGTCTGATTTACTAGTTCCCAAGTTGGCTGCTGGGCAATTCCCCCGACAATCACTACTGTCATATTTTCTGGTTGGTAGTGGGTGCGGTGAAAGCAGCGCAAGGTCTCTGGGGAAAGTTGCATCAGTTCTGCTTCAGTACCTAGTACTGACCGTCCGTATGGGTGACTTTGATAGATATTCTTCAGCAGAGTCTGGTATCCCAGGGAATCAGGATCATCGTCGCAGGCGCGGATTTCTTCTAGTACTACATCTCGTTCTCGGCTAAATTCTGCTTCGGGAATTGCAGCATTGATCAACAGTTCTCCCAAGTAGGGGAGGGTATCTGCCAAGTAGGAGGCAGCTGTGGTGAGGTAGTAATGGGTGTAATCATGGCTTGTGGCGGCATTACTCACACCACCCATATTTTCAATGTTGCGATCAAAAACCCCAGGGGGTAAGGTTGCTGTACCTTTAAAAATCATGTGTTCTAGGAAGTGTGCCACACCAGAGTACATTTCTGGTTCCATGGCCGATCCTGCCCGAACCCACACATCTGCAACAACTACAGGTGTGGTGGGAATCTCTTGGTGGATTAATGTTAAACCGTTATCTAATTTGCAAACGGAGGCTGGGAACACAGGGTTACTTGGGTGTTGAAAGGTAATTTTGTGATCTGGGTTTAGGACATTGCAGAAATTATTTTCTCTTTAACCCTAACGCCTATTTTTAGTTAATAATTAAAGCTCCCAGACTTGCTTTTGCTTTGCTTGGGAGCTAATAATTTTGGGTTCACCGCGACGCCGTTTTACCTAAGTTTATGACCTGGGGTTAACCAGGTGGGAACTGATGTGTCTCGTTTAAAGTTTCCGGGTACATGCCCGGTCTACTGCCACAAGAACGGTTATGCTCCCTTGTTTTTAAAGGCATAGATCAAAAAACTTGTTGGCAGTCACCAACGTCGTAGTGCAACTTACCCAGATTATAGCTTTCAAAAATGGTTTGTGTCCTGAATTGGAAAATATTTTTTGGAAATTTAGTTCTGGTACCAGATAGCCTCTATATTTTGGGCAATGGTGTCTATGTCTTGGGAGTTCGGCTTATCTAACAGGACAGTGACGTGTCCTAGTTTCCGACCAGAACGTGATTGAGTTTTTTGATACCAGTAAACGTGGGCATGGGGTATTGCTGCTAGTTGTTGGCGTTGGTATTGGTAGTCACTTTGGGAGTTTTCATACCCTAGGAGGTTAACCATAACTGCACTAGCGCACTGCAAGCTAGGACTCCCCAAGGGAAAATCACAAATAGCTCTGAGGTGCTGTTCAAACTGGGAGGTTTTACAAGCATCGAGGGTGAAGTGTCCAGAGTTATGGGTGCGGGGGGCAATTTCATTTACCAGAACTTTACCATCGGTGGTGAGAAACAACTCCAGACCAAAGACTCCGACAACTTGGAGGCTATTTAATAGTTTCCGAGCCACTGCTTCAATAGCTGCTGCTTGCTGGGGTGTGATCTGGGCTGGTGCAATTACCCGTCGGCACACTTGTTGTTCCTGTTGGGTTTCAACAATTGGGTAGGTGACAATTTCTCCACTTTGTGAACGAGCGGCAATTATGGCTAGTTCCTTGGTAAAGGGGACAAATTCTTCTAATAAAAAAAGCTGTTGATTAACTCCTAACTTAGACTCTAAATCAGCTAAATTATGGATAATAAAAGTTCCCTGACCGTCATAACCATGTCGGCGGGATTTTAAGACAGCTGGAAAACCTAAATATTCTAGTTTAGATTGGAAATTTTCCTGCTGGTCAATGGCAAAAAAAGCGGGCACAGGCAAGCCCAAGTTGCTTAAGTAGCAACGCTGGTGGTATTTATCTAATAGGGGAGCTAAAGCTGTTAATCTAGGGCGGAAGTTAACGCCTTGGCGTTCCAGGAGCGATAAAGCATCTAGATTAACAAACTCATTTTCAAAGGTGATGACTTCGCATTTCCTAGCTAAAGCTTCCGTGGCAATAGGATCATCAACTGGGGCAAAAATCACATCCTGAGCAATACTTACAGCGGGGTCTTCTGGATTAGGGGTTTGAACTATTAATTCTATGCCCAGGTTTTTTGCACCTGCTCCCATCATCCAGGCTAGTTGTCCCCCACCGATTACACCGACACGTTTCATAATAAAATTCGGTAAGTAGGAAACTCAGAGGCTAAAGCCGGTGAGAGGGAAACGACTCGGCGACTTTAGTCGCGGTGAATCTTTTTTGTTAATCGATTACCGCCTTGGGGTTGTTCGATAGGCGTACTAATGTAATTGCACTTTCAATGGGACAATTACCATTCCAAATTTCACAACCCTGTACGCATAATGGTTCGCTCCGAGGAGCCTACCTTTCGGGGTAATGTGAGCTATGTGCAAAGCACACGCTTCGCGAATGACCGGTTATCAGAGCTTGTTGAGCTAGCAGCACTGTCTCAGGGACCGAGCCAATTTTAGATTTTCGATTTTAGATTTTGGATTGGTGATGAGTTAGTTAGGTGCAGGTGTTAGCCCGGATTTCTCACAAGTCCCGCGATCACCTCCGGTGGGCGCTTCGCCATCTCAATCCTCGTAATCCTTACCCAGAATATGTTTAGGGCATTTTAAATGGGTTATTTTTTGATGCAGTGTGAAACACCGGAATCTAGATTTTATAAGGCTTTGAGAATTGTGGTGAGAAATCCGGGTTAGGTGTTTGTTTAGAGTTCCTCCTAATCTAAAATCTAAAATCCAAAATCCAAAATTGATTGACCTTAAGACTGTTTAACCACTAGCGACAGAGCCGGGGATAGCTTGGCATCCCAGGGTGTCGTGACTCAAATAACGTTTACCTATTGCTAGGTGGTCTGGTCAACACAGCTTGCTTGATTTCTCTTACAGAGCTTCAGCCCTTTCAGGGCTGGGTTGCTGACATCCTAAAGAATCGCGAGTTTGCACACCAGTTCGGGAATTTACGCCACTGGCTTTTTCACATAGCTCCCTAATTTGCGCCCGATCCAGAACTGCATCGGTGAAATCTGCACCTTCAATGTTGACTTTTGTAAATATGGTGCGGAGCAAGAGGGCTTCAATGAGGATGGCATCACTCAAATCACCCTGAGTCAAGTTTACCTGATCCATTAGTGCATTGGTTAAGTCTGCCCCATGTAGGTTGGTTTTTGTCATGACTGAAGCACTGAAAACTGCTCCCCGCACGTCAGCACCAGCAAAGTTAGCCATTTCTAAATTGGCATTGGAAAACTCAGCCCCTTGCAACTGCTGACCAGAAAAATCTTGTCTGGTCAATTCTGCATTACTGAATGATAGGGGGTGAGTCCAGTCTGTAGCTAGTGCGGGATTCCCCATGCACCAGATAGTTATTGCTAGAAGTAAGGCTAATCTCCGCCACCGCAACATAGTGCTACTAGTCCTTATGCTGTTAGCTGTCTTTTAGCTTACAACTTAGTAGGCCAGGTGGAAACATCCCAGGGCAGGTAGCAGGAGGTTTGCTGTTGCAGTGTGGGTCTGAAGCCTACACTGATTGCAGGAGACCAAATCAGAGATTTTGGAGTGGGGCTTCAGCCCTTACTCCCTTTGGTCGTGGCTCTAGGGCATCCTGCCTCTGGTGGAGTGCAGGGGTTTTCGGACTAAACGGGAAAAGTCAGGTGGAAATATTAGGGCTTCAAGATTCGATTTAACCTACGTTTTCAAGGCATTGGTTAAATATGCTGGGTTGCTCCCCACACCTGAGCAACAACAAAGTTAGCCATTTAGTCATCTTTGTAGGGACACTAGTACACTGCTGCGTAAGTTTAGATAGGGTTGTATAGTCAGTGAGATTGATGTTGATACAGTCATTTATACCCTAACCGAATTTACGTCTTGGAGTACTAGTTTTATTTACAATTCTTAAATTTAGAATTTGTTTTTTATGGTATTAAATCTGTTTAAGTTAAGTTTGTTGTCTTTTTCGGCTGAGATCTCTGCTTGACCTGTTAGGCTTTTAAATAATTGATGGAATCTAAGTTATTAGTCATTTTAGTTATATTAATTAACTACACAAAATCCACGATTGGAATTACTCCCCATGATCAATCGTTACTGTATTAAATGGATCGAAGCATGGTGCCAAGAAAACGGTTGGACAGATTTATTTGTCGAACGGCGTGGTAACTATTGGGCTTTCCCTCCAGGAGGGGTAATGCCTGAACCAATTCCGGGTGATGTTTTGAGATTAATTAAGGCAGAAAAGGGATTTACCCTAGAAGAAAAATTATGGTCCATTTCGGCAGTGACAACTACAGTTATGGCGGTAGTTTATGCGTTTGTGCTCAAGTGCCCGATACCCCTAGTTTTAGCTTTTGCTGTGAATGGGGTGACAGTAGCACAATTTGAGTTGGAAGAAGCATGAGGTTATCTGTAACTCATAAATAATCTATTGAAGATTATTTATGAATTTTTTTATGATTAACCGGTATTGAGTCATCTAGCCATGTCCAAATTACTTCACAGTTGTTAACCAAGTCTGTAAATCAGCCTGGCTGGTAAAATCTAACAAGGCTTCACTCAAGTCTTCCAGAATAGGCAAGGGTAGATCGGTAATTGCAGATCTTAGTTCTCCAGATATTGTTCCAAACCGCTTAGTTAACAGTCGGATAATCAGTTTTACTGTTGCCTCCTCGCGACCTTCTTCTTTAATTTCTTGATAAACTTTTGTGTGCTTCAGGGTAATTCCTAACATTTCTTCTACCTCCATCCGGCTAAATTGTTCAAACTTGTACACTATAATCGTCGTAATCATCTCCATTATGACTCGACTTGATGGCTGTGGGGCTTCTTCACTAGTCCTGGCTAATAAAAACCTTGCTACTTCTGGGGCTTCACTTTCTTTGATAGTAGTTAGCTAAAACAAAAAGAAGCCCCACATCTGACCCGTTCGCGCAGCGTCTCCGCTAGGAGAAGGGCAGTGTGGGATGAATTTTTGGGCGATGACGAATTGACCACTAACCGAATCAAGCCATAGGCTGGAAAGGGCAAGGGGTCGATGAGGAATCGCCATCTTCTATGGTAGAATAGCCAAGGACAAAGCTTAAAAGGCTGGTCCAACACTGAACCTTGACAACTGAAGATATGGGGTTTTATCGGGAAGTGCGGTCTTAAATTGCTATGAAATAGCCGACTACAGCCTCCGATATGTAAAATCTTCAAGGAATGTAGGTAGTCTTTTTTAAAGACAGTCGGGCAGGGCGCGTACCTGACTATAAACCGCCGTAGTGGGAAACTTTGGGAGTACCACGGAGGAAGTTCTGGAAAGATAATTTCTGCCAGAAGCCTACATCTACTCGCAAGAGAGATGTAGGAGCGTCACTACCATCACGGCTGTTCGCAGAGGCAGTTGTTGAATGTCCCCCAATTCATCTAAGTAGATCCGATGTACTTGTTCACTATTGAGTAACCCTCGATGGGGATAAATATCACTCTGTTCTATATTCCGAGATGGATAAATGATTACTGCCTGCCAATCGTTAAATTTACTCCGGTTGCGATAGAAATACGCGGTAGATTCAGCAAATAGCTTTTCATAGAGGTCATCTCTTTTTTGGAACTGCACCTCACAAAAATAAACAGTCCCCGGATTTTCTTCTGGTGGCAGGAATACACCATCAATTTCAAATTTTGGTTCCTTGACGACCACACAATCGAATCTGTAATCTTGGGTGTTTGGTGGAGGATCTGTCAGCAGTTCAAATAACAGAGACGGATTTTGTTGAAATAATTGGTAAAAAAGGGAGTCTCGGCGCATAAAAGCTTGAAATCAGCTAATACTAAAAAATAGTATACAGTACTGATGTATGTTTATGTCCGTATTTGAACGAAATTTGGTGAATAAATCTTGTAACTCCTACTACTCCATCCCCACCTTCAAGCGGGTCTAGTTAAACCTTTAAGAGCGATCGCTGTCAAACAATGCAAGAATCTTAGAGGGTATTTGAAAAGGGTCAGTTTCAACCTCAAGGACAACTCAGGGGTGTTGGTGTACCCTACCTCACATCTTGCACCAAGAAAATTTGATGTAATTTAATCACACAATATAAATCACAAACCCTTAATTTAGCGAGAAAAATCTCTAAAAATAAGGTGGCCCTATCGCGCACTTTTGAGGATGCCTGGGTTGTTACGGAGAAGTGCAAGATCTGAGCTACGGGATCTTGCTATCGCGTTGCGTCTCATAGAGATGACACCCACTAAAAGCGATAGCACAACACTAATTCCTCGGTAGCTGGGGTAGTAAAATCCACTCTGAAGGACTTTTAAAACATCCTGTTAGATTAGGAACGAATCAATACTGTTTCAATAAGAAATTAAGGCATTGCATAAATGTAGGATGAATTGATGCCTCAACCCATT
>Ga0209208_10005867_pt1 | contig 17027 bp, 14 predicted proteins | sample S1TSphfallax_3_FD_187694 | JGI IMG/M metagenome (GOLD analysis project Ga0209208, IMG submission 187694) | Host-associated microbial communities from peat moss isolated from Minnesota, USA - S1T2_Fd - Sphagnum fallax MG (SPAdes) (version 2) | ecosystem: Host-associated > Plants > Peat moss >...
CACTCCCGGCCAGTCGCCGGCCGAGGCGGGGGTCACGGATCAGCCGATCGACGTCGATGTCGTGCGCTCCCGGGCCGATCTGCTCGGCACCGCGACCAGCGCCAGCCAGGGCGCCGTGACGCAGGAGGAGTTGGCGCTGCGTCCGGTCTATCGCGTCGGGCAGCTGCTTGAATCGGTCCCCGGGCTGGTGGTCACGCTCCATGCCGGCGAGGCCAAGGCGAACCAGTTCTTCATCCGTGGCTTCAACCTCGATCACGGCACCGATTTCGCCACCTTCATCGACGATGTTCCCTACAACGAACCAACCCACGCGCATGGCCAGGGCTACACGCTGCTGGGTTCCTTCATCCCCGAGATGGCCGATGGCCTGGATTACACGAAGGGGCCGTTCTTCCCGCAGGTGGGCGATTTCGCCGGCCTGGGATCGGCGCATATCCGCCTGACCGACGATCTGCCGAACTTCATTTCGGTCAGCGGCGGCACGCTGGGCGACGAGCGCGTGTCGCTGGGCGGCACGCTGCATCTGGACAACGGCGACCGACTGATCGCGATGGGCGCGATCGCGCATCTTGATGGCCCCTGGGCGCATCCGGACAACTACCAGGGCCTGAATGGCACGATGCGCTATGTCCATGGTGATCGGGACGACGGCTTCGACCTCACCGTGCTGGCGTTTCGCAGCCAATCCAACTTCACCACCGATCAGCCCGTCAGCGCCTTCCAGGACGGGCTGATCAGCCGCTTCGGCACCCTCGATCCCTCCGATGGCGCCTTCAACCAGCGCTATAGCCTGGCGGGCCATTATTACATGAGCGGCGACAACTGGAAGTGGACCACCAGCGCCTATGTCGTCAACTCGCGCCTGACGATGTGGAACGACTTCACGCATTATCTGGTCGATCCGATCCACGGCGATCAGGAGCAGCAGGACGAGAACCGCTTCACCGAGGGCGGCCAGACCGCATTCATCCACACCGACACGGTCGCCGGCATCCCGACCGAGACGGAGATCGGCCTGCAGGGCCGGCACGACAGCGAGTATATCGACCGCCGCCATGACGAGGATCGCGTGGTGCTGCCCGATTGCCCGGACAGCCCGTTCGGCGGCGGCCTGTATGTGTGCAACGCGGACAACGTCACGCTGGGCAACGTGGCGGCCTATGTCCAGAACACCACGCGCTGGCTGCCGTGGTTCCGCACCGCGTTTAGCCTGCGGGAGGATTACGTGGGCGGGACCGACCACAGCCTGGTGACGGGCTTCTCCGGCCAGATCAGCAAGACGCTGCTGGAGCCGAAAGGCAGCCTGATTTTCGGCCCGTTCCAGAAGACCGAATTCTATGTGAGCGCCGGCCGAGGTTTCCACACCAACGATTTGCGCGGCGTGCTGGGCACGGTGCCTGATGTCGGCGCCATCAATCCGAATCTGACGTCGTCGTTGATCACGAAGATCGACAGCGAGGAAGTCGGCCTGCGCACCGACATCATTCCGCGAACGCACCTCACGGCCGCACTGTTCACGGAGCATTTTGCGTCCTATCTGACCTACGACGCCGATAACGGCGTGGACGACGTGGGCCCACCGGCCCGGCTGACCGGCGTGGAAGTGTCGGCGCAATACAAGCCGTTTGAGTGGCTCGAACTCAACGGCAATGTGAACTTCACCCATAGCCGCTATCTGGTGAACGCCAGCACCGAGGCATACTACGGCGTGCCCGGCGCCTATATCCCGAACGCGCCGGGCTTCATCGGGTCGTTCGGCGCGATCGTGGACCATCTTGGACCGTGGTTCGGCGGTGTCGCGGTGCGCTGGCTGGGCACGCAACCGCTCGTAGGGGACAACTCGCTTACAACCCCGGGTTACAAGGAGGTGAACCTGAGCGTCGGCTACAGGATCAACGACCACATGCGGGTGCTGCTGAACGTGTTCAATCTGTTCAACACCAATGCGGCGGCGTCGCAGTATGCGTATGAATATCGCGTCAGCCCGACCGCCGCGCCGCAGTTCGGCGCGACCTATCACGAGCTTGAGCCGCTCTCGGCGCGGCTGACCTTGACTGCGACGTTCTGACCTATACGGGTGGGGACCTGGTGCGCGCGCCGATGGCCCCCACGGCGCCTGACCGACCGGGGATGCGCGCGCCAGCGCTTGCAGGGTCGGCTGCCGCGCATCTGCTGATCGGCGCGCTAGCCTTGCTTGTTGTGGTCCACCCGACGACGCCGCCCGCCGAACCCGTGCCAATGCAGATGGTGTTCGCGCCATTGCCCGATGCCGTGCCGCCGACGCTGCCACCGGTCGCCGCGCCCGAGCCAGCCCCGGCCGTCGAACCACCGCCCCCCAGCCCCGCGCCGCCCCCAACCGCCGAAGCAACGGCTTCTAGCGCCTGGCCGGCGCACGGACCGCTGCCGCAGGCCGAGCCGCCACCCGCGCCCGCGCCACCGCCGCCTCCACCGCCGGCCGAGATGCCGGACATCCCGGTACCGGCACCGCCCCCGCCGAAACCGCCCGGGCCGGGACCGGCGCCGCGGCAGCAACCGCCGCCCAGAGCCGCGCCCCCGCCGCATCGGGTCATGCCACGCCAACCGTCCAGCGGCGCGGCAGAGCAAAGGGCTGCCGTCGTTGCTCCGGTGCCGTCGCTCGCTCCGGTCTCGTCGGCCGCGTCCACCCCGATGCCAGCGCCGCCGCCGGCCCAGGCTCAGGGCGAGGCGCTCGCGGCATGGCGTGGCGCCCTAGCGACCTGGCTCAGCGCCCATCGCCGCTATCCCGAACAGGCGCGGCGGGACGGCGTACAAGGTCAGCCGACGGTGCGTTTCACAGTCGAGCCATCGGGTCGCGTGACGAGCGTCGAACTCGTGACGAGCAGCGGCTCGACCGTGCTGGACGAGGCGACCATTGCGATGCTGCGGGGCGCGACGCTGCCACCTTTTCCACCCGGCCTCGCGCAGGCGGCGAGGACGGAGAGCGTACGGGTCCACTACTCGCTGGAACAATGAGAGGGCATAAGCGGCGGCTGTCGATAAACCCAGACTTCACGGCGTGCCGGGAGCTGATCGGCCCTCGCGGCCCGGGAGGCAGCGAGACGTAACCCGCTCGACAGAGAAAAAGCCTTACGAGGACGGGGTGGTTACATGCCGTGCGACACCGGCCTGAACCCAGGCGCTTACTCGAACTCGATCCCGGCGTAGACCTACTCCAGCGCGAGCTCGAAGCCTAACTCGGGCACGCCGATTGGACTGCCGGTCTCCGGCGTCTCTCGATGCCACTCACGGTCGCCGGGCTCACGCCAGAGGACCTGGTAGCCCCGGCGCCCAGCCTCGACGACGACGTAGCGTAGGATCGTCGGCACCGACTCATACTCGTCGACCTTCTTCTACTCGTCGCGTCGCCGGTTCTCGCGTCCGGGCGACAGCACCTCAAACACCACAACGGGCGCTGGGACGACCACCCTGTTCCGGGGCGGCCGTGAGCAAGCGATAAAAGCGTCAGGCTCTCGCAGTGCGCCGCCAACGGTCTCGATGGCGTCCTGGGGGCCGTAAATGTCGCACGGCGTTCCGGTCTGAAGCTTGTGATGGATCGTGCCGCGGATGTTGCGGCCGACGCGGTTGTGGCCGACTGTTGCTTGTGCCATGGCGGTTGGCGGGGCGCCGTCAAATTCGAAGTGCAAGTTTTCGGGCTAGCCTTCGAGCCAGGCAGGTAGCGGCTCTGGCTCCAGACATCAGGGTCGATCTGGCGCGCAGCAACAGTTATCGGGAGGGCCCCGGCGCCTATGATACAGCCCGCCCGGCGCACGACAAAGTCCGCCCTTGGACAACCCGGGCCGCCTGGTGGCCAAAGGCATGGCCGGGAGCGGAAAGAACCTGGTCGGCTGAGCCGCCAACCACCGCCCCGTCGATCCTAAGCGCCTGTCGAGTATGGCGGCACGGACGGTGGCGACACGATGGGCTCCCTGCGGTGTGAAGCTGGATCAACACCTGCAGGAGCTGCCGTCGTTGAGTAACCGAGCGTGATCCAATTCGGCGCGACCGACCCTTGGGTGCCGTCCGAGACAGTGGATGCGGTCCAGCGCATTTACGTGGCTGCGCCGCATGTGGCGTTTCACAGATATGCGGAAACCGGACACGGATTTGCCCGCAACAGCTATCCGCCGTATCAACAATCAGCCGGCGAGCTTGCCGAACATCGCAGCCTCCGGCCGTTCAATGATGCGTTGCTGTCCGGGGCCGTGCCATCCGCTGCGCCGTAGCCTCGCCATCGGCGGCTATTCCTGGCCCAATACCGCCACTGGGCGCCGATCGCCGGGCGAGAAGTTTTCGGCACCGGCACACCAGCGAGGTAGCTGCGGGACCATACCAGTGCCATCAAGCTGTGACTGTGGCAAGGATAGGCACAAGCCGGAACCCGATGCCACCGGTCTCCAGATGAAGGCGGTTAGAGCCAGGGATGCCGCGCAGGCTTGACGCCATTGAGATGATAGTTGCCGATGGCATGGAGTTTCCAACGCACAGGATCGTGCAGCGTGTGAGTGCGCGCGTTGCGCCAGTGACGATCCAGATTGTGCTCTGCCAAGGTGGAGCGGGTGCCGCCAAGCTCAAACAGACGGTTGGCCACCAGCAGCGCAGCCTCGGTCGTCAGCACCTTTGATTCAGCGACCAGCACGGCCGCCTCGGCGACGGTCTCCTCGGTCTCGTTCAGCAGGGCGTCATCGATCGCGCGGGCGGCATGTTCCAGGATCGCTTCGGCAGCGCGGACACGCACCGACAGGTCGCCGATCGCCGAAATCGTGTACGGGTCCTGCCAGGCGTGGTCCAGACCGCTGTCGACCCAGGGGCGCGCCTGGGTGCGGACGAAATCAACGGTCGCGGCCAGCGTGCCCCGCGCGATTCCGGCATCAACAGCCGCCTGGATGATCTGCGAGATCGGACCCGCGACGGTGGGACGCGCGAAGGCCTGCCAGGCTGGAACCACACGCTCGGGGGCGATGCGCACGTTGTCGATGCGCACCGAGCCGGAGGCGGTGGTGCGTTGGCCGAAGCTCGACCAGTCGTTGATGATCTCCAGGCCGGGCGCGTCGCGATCGGCGAACGCCAGGAAGGGCTTGCCCTCGGCGTCCACCGCCACGATCGGGATCAGGTGGGCGAGCAGCGCGCCGGTGGAATAGAATTTCTGCCCGTTGACAACGAAGCCATCGCCGCCGGGGGTGATGCGTGTCTCGAACGCGGCGACATGCTTGCTGCCGCGTTCCGAAAAGGCGTTGCCGAAACGCACGCCCTTCAGCACCTCGCCGAACAGGTGGCGTTTCTGCGCCTCGGAGCCATCGGCCAGGATATGCGCGACGATAACCAGATGATTCTGTGGGATCTGGCCGAGCGAGGGATCGACGGCGGAGATGATCTTGATCACCTCGGTCAAGGTCACGGTCGAGACGCCGGCGCCGCCATAGGCGCGCGGGATGTTGATGCCCCACAGGCCGCTTTGCGAGAAGGCGTCCAGCTCCTCCAGGGGCAGCAAGCCCTCGCGGTCACGCAACGAAGCGCGCTCGGCGAATGTGGCGGCAAGACGATGGGCGACCTCGATCGCCTCGGCGTCACTGGTGATCACATGGGCCGCCTGGGCGGGATACGGGCGCGGCGGGAACGGCTCGCGCGTATTGACGCGCGGCCCGGTGACGATATCGACAATGTTGGTGTCCACGGCTCTTTCTCGCTTCTGAGTTGTTTGGTTCAGTCCGGGTGAGCGTTGCCTTTATCACCACGGTTAGACGGTGGATTATAAAAACATCAGTCCGCGATCGTTCAATGATCAATATACGATCCGGGACCGGTGTAAAGGGGGGTCAGAGATCACTCGGATGGCGAAAGTGCAGCTCGGGGCAGCATAGAAATACCGTTAGGCATACGTTGTTTCCGCATAAATGCACTTGACCGAAGTGATATGGGACGTATACCCATCGGGCCGAGTGGTTATGACCAAGGATGCATGGGGCCGTGTGCGCACGGCGGCCTGCTTCATCCGCATCACGGTGAGTGCTATGCCATATCGACCATCCGCCCTGGAGCCCATCCGCTTTGCCTACTGGGTGTCGAACCTAAGCGGCGGACAGGTGGTCAGCCGCATCGAGCAGCGTACCGGCTGGGATTTCGACTACAACGTCCGGCTCGCGCGCGCCGCCGAGCAGGCCGGCTTTGAATTCGCCCTGACCGCAACCCGGCTCGTGGGTGGCTACCGCGCCGACGGCCAGCACGAATCCTCCGCTTTCGCGATGTCTCTATTGAACGCCACCGAGCGGCTGAACGTGATCGTCGCCTGCATGACCGCGTTCTGGCATCCCGCCGTCATGGCCAAGCTCGGCGCCACCGCCGATCACATCTCCAAGGGCCGCTGGCACATCAACATCGTCAGCGGCTGGTTCAAGCACGAATTCGATGTCCTGGGCGTGCCTTGGCTGGAACACGACGAACGCTACCGCCGCTCGGCCGAATTCATCGATGTGCTGAAGGGCATCTGGACGGAAGACGAATTCAGCTACCACGGCCAGTATTATAACATCGAGAAATACCATCTGAATCCGAAGCCCGGCTTCAAGCCGCATCCCCTGATCTTCCAGGGCGGATCATCCACCGCGGCCCGCCGCATGGCGGCGACCCATTCGGATTGGTATTTCACCAATGGCGGGTCGGTGGCGGAACTGCAGGCGCAGGCCACGCAGGTCAAGCAGATGGCCGCGCAGCACAACCGCCAGGTTCGCGTCGGCGCCAATGCCTTCGTGATCGCGCGCGATACCGAGGCGGAAGCTCGCGCGGTGCACGCGGACATCGTCGCCCAGGCCGATCCGGCGGCGATCACGGGCTTCGCCGAGGCCGTGAAGCAGGCCGGCCAGTCCACCACCGACGGTATCGGCAACTGGAGCCGTTCCACCGCCGCCGACCTGGTGCAACCCAATGACGGTTTCAAGACCGATCTGATCGGCACGCCCGAGCAGGTGGCGCGGCGCATCATGGCCCTGAAACAGGCCGGCATCGACCTGGTGCTGACCGGGTTCCTGCATTTCGAGGAGGAAGTCGAATATTTCGGCCGTCGCGTGGTTCCGCTCGTTCGCGCGCTGGAGGCGGAGGCGGCGCGGCGTTCAGGCATCCCGGCGGCCGTGGGCTGAGAGATGAACGCGGACCTGATCGAGCCGCCCCGCCCCGCCCCGCGGGCCGGCGTGAACGAAACCTTGCGGCGCCATGCCGAGGCGAACCCGGAGGCGGTCGCGTTGCTGCACAAGCAGTGCGGCGCCTGGCGGGCGTTCCGCTGGCGCGACATCCTGCACAATGTCGCGGCGGTGGCCGACCTGCTGCGACAGGATACGCCATCCGGCCCGCCCCGCGTGGCCGTCAGCGGGCCATATCAACCCGATCTCATCGTCATGTCGCTGGCGGCCGAAGCCGCCGGCGGCGTCGTCTTTCCGGTGCCGCGACGGCTGCGCGGCGAGGCGTTGCAGGCGGTGCTGGCGGCCATCGGCCCGACCCACGCCTTTGTGCAGGCCCGCCGCGAAATCCCGCACTGGTTGCGCACACAGCCCAACGCCGACACGCCGCTGACACTGTTCTCGCCCCACGTCGCTGCCCGGCAGGAAGGCGTCTGGCGGATCGCCCCGCTGCCGGCGTCGCGCGGCGCTGTCGGTCGGCGCACCGCGCCCCTGCGCGGCGACATCGCCTGGATGGACGAGGGCAGCGACTGGACTGAAGGCCTTGCCCTGCTGTTCGAGCGCTGGCTCGGCCAAGGCGTGCCGGTCGCCTTCCCCGAAACCAGCCTCTCGGCGTTCCGCGACCGGAAGGAAATCCAGCCGACCGCGCTGCTCGCCTCCGCCAGGCGACGCCAGCAGAACAACGAGGAGACGCGCAAACGCCTTGCCCCGCCCGGCAGCCTTGGCCGCAAGGTCAGCGACTGGGCGCTGTCGGGCGCTGATCATCCGCTGGCGCGTCTGTTGCGTTTCCGTATCGCACGGCTGGTCGGCGAAAGCCGGCTGACCGAGGCGCGACGCATCGCGCCGCCCACCGTCGCCCGCGTGCGCCCATGACCGCGACAGACCCCCAGGATCGCATCCTTGAGGTCCGCGAGATCTCGCTGTCCTTCAAGGGCGTGAACGCGATCTCGGCCCTGTCCTTCGCGGTCCGTCGCGGCGAGATCTGCGCACTGATCGGGCCGAACGGGGCGGGAAAAAGCTCGCTGCTGAACATTCTCAACGGCGTCTACACGCCCGACCGGGGCGAGATCGTTTTCAACAACCGCCACTTCCGCACGATCGATCCGCTGGAAGTCGCCCGCCGCGGCATCGGCCGCACGTTCCAAAACAACGCCCTGTTCCACAAGATGACCGTGCTGGAAAACGTGCTGACGGGCCTGGCACGGCATGCAAGCAGCGGCTTCCTGCAACAGGCGTGGCGGCTGCCGCGCGCCCGGGCCGAGGAAGCCGCCCATCGCGAACGCGCCGAGGAAATTCTGGAATTCCTGGAGTTGCAATCCTGCCGTGATGCCGTCGTGGGTAGCCTCGCCTACGGACTGCAGAAGCGGGTCGAACTCGGCCGTGCGCTGGTCGCAGCCCCGGCGCTGCTTCTGCTGGACGAGCCGATGGCCGGCATGAACATCGAGGAAAAAGCGGAGATGAGCGAGTTCGTCGCCACCATCAACCGCGACCGCGGCACCACGGTGATCCTGATCGAACACGACATTGGCGTGGTCATGAGCCTGTCGCGCCACGTCGTCGTGCTCGATTACGGCCGCAAGATCGCCGACGGCACCCCCGCCGAAGTGCAGTCCAACCCCGAAGTCATCGCCGCCTATCTGGGCGCCGTTCACTAGGCACGCATGGAATTCTTTCTGGAAACGCTGATCGGCGGCCTGCTCGCCGGGACGATGTACTCCCTGGTCGCGATCGGTTTCGTGCTGATCTACAAGGCCAGCGGCGTCTTCAACTTCGCCCAGGGCTCGCTGCTGCTGTTCTCCACGCTGACATTCGTCAGCCTGCACGAAGCCGGCCTCCCGTTTGCCGCCGCACTGCTGGTCACCATCGTGATCTTGGCCGGTGTCGCCGTGCTCATCGAACGGCTGCTGCTGCGTCCGCTGGCCAATCGCAGCCCGATGGCCTTGTTCATCATGACCCTAGGCCTGTCCTTCATTGTCGAGGGCGTGGCGCAAGGCGTGATGGGCGCGCAGGTGCACGCGCTCGATCTCGGCATCGACGATGTGCCGATCTATCTCGGCAACATCATGATCAGCCAGTTCGATCTCGCCGCCGCCGCTACCGCCCTGGTGCTGGTGGGCATCCTGGCCGTCCTGTTCAACAAGACCCGCATCGGCCTGTCGCTGCGCGCCGTCGCGGATGACACGCGCGCCGCGCTCTCGCTCGGCATCAACCTCAACCGCATCTGGCAGATCGTCTGGGCGGTCGCCGGAATCTCCGGCCTGGTCGCCGGCATGCTGTGGGGCGCGCGCCAGGGCGTGCAGTTCGCGCTGTCGCTTGTCGTGCTCAAGGCGCTGCCGGTGCTGATCATCGGCGGCTTCACCTCGATCGGTGGGGCGATCGCCGGCGGCCTGATCGTGGGCGCCGCCGAAACCCTGGCGGAAACCTATCTCGGCCCGCTGGTCGGCGGCGGGCTGACGTCCTGGTTCGCCTACGTGCTGGCGATTGCCTTTCTCTACATCCGCCCCGCCGGCCTGTTCGGCGAACGCGCCATCGCGAGGGTATAGGCAATGAGCGCAACAAACACGCTCCCGGCCACGCAAGCCGTTGTTCTCACCGGCACGGGCCTGCCATGGCGCCTGCCGCTGCTGCTGGCCGTGCTCTTCGTCGTCATCCCCAGCCTGGCCGGCGAGTATTGGCTCGGTGTGATCCTGGTGCCCTGGTTGGTGCTGTCGCTCGCCGGGCTCGGGCTCAATCTGCTCACCGGCTATGCGGGGCAGATTTCGCTCGGCTCTGGCGGACTCATGGCGGTCGGCGCGTTCGGCACCTTCCTGCTGATGCTCCATGTGCCGGGACTTCCCTTGCCGGCGGCACTGCTGCCGGCCGGTCTGATCACCGCCGCGGTCGGCTTCATCTGCGGCATCCCCAGCGACCGCATCAAGGGCTTCTACCTCATGGTCAGCAGCCTCGCCGCGCAGTTCTTCCTGGAATGGCTGTTTCTCCGCTTCCCGTGGTTCTACAACTACGGCGGCGGCGCCACGATCTCGCTGCCCAGCCTGACCATCCTCGGCATCGATTTCGGCTCCGCGCGCGGGCGCTACTATCTTGTCCTCACCATCGTCGTCGCGCTCACCTGGATCGCCGCTAACCTCCTGCGCGGCCATGTCGGGCGTAACTGGACCGCGATCAGGGATATGGACACCGCGGCAGCGGTGGTCGGCATCCCGGTCAACCGCTATAAACGGCTCGCCTTCGCGGTCAGCGCCTTCTATCTCGGCATCGCCGGCGCGCTGTGGGCCTTTGCTTATCTCGGTTCGGCGAGCGTGCAGAGCTTCAACATCACCCGCTCGTTCCAGATCCTGTTCATCATCATCATCGGCGGGATGGGCAGCCTGGGCGGCAGCTTCATCGGCGCCGCCTTCATCAGCCTGCTGCCGCTCGGCCTCGATACGCTGTCCCAATCGCTGTTCGCCGGGCACGTCGACGCCGGCCTGCTGCAGAACATCGAAAAGGTGATCTTCGGCGTGCTGATCGCCGTCTTCGTCATCAAGGAACCGGACGGCATTGCCCGCCTAGCCGCGCTGTTTCGCGCCCGCGCTGCCATCTGGCCCCTGCGGCTGTAGCGCGCGCCCAACCGTGCACGGGCGGTCCCGCCCGGTCACCCAAGCCATCACACCAAGGAGAAACATCATGCGCAAACTGTTACTGACAACCGCCCTGACAGCCGTACTGGCCGTGCCGTTGCTCGCGCCACCGCCCGCCCATGCCGCGCCGAACGAGCAATACGTGCCGCTGCCTACCTACCGCGTCGGCCCCTACGCCTCCAGCGGCACGCTGTGGTGGGCGGGCGAGCTTGATTACTTCCGCTATATCAACGAAGCCGAGGGCGGTGTGGACGGCGTCAAGCTGAAGGTCGAGGAGTTCGAAACCGAGTGGAGCCCCGACCGCACCGTTGAGGTCTACGAGCGCGTCAAGAACGGCAAGGACGGCTCGCCGCTGGCGTTCTTCTTCACCCACGGCACGCCGGCGACCTACGCGCTGATCGAAAAAGCCGCCGCCGACCACATCCCGCTGATCGATCCCGCCGGCGGGCGCACCGAATCCACCGACGGCACGGTCTTCCCTTACAGCTTCCCGCTACTGTTCAACTACTTCAGCCAGGCCTCGGTCGGCATCAACTTCATCGCCCAAAAGGAAGGCGGCTTCGACAAGCTCAAGGGCAAGAAGATCGTCACCGTCTATCACGACTCCGCCTATGGGCGGGAAACGCAGGCCGCGATCGCCCTGCTGGCGCAGAAATATGGTTTCCAGAACATCCAGATCCCGGTGGCCGATCCCGGCAGCGAACAATCGTCGCAGTGGCGCCAGGTGCACGAACTCAAGCCGGACTGGGTTTTCCTGCGCACCTGGGGCGTCTCCACGCCGGTCGCGCTGAAGACGGCGGCGCGCTTCGGATTTCCGGCCGACCACATCATCGGCGACGTCTGGGCCGGGTCCGAAGCCGACGTAATCCCCGCCGGCGCCGCCGCCAAGGGCTACCAGGCGCTGGCGCCCTATCCGGGTGGTGCGACCTTCGCCATCCACGACCGCCTGCGCAAGGCGATCATCGACAAGGGCGAGAGCAATCTGCAGGACACCAAGTTCTTCGGCGCCGTCTATTACAACATCGGCCTGATCAACGCGGCACTGGCGGTCGAGGCGCTGCGCGTGGGTCACGCCAAGTTCGGCAACCGGCCGCTAAACGGCGAGGAAGGCCGCTGGGCGTTCGAGCATCTGCAGATCGACAACGCACGGCTTGAAAAGATCGGCTTCAAGGGCCTGCTGCAGACGATCGACGTGACCGAGACCGACCACGAAGGCGGCGGCGCGGCGCGGTTCCAGCAATGGGACGGCACTAAGTGGAACCTGATCACCGACTGGATCCAGGCCGACCACGCCACGCTGGAGCCGCTCATCAAAGCCAAGTCAGAAGCCTACGCGAAGGCGCACGGCATCACGCCGCGTAACCCGGCGATGCAGGACTAACCACGGCGCGGCGGATCGCCCAGCGCGATCCGCCGCGATCCTGCGCGCAAAGTAAGGATCGCATCATGCCCCAGGCCGCCCTGCTTTCGGTCGACGCGATCGAGGTCGTGTATGGCGGCAGCGTGTTGGCGGTCGCCGACATCTCGCTGGTAGTGCGACCGAACGAGATCATCGCCCTGCTGGGCGCCAACGGTGCTGGCAAAAGCACGACCCTGAAAGCGATTTCCGGCCTGGTGCACGCCGACCGCGCCGGCATCAGCAGGGGATCGGTCCGCTTCCATGACAAAGATATCACCAGCATCGCCCCCAACATCCTGGCCGGGCGGGGGATCGTCCACGTGCTGGAAGGGCGTCACGTCTTTCCCCATCTGACGGTGGACGAAAACCTGCGCGTCGGCGGCTTCCTCCGCCGCCCCGGCTGGCGCGCGGCCGAGGCGGATCTGGAGCAGGTCTATGGCTGGTTCCCGCGCCTGAAGACAAAACGCCGCGTGCAGGCGGGACTGACCTCCGGCGGCGAGCAGCAGATGCTGGCGATCGCCCGCGCCCTGCTGACCCGCCCGGAGCTGGTGCTGCTCGACGAGCCATCGATGGGCCTGGCGCCGATGATCGTCGACGAGATCTTCGAGATCGTCGGCGAGCTGAACCGCTCGCGTCGCATCTCGTTCCTGATCGCGGAGCAGACCATGAACGTTGCCCTGCGCCATGCCGACCGCGCCTACATCATCGACAGCGGCAAGGTCTCGCTGTCGGGCACGCCGGCGGAGCTGCGCAGTCGCGGCAATCTCCACGAATTCTACCTGGGTGCCGCCGTCTCCGCCTGATAAGGCAAAGCCTCGGTTCTGTTGCATAGGAGACTTCCGGTCAGATCGGCGCCTGGCTCACGAATGTGGGCGCCCTTTAGGTATCCAGTCCTTTCGTGCCGCCCCCGGACCCATAACCGCTATCCTTGATGTCGCCGAACGGGGTTTCCGTCGGCGCCCAGCCTGGAAGATCATGCTCGTTGTAGCGGTGCACCCAATCGCGCAACTTATGCGGCCGCGCGTGCCCCCGCCACATGGGTTTGCCCATTCATCACCGAGGCAAGTCCAAGCATGCTACGCGCGGCGGCCGTATCCTTGCTGGTCGCCGCCGCCCGCAGATCTAGCGCGTCCACATCTGCTCGCGTGATCGCCACCGTCATCTTCGCCTCTCCGCAGCAAGGAAAACGAGTCAAACCCAGCCGCGCCGGCTCAATTCAGGTTTGAGTCGGGCCATCGGGCGGTTGGTATAAGACGCGATAACAGGTCCGATCCTCGCCCGGATCGCGCCATGGGCGTCGATAGCGAGCGCCGCTGCTAAACGCTCGCGGCTTGCGGACGGCGCGTTGTGGAAAATGGCAGGCGCTGCAGGTCAGCGCTAGCCTTGCCAGGGCAGCGGCGTGACCGCGGCTGGACACGAGCTAGCATAAAGCGCTACCCCCAAAGACACTCACACGCTGACTCTCGCGTGTGAGGGCCGGTTGCATAAAGCCCTTCGCGACGCGGCTGTTGGTTGAGCGGTCGTCTACTCGAGTGTGTTGTCACCTTCCATGGTACCTACACCGACCACCCCATCGATGTCCGTCAACCTGGCGATCAGGTGAGAGATCGGCCGCTTGCCTTTGACCTGCATGCAGAGAACCACGACGCCTTTCTGGTGGCGTGGCTCGATGTCCACACCCTCGTAGTCGGCGACGTCCCGCGCCTCCTCGATAGTGGCGGCGAAGCGGTTCTCGCGCTCGATCTCCACCGCGTCGATGGCGAAACGCAGGCCAGTGGCCGCGATCAGGATGGTCCGCAGCAGGCCGCGGCCGTCTTCGTAGGTGATGCGTATCCTGGTGGCGGTGCGCCGCGGCCTGGGCAGCAGGCGCACCAGCTTGGGGAAGACAAACATGATGATGAAGTGGCCGACCGTCGTCGCGACGGCCAGCACGGGCAGCCCGGCCCCGCATGCCATGCCGAGAGCCGCGACCAGCCAGACGGAAGCCGCCGTCGTCAGACCCCGGACGACATCACGGCGCATGAAGATCACGCCGCCGCCGATGAAGCCGATGCCGGAGACGATCTGGGCGGCGACGCGCGACGGGTCGACCACCACGCGGCCATTGGACAGCACGTCCATGAAGCCATATTTCGAGATCAGCATGAACAGGGCCGCCGAGACGCCCACCAGGGTATAGGTTCGCAAGCCGGCGGCCTTCTGGCGTATCTCGCGTTCCAGTCCGACGAGGGCGGAGAGAACGAACGCCAGCGTTAGTTCCTGAAGTTGCAGCCAACCCTGCCCGGTCAGATCAAAGAGGCCCGACATCACTCATAATGCTCCCATACTTCAGCACAACGTCGCATGACCGATCGCTGAAATCTAATTTGCAGCCCGCGAGGATGAGCGATAACTTATTTTTCTCCTATTTCTGTTTGTTGGTCGAGGGACCGCACGGCCGCGTCTACAACCGACCAATGGCGCTCTCGTTGTTGCTGGTTCAGAGTGGCTTTGGTCGCGGTATGGAGCTTGATCAAGTGGCGAAGGGACTGAAAAAGAAGCCTGCTGTAGCCCATGGGCGACGCGTCGATCGGTCCGGTAGCAAGAAGCGTGTGGCAAAACCTGGGGTAGAAGTATCCGCAGGGATAAGCGGCACTCCACCGTTGGCCGATATCGCTCATGCGGCCAACCCGGAGCGACTGCCGATGCCTACCGCTCTCGGCTTTCATCCGAGTTCCGACGTGCTGAACCGTCTGTGGCAGGTCATCGAGACTCGGAAGGGGGCCGATCCTGAGGTTAGTCACTCAGCCCGCTTGCTTGCGAAGGGGGCTTCACGCGTCGCGCAAAAACTTGGCGAAGAGGCGATCGAATGCGTAATTGAACTCATGGCGGGCAATCGCAGCGGCTTAGTAGGCGAAAGCGCTGACGTCATTTATCACCTACTGGTTGCATGGGTACAGGCCGGCATTCGGCCGGAGGAGATTTGGCGAGAGCTGGAGCATAGAGAGCGCGTCAGCTACCTGACGGAAGGGGCGGATGTTCCGTTCAAGCGGCTGCTTGGCAACGTGCAGGTCGGGACACGCAAGATACCCTGATCTTATTCCAGTAACCATATGAAGCCGAACAGCAGCAAGAAAGTTTTGAGTCATACGAGGTGAGACCACGCCGCCAATCTCTCGCCCTGTTTTTTCTGGCCGTGGCCACATGCGCCTTGCTCGTGGTCTCGCTGTTGGTGGGGCAACCGGGCAAGGACATTTGCATCGGCCTGGCGCTGATTGCTGCCGCGTTTGTCGCGCTGCTTGCGTTCGTCTGACCGCGTGGCTGATGAATGCCTGCGAAGCCTAGTCAGAATCAAAATTTCTGGCAGACCTACATCAAGATCCGAGCCCGGGATCAACGGACCTCTTGCACGATCCCACAGTGGAGCTGCGCAGATGGGGCCTTAGCGCCAGAACCAGCGGGATGATAATGGCGGCTGTCAAAGCGGCAGCCAGGATACCGACGGTCCGGCTGGAATGGTCGGCGATCGTGCCATACGCGATCGGCGCCAGCCCGCCGGCGCCAATGACGCCCGTGTAGAATAGTGCGAAGCCGCGGCCGGTGTCGCCTTTCGGGGCCAAGTCTGGCACCGTGCCATACAATACCGACGAAGTGCCGTTCAAAACGATACCGAGTAGCGGCAGGAGCGCGAGCGTCGGCGCGAATGGCAGCAGCAGCGTCGCCGCCATCAGCAGCGCGGTGGCGGCTTCGGTGACAGCCACGCTCCACACCACACCCAGATGCTGGCCGAGCCAGCCACACACCGCCTTGCCGAGCGCCCCGCCGATAAACAGCAGCGCCAGGCCAAGACCGACCTCTCCCCCTGTCGCGCCGCGCGTGTGCAGGAGGAATGGCAGGAACAGCAGGTAGCCCATCCGGGTCGCGGTATCGAGCGCGCCAATGGTGAGGAGCAGTCCGAAGCCGCGGCCGCTCCGGCCTTGCAAGGTGGCAGTCTCCTCAGCGAGCGCGACAAAGGGCTGGCGGGGCACCAGCGCCAGCAACGCAACAGCCGTTGTCAGCCCGATGCCGGCCATCACTCCAACCACGGGTCGCCAGGCGATCACCGGCAACAGCAGCGCGACCACGGCCGGGAAGATCGACTTCCCGAGGTCTCCAGCGAAGTTGTAGATGCCGAGCGGCCCGCGGGAGGCGCGGCCGTAGGTGTCCGTCACCAGCAGGGAGGCGCGGGGGTGCTGGATGCTCGATCCGATGCCGGCCAGAACCAGGCCGGCGCACAGGCCCGGAAATCCGAAGGGCAGAGACATCAGTAGGTAGCCTGCCGCCGCGACGAAGGTTGCCAGCGCCAGCGCTGCGCGCGGGCCGAGTCGGGAGACCACCTTGTCGCCCGGAACCTGCAAGCCCCCCATCGTGCCGTAGTAGAGCGCCCGAACAACCGCGAGACCGGCATACGACAGGCCGAACTGGGACTGCCAAACTGGGAGCAGCGCGTAAAGCTGATCCGTGTAGCCATCGTGCAGCATATGGGCGAGGCACGCACCGGCGAGGTTGCGCCGCTGCGGCGAGAACCAGGATTCACGCTGGACTGCCATTAAGTTCACCGTCCTCGTGATCTGCATTCCGGTTTCTCCGAGATCGACCACCCTATGCATGTGAGATTTTGGCGACTAGATCCTGTCTGGTCACGGTATCTGTCTGTTTTCCTCACGGGTTCCATGCGTCGTCTGCCGCCGCTCAATGCCCTGCGCGTGTTCGAGGTCGCGGCCCGTACCGGTAGCTATGCCGAGGCCGGGGCCGAACTCGGCCTCACCCACGGCGCCGTCAGCCGTCAGATCGCGGCATTGGAGA
>Ga0209208_10005868_pt1 | contig 17026 bp, 12 predicted proteins | sample S1TSphfallax_3_FD_187694 | JGI IMG/M metagenome (GOLD analysis project Ga0209208, IMG submission 187694) | Host-associated microbial communities from peat moss isolated from Minnesota, USA - S1T2_Fd - Sphagnum fallax MG (SPAdes) (version 2) | ecosystem: Host-associated > Plants > Peat moss >...
TTTTGTCTAAGTCTTTTTCTCCAAATATAAAAATTAGTTATAGTTTTGGTTAGGTTCTTGGAACTAAAGCTCCACAACTAGGTCCATTTGTGTACCCAACCAACATTGGTTGAAACTAGAAGCCTCAAAAGTGTTTTTACTTGCTACTAAACATTATAAAAACCTTTTTAGAATAATCCAAGGTCCTCAAGTTTAAATCTAATATTTCATGGGCTTATAATGAGGGCTCACCAATTTATCCATGTTTAGGGGAAGAAAAAAGTGAAAGGACCCATTCTCAATGTTTAGAAATGAATAACTTAACTTATTTGAAGAGTTGAAGGGTATGGCAAAAGTTTTAGATCAATGAGAAGAAGAATTAAACACATAACAAGTGGCTATGGAAAATGATCGAGAGATTCATCATAAGGATTGGAAACTTTTGGTGGCGAAGAAGAAGAAATTGTGGAAATAATTGCAAGCTTACACAAGGTAAAGTGGAGATACTTACTTTGTAAATGTCCAATGATTGGGAAAGTGTGGCCATTGAAAACTAAATCAAAGCAACTTTGTATGATGAGCTTGTAGAGCAATTTCCAAAAGAGATGGACAAACTACTAGAAGATGCTAAAGCCGAATTTAGGAAATGGCATTTCGAGCAAATAGGGAAGTACAGTTGTGCTTTTGATGTTGCATATGAACACATTCAATAGTTGGAACAAAAAGAAAAAGAGGAAGAAGACACAAAGGAAGCTACTAGTGAAAAAACGATTCAAGAAGGGTAAAACAAATATCCTTGTTAGAAGAGGATGAGGATGAGACAATACCTATCATAAATTTGATAAGGAAGCAAGAAATAGTAGTAGATCTAGTAGACAAGGGCAAAACAAAAGAGCAAAAAATAGAAAACAAGGATGAAACCATTTGCATGGAAGGAGAATGGGTGGGGACTATAATGAGGAAAATGATTGATGGAGCTATTGCTCTTAAGGTCAAACATCCCATTTTCATAGAAAAGGCAAGTGTCAAGCCATACTCCAAAAATATCATGGTGCATATGATGTTTGAGTTAGAGTATGTTTTGCCTTGTTGCCAAATTCAGAGACATATTGTTTGTTGCTTTGTTTTCAAGTTTGTTTGAGGGTAGGAGTAGCATTATTAGTACTAAGAGGACATACTATTGAGAATCAATTTCTAATTATGTGAGTTGTTGAAGATTTGGAGTGGAAAAAATTTCTAGCTTACGACATAATATGTTATTAAATTTAGTACCATCAACCAAGAGGATATGGAGTACTAGAATTTGAGGTAGATTGCTTGGGACTTTATGCTTTGAAATAATATTGCCAATTAAAATATGATTATCATGAATACTACCACTAGCATTAGATCATTATCTTTAGCACATACCAACCTTTGCCATCACGTGTATGGAAACTATTCTAGACCATGTGGTAAATCGAGCTCATGTTGAATTTGAGCGATGGAAGTAGTTGATGGACTATTGCCAGGAGTTGGCTTATTTCATGGATTTGGGTGATTGAGCAATGGAGGCAATCATTTGGTGAGTCAGCTATGAGTTCACAAAATTCCATGATGCACTTTACTTTCAAGTAGTTATCTTACACATGCGACACTCGGTGGACAAATCAATAAAGCGACCTCGCATTGGCAAAATCGCACATTACCAACATTGTTTTCCTCACATAATAAAACCAAACCAAATCAACCATTATGTGAAGGATGAACATATAATGACTACTAAGGATGGAATAAAGTCATTTGATAATGTGATATATGTCTATTTTACTCCTATTCAATTGGTACTTTATATTAAGTCCAGTGGACATCATAGTTAGACTTAAAAGATTTAGTTGTTGTGTGGAGACACTACAACAATTAAGAGGGGAATAATGTTAGGAAAAGGAAATAGACCAATAGATATGCAAACAAGTTGACATGATTGGGAAGTATACGGAGACAAGTCGACATGACAAAAAAGTTTGTATAGACAAGTCAATATGATAGAGTAGGTAAATCGATATGACATAGTAGGCAAGTTGATATGGTAGCATGTTGATATGATAGCACAATGTAGTTGATTTGTGACAAGTCGACTTGCTAGGTAATTAGGCAGTTATAACCGTTTTCTAGGAAGTATAAAAGACATTTTGATTGACTTTAAAGGGGTTCTAATGATCATTATCTATATGTTTTAGTTAATCTATTAACGATATATAATAAGCATAGGAGATATGAGAGGAAGAAAAAGGGAAAAACATTGTAAAGTTTCATGGTTTTGATGGAATGTAGTATATGTTTTTCTCTTATTTTGTTATGGTCATGGTTGTATGTGGATTATAATGAATTAATTTCTAAAGTTAAAATATATTGAATGTTGTCCTAGTTAGTTTGTCTACATGGTATTCATTCTAATGGAGTAGGACAAGAACCTAGTAGTGATACACATAATTAAATCATTCATGGATAATAAGATTTAACACCTACAAATTGTATCACTAATAGAAGATTGCACAGTTCAAAATGCAACTTGAAAAGAAATTTAAGATGAAAAATTTGAAATAACTTAGATGTTATTTGGTTCTTAGTTTTACTTTCACAAAGGAAGGAATATATTTATTTCAAAGATTGTACATTGAAGATATGCTTCAAACTTTTGGAATGGCAGACTACAAATTCAATGAAGGTGCTAATGGCCAAAGCCACCAAACATGAATGAACTAAGGTAGACTTTACTACTTGACAATGAGAAAATTGATCTACTTAACAAATACTAGATTAGGTCTTTGTTTTTATAGTAACCAATTTCTAACCAAACCTTGGGTACCCCTCATAATGCAATAGAACATATTGTCAAGTACTTGAAGGGTAATATAAACAATGGAATTCTTTCAAGGAAGGGGAATAACATTGAGTTGGAGGCTTTTGTGAACAATGATTGGGTAGACAATATAGAATTCAAAAGGTTGACTTGTAGTTATATTTTCAAAATGGGAATTTTTTTAGTGTAATGGTGTGAAGAGATGCAATCTATGATAGCCTTGTCTTTGGTTCAGGTTGAATATTGCGCATTAATGGAGGGTACCGATGAGGTTGTTTGGTTAAAAAGATTCTTGAATGAAATTGCACACATAGAACCGAAATCAATAATTGTACATTGCAACAATGTTCATAGCGTTAAAATGGCTAGAAATCCAATTTTCCACATTCAGATAAAACACATTGAATGCCACCATTTTGTACAAGGGAAAGTATTATTCAAAGAAGTTGACATCAAGAATGTTCCGAGTACAATGAGCACATCTTCTCACAAAGCTATTAGGAAGAACAAAGTTTGAAAGTCTACAACAAGAAGGTGGAATAATTTTAGGTTTTTGATCCTAGTATCTTGAATGCAACCATGAAAACATGAAAATGTGGCGTGGAATATCACCTCCACACTGCCATATAGTAAACTAGAGTTGAATGCTTGTTTATTATGGAGTTTCATGAGTTGCCACAATTCAAACTAAATTGACTTGCAGTCACTTGAAGTGGTGACTCTAAATCACAAACGGTAGAACTTAAAGTTACTGGCAATCTGTGTTTGTATTAATAGTGGTGATTTAAGTTAGGAGCAGTGGCTCATTGACATAGCATCCTGTATATATTCTATCAAAGATTAATAGTTTAGCACTTTGGCAAATATAGTTCCTTTCAGGTACTAGAGATTCTGCAACATGAAACTATCAGTCTAATCTATTGCTGCTTCGGGTCCTGTGTCTACTCTCACTTCTTCTAAATCTGGTGGATCAGCTCCACCGGGCACAAGTCAAGTACCACCATTTTCTGCAAGTCCTCCCACTCTCCAATCCCTTACACCCCTGGCAGCAGCTCTATTGACCACTGCAACTGGGTCTTTCTTCTTCTAGATCAACACTGGACACTTCAGAAAAGTCTAGCAACAGTTATACATATCTATATATTTATATTGTCTTATTCGCAACATTTGCTCCCATGCTTTTTAATTCTTAATCCAATGGTATGCTAGATCTGTAGGTAGAATAATTTCAATCTAAATCGCATCATGTACTAATTAGTCTGAGAGCAGATAATTTGACAATCTTTGATGGTTTTTACTACTCTATCCAGTTCATTGTTTGCTAGATCAGTAGGTACAATTACTTTCAATCGATCTAGATTCCATTTCGTGCCAAGTTCAAGAGTGGACAATTTGACAATACTTCCATGTTTCTTAATACTCTATCCAGCTCAATGGTCTGCTAGATTGGTAGGTAGAATCATGGCAATCTAAATTGCATTTTGTGTAAGTCTGAGACTGGACGATTTGACAAAATTGATGCTTCCATGCTTTTTAGTAATTTGTCTAATTCAATTGCTTGCTACATCTGTAGGTAGAATTACTGCAATCTAAATTGCAATTTGAGCCAAGTCCGAGCACCCGGATATTTTGTAAATGTTTCTAGTTGTTCAAGCTGCAGCTTCACAGAAGTGGCAGTTGGACATAAAGACTAGGTTCTGTTTGTAATAATTCATCCAGTCCTGCTCTGAGCCAATTTGTGAATTCTTTCCCAAAAATATCTACACATCTTGCACAATCTTTTGATCAATTCCAAGTCTGGCAGCAGAGTCACAACATTTCTTCCATGCTCATTACAGTTACATCAGTAAAGTCCTTGAAGCTTGAAACTGAGACCCAGTTTAGTTGAAATTAGGGATAGGATGATTAAAGCTTGATTTGGCTAAATCTTCCTACTGATGATCACCATTTTTTCTACATTATCCTATGGATGATGGCCACTTTGGCTGCAAACAAAAAAATGTCCTGAAAAAAACACTGGTGCACTATGACAGTTTTGAGACAGACAAATGCTCAGTTTCTTCAAATGGAACGTCCCAAAATAAAACCACAACAAAAGCACTGTCAACAGTGGGATTCGAACCCACGCCCTTTCGGACCAGTACCTGAAACTGGCGCCTTAGACCAACTCGGCCATATTGACTTGATGCCATTGCCCGTAGACTTTGGATATATAAATGTTGTCTGTGGATTGGTTGACGCCGGTATTCAAGTTGTGACTTAATCCCGGGTAGATACTTTTTGGCTCTGATCAGATCATCCGAGAAATCTTTAACCCTGTCTGTCTCGCTGTATACTGATTAGGGTTATAGTATTCCTGTACTAAAATACAAAGGGTCTTGAGGAGGCTTGTGTGTAGGTGTGAAGAACAAAATGTTATGGCCCATGAAATTGTTGGAGTTGGTGGTCAGATTTTTATTTTAAAGTTATCTTGAGTAATCTAACAGTTCAAATAGGGTTTGGTAGGTTTGTGAGAATTGTAAAGGAGCAATGGAAGTGATATAAAGGGACCATTATTTTCAATGTTCAACAGAATAGGGTTGTGTGCAATACTCTTTTTTTGGGGTGAATCTTGTCATCTGACAAAAGAAGAGTCTTGTGGTAAAGCCACAAAGGGCATTTTTTGGGAAAGTTTTAGCAAAATTTGCCATTTTTGGAGGAAAATTGTCCACATTTAGATATTGAAAAGGTCGCCAGTACAAAGCGAGATTTGAAAAAAATTCTACTTTCCTGCCAAATTAGGTGAATTTGGAGGTTTTCAATCGCCAGAAGTGAAAAAAAAAGGAAAAATCGTCAGATTTATGTCTCGTTCAGTGATGAAAGGGAGAACTCTATTCCGCTCGAAGTTCCTGAGCTGTTCCCACCTGATGTTCGTCTGCAGTGAAGAAAGCGAGAACTCTGCTCCACTGGAAGTTCCCGAGATGTTCCCATCTTCGTCTCTATGGCAGGAAAAGCTGTGTTTTGTCGAGAGCGGAAGACAAACGTCGTTGTTGGGTGTTTGCGGGAAGTTATCCAAGCGCGATTGCCCATCTCTCTCTCTTCTTCTTCGCCATGGCGATGGCAACTACTGCTAGATCTGCAGCTCGGCTACTTCGAATGAAAGCGCCGTCATCGGTTCAACGCTCTTCCCGTACTTTTTCATCAGGTATCTCCCTCCCGCTGTCTGAAATACTTTTATAAGCTAGTCACGGTGTGAGCTAGCTAGGGTCGAAGAATACGTGCTTGATTACATGACCGCGGAGACGGAAGGGGTTACTTAAGAACAGAAATCGATCTAGCGTTCAGACTTGGATCATGCAATAACTTGATTCAACATGTGGATGTCATCCTCTGAAAATCGCCGTCGCTCTAGGGTCGTGGCGCTGGATCTGTGCGGCTTCTTAAGAAGTTGAAGATGTAAGAGAGCAGAGAGACGCAGAGAGGTTTCTATCTAGAACTTGTGGCTAAAAGACCGCTTTTAGGTCTTTCCAGAAGGTGAAGGATGTAGCTAGCTGGATCTGGCCTGTGAAACCTGGTCCAGTCTGCTCGCCGCGGTTCTTGCTTGCTGGAGTCTCGAAATATAGGCAATAGTTTCCCAGGAAAGAACCGTCAGATTATAGGAAGTGGCTGCGTTATCGTGCACCTTAGTAGATTGTTTACCTCAATTGAAGAGCTGCAACTTCCAGAACAGTCTCGGTTAGAAAAGTTTTTTTGTAACGGTAAAGCTTTCATTGAAGGATACACGCATCGCCAGTCACATTGAATGCAGATGTCCACGTAGTTTAGGGTTTTGGATTCATGATGATCCGGGTTAGGTTTATAAAAACCCAAATGGCAGTGGGAGTGGCAGTGGATTGTGGAGGGGGGGAGAGAGTGTGAGAGGTTTAGTCCAAGCCCTAGAAATGGTCAAAGATGGTGAAACTATCTGTAATAATATAGAATGTGTTGTGAAAATTCTCAATTGTGTACTTGCATGAACGAGAAAAATGATTCAAGGTGATAGGTATTGTAGGTTTGCTTTTTGTCAAATGGAATGATAAGATCTAGCATATGTTTATTTTCTACCCTGCTGCTTTTCTCTATGTTTTTTCCCTTCTATGTTGTTAGTTGCTAATCAAAATGATTCTCTTGTAATTTCTTGGATCTTGCTGTGAGATAAAGTCCTCAAGGTTCATTCTGTGACATTTTTGACAAATGCTCTCAACCATAGTATGCAGGTATTGAAATGATTAGAATGCCTCATGTTCATTCCAATATTTCAATTACTGCGAAGCTGAGGGTTATCAAGTGAATTTTACAGGTTCTTGAGGCTTTGTAGTTGTAAGAATTTTTTTGTCTTTCAGATGGTCAGTCTTGTTGTCCTTCTGAAGATAAAAGGCTACTCTTTAAAAATTCTTCTAAAGTGAACTAGAGGGTCACTTAATAAATAAAATTCCCTTTTTGGAATTTCAGCTTTTGGAGTTTTCAGAATGATTTTGTGTAGAGTCTTGTAAGTGGGGAGCTTCTTGTAAGCCCACTTGTTCTTTGTTTTTTCCCTGCTATCCTTTCCTTTTAAGTTCTGCTTTTCCCTTTCTGTCGGTCTGTTCGTTGTTGTCCTTGTGTTGTGGTCTGTTGCTAGCCAGTAGTATGGCTGAGGCTTCCCTTTTCTTCTGGATTTGCAGCAAAAACTTGGTCCACAGGTTGGTGTTTTTCACCGGCCTTTACCCACTGTAGGGAGCTGATGAAGTCAGTGGGAAAGTTGTGGTTGATAAGTCACTATCATACATACATACTACTGTTGATGGTGCCTGAACAAGTGTGAGACTGGCACTTTTGTTCATACCCATGTTTTTTGTTTGTTTTTGTCTTTCCTAGTTTGTAGCTTTCTGTGGCTTCTTGAAGAAGTGTTAACCTTGCTGTGGTTTTTTTTCCCCCTTCTTGTGAGAATGGAAATTTTGTCATTTCTTATGAAAGATATATGTTAGTTGCTAATCAGCATCATGGGTGAGTCTTGAAGCTGTTGCTTCCAGACTTGTGACAGGAACTCCCTATGCAGGCTAGTGGTTACAGTGGCCTATACCCACTGTAGTGAACTGACAAAGTCAGTGGGTAAGTTGTGATAGATAAGTCGCTATCATGCATGTTACTGTTGATTGTCCCTGAACATGTGAGAGACTGTCTGTTATGTCTTTTGTTCATACTGCTAGAACTTTATTGTTCTTTGTATTGGTTCTATCCTTCTGCATTTTTCCTTCTTTCTGTTTTTGCAAGTCCTTATTTGGAAGTTTTTCTTCGACTTCACAAGGAAATGTCATAACCTTGTTCTGGCTTTCCTAATCATGAGTACCAAGATTTCTCACTTCTCATGAGAGTTATTATTTCTGGTATTCATTCACTATTTCTTCAGGTTGCAGCATGCATGTTGGTTGGTGTTGCATACAACCAAGTCAACAGTGGTTCATGTTGCATTCTTACTTGGAAAGGTCTAGAATTCTAGACCTGATTCTTGAAGTGGCTAGTTTCACCTTGGTTTCTGATGCTGTACGTGTGTATGTGTACTGGGTTGGAACTTGGTGTGCAAACACAGATGCTCATGAACATGGACCAAAAAGAGTGGCACTTTGGGAAGACCCCATGCACCCAGGCAGGTGGAAGGAAGAGCATGTAAGCTTCTTCTTCTGTCCCTCTCAAATGCTTAGATTGTATGCGTCCACTTTTCACTTTCTAAAGCAATCATTTCTCTAAGTCTGGTGGCTGTAAGGAGAAACTTTACCTGTGGTGCTTTCATCTCTCTTTTAATAAGGCTCATAATTTTGAAGGTGTTAAGTGTGGCCCTTGTCTCCGGTTTTTATGTGCTGTTTGGAAGTTTCATAAAAACCCAATTAAACCTAGATTTATCTGTGCAGCCAGCTCTACTTCTCTGACTGATGTTTCTAAGTGGCTAAGTTCTTGCTTCAAAGCTATGTTTCCTATAGTCAATGACCTTTGGGTGTCTAAACTCAAAAAAGCAGATGTTCCTTGTGATAGTAGTTGGATTCTCAATGAAGCTTCATCATTTTCAGTTTTTGATGGTTCAAGAAACAGCTTTGAACTTTAGGTTTTTGTGGCTGAAAAATAAAGCACAGATCAATTTGTTTGTAAATCTTCATAGCTTCAAAGTTGCAGAGGCTTCAGATTTGATCTCTTGGCTGGATTTCTTATCAGAAAATTTGTTCCTTTGTTTTGGTCAGGGTGTTTATAGACAATGCATTGGTATCCCCATGAGTACTAATTGTGTGGTCTATTTGGCTAATTTCTATCTCTTTACCTATGAGTTTGATTTCATTAAGCGTCTCTTGAAGAGTAACACATGTCCTGTTGTGCTTCATAGTTTGTCCTTGGTTTGTAGGTTTGTGGATGATTGTTTTGTCCTGATTTTCCAGATTTTGAGAACTTCATGTACCTTAACCAAGACTCTTTTGGTAGCGGCATATACCCAAAAACTTCTTGTGAGTTGAATTGTAGGTCTAAAGGCTTCTCTTGTAATTTCTTGGATCTAACTGTGAGACAGAATCCTCAAGGTTTATCCTGTGACATTTTTGACAAATGCTCTCAACAGAGTATGCAGGTATTGACATGATTAGAATGCCTCATGTTCATTCCAATGTCTCAATGACTGCGAAGCTGGGGGTTATCAATAGTCAATTTTACAGATTCTTGAGACTTTGTAGTTGTAAGAAGTTTTTTGTCTTCCAGATGGTCAGTCTTATTGTCTTTCTGAAGGCAAAAGGCTACCCTTTAAAAGTTCTTCTAAAGAGAACTAGAGGGTTGGTTCTTAAAGAGAAATTCCTGTTTGGAATTTCCGCTTTAGGCATTTTCAGAATGATTTTGCTTTGGGTCATGTAAGTGGGGAGCTTCTTGTAAGCCCACTTGTTCTTAGTCTTTCCCTGTTCTTTTCCCTTTCTGTCTTTCTTTGTTTCGTTGTCTGGTCTTTGTTGTGGGATCTGTTGCTAGCCAGTAGTATGGCTGAGTCTTCCCGTTGTTTCCGGAATTGCAGCAGAAACTCAGTTCGTAGGATGGTGCTTGTCACCGGCCTTTACCCACTGTAGGGAGCTGATGAAGTCAGTGGGGAAGTTGTGATAGTTAAGTCACTATCACACATACTACTGTTGATGGTCCCTGAACAGGTGCGAGACTGGCACTTTTGTTCATACTGGTGTGTGTTTTTCATTTTTCGTTTGTTTTTTGTCTCCCCTCGTTTGGTTCTTTCTGCGGCTTCCTGAGGAAGTGTTAACCTTGCTATTTCTTCTTCATCGTGAGAATGGAGATTTCTCTATTCTTATGAAAGATATATAAACTTTACCTGTGGTGCCTGGTTTTGCACCACAAAGACATCATCTGCAGAAAATGGTAAATGAGCAAGTGAGGACATTCTCCCCCCCACATCTTACTGAGATGATCACTGTAGATATGAAGTAGGTCAAAATCATGCACTATTTTCATGGTTCTTGATTTTTTTGTTTGTGGTAGGTCAAATGTACTAAACATTGAGTGGTAGGCTGTTATAGGATCTGCTAAGATTTTGAATTACATGCCAAGCCACCACTATGTTTGAGCACTGATAGGTTGAGTGGGGTTGCAGTCTGTGTTTGTGTCACTTGCAGACTGAGGATTGCTCTTCTATGGTGGCTACAAGTTTGAGCACTGATAGCACAAGTGGTGGGTTGCAGTTTGTGTTATTGTCACTTGCAGGCTGGGGAGTGCTCATTTATGGTGGCTACAAGTTGTTTGCTGGTGGGTCCAAGGAGAAAAACGACACAGCTCCTGCTAAGTCTTCTGCTTCTACTCCTGCTCATCACTGAGGTAGATGCCTTCTCCATGGCATCATGTCAGGTACCTCTGAATGGTGATAGGATGTTGTTTCTAGCTAATTCTTGCTGGCGCTATTCTCAGAGAGGCTTTGCAATAACTGTTAAGGTGGTGTGCATGGAGAATGTCACAAATGAGCAGTGAGTTCTCATATATGTCAATGTGAATTGGAGTGCTTCCCGTGTTTCACAGAAACATTGTACACTCCCCATAAATCTCTTGTTTGACTCCCACTTTTTTCTGTCAAGGTTTTGTAGGTGAGGTGACAAAGACCAGGTTGCAGTCATCAGATTCATCTTTGGTCTAATCATATGTAGCAAGTACATACAAATGTAGAGCACTCTCCTTACTGATGATGTTTAATCCTTGCTGAGAATGGAAAACTTTCATGCACAGTTTGCCTCAATTGTTTGGAGCAGGTTTGTGAGACACTATTCCTGCAAATTCTGTTGCAATTTTCAAGGGGGGGAGCAGGGGTCTTTGCAAAATCTTTTTTCATTTTCTTAAGTCTTGACATCCCTGCAATTAGCAAATGAGGATGCTGTTTATTTCTTGGCTGCTGCAAGTCAAGAAAGCACATCACTTTTTGTGCAAATCACGCAGTTATGTCTGCCTTTGCACAAAGAGAGCTGCTAATGTGGATTTGATTGCTCAATTTGCAGCAGTGTTTTTCTGAATTTTGCATGGAATGAAGTGCTTGATGAAGCAACAGGTGCTAGTAATAAGAGATGATGCAACATGGTTGATGAAGCAACAATCAGTAGTATTAATTAGAGATGATGAAGCTAGCAAAAGACTAGATTCAGCTTCTCAACTCAGTTGGCAGGTAATGAGGGGGACTTGAGACCTTAACAAGATGTTTTGAGCAATGAGCAATGTTCCTCACTTCATAACAGGAGTGAACAAACAAATACAATAAAAATTGGAATGTTCATGTGTTTTATGTCTGTCTGGAGCAGCAATTGGGAGCCTATTCTGTACCAGAAGCTTCTGTGTGCTCAAAAGAACAATTGTGAAGTGGGTAGCAAATGAAGAACAAGTTTTCAAAGGCTGGCTGCACTTGTTAAGATGCAGCATTCTGGAGGTCCTCTTTCCTTGGAACCTGAGTGTTGGGTTAAGCTTTTTCTATTCCTGCACCTAGATGCTGAGTAATCCAAGAATGCAGGTTGCAACTACTGATGTGCAGCATTGTGAAGGCCTTCCCTTCTAATAACATTGGCTGAGAGTTGGGTTCAGCTTTTTCTTTTCCTGTACCTAAATGATGGGTAGTCCAACAACTCTTGTTGCACCTACTAAGGTGCAATATTGTCAAGGCCTTCCATTGTAATATCAAAGCCTGAGAGCTGGGTTCAGATTTTTCTAGATGATGAATGACCCAACTCATTAGGCAGGGGTTATGAGAGGTAAATGCAGCCAATCATCTGCAGAGTTGTAATACATTCAATAACTCCTAGTGGTAAATCTAAGCCTGCACTTTGAAAGCTAATGAATTCCTAAAGCATAAAACCTACATTAGGCAGGTGCACCTGTGAGGGTCCTTGCTTTGTCAGGACTTTGTCCAATTTTGGTTATTTGGGTCTGTGCCATCTCCATTTGGCATGATGGTACATTAAGAGCAGCAGCTGTGTGGAAGGCCTTCCAAAGTTGGCTGATATCAAAGACCTGCCTCAACTCTTCAAGTGTTTTAGCATGTTTCCACATTGTCAGCAATGCTCTTGTATATTTGTGTGTTGAAGAATGAATTACCAGTTGGCAACCTGCCAATGCTCTGCCCTGTGTGCAGGACTGTCTCCAGGAGAATAATGTGTTCAGATTGTAAAGATGAAGGAGATGACAATCAAAGTTGAAGAGGTTCGAGTTGGAAGAAACTACCACCCAGTTTCTTAGTTTTCTGTAGACTTCATAGCTCTACCTTCATCTTGCCTGCTTGCATTTGACCTGTTTCATCACCAGTAAAGAGAGCTCTCTTCAAGGTCAGACCTTGATATTGAAGCACACAATAATGCTTCAATACATGGTACTGTGCATTTTCTAAAACTGAAAACTGAATGGTTGAGGGATGATGTCAGAAGGTCCAAGGAGGAGGGTGTTATGAGAGAAGAAAAATACAATGTGATTCTTGTGGAAGCCATGTGCTCAGCCTGCCTTGCAAAAAGCCCATGTTCACCACGCTCTGCAGCTCTCCTTCCCATCCACTTGATAACTGTACCATTCAACTCTCTACAAATGTTAGTAAATTGAATCAAGGGTTCAGTACTCTGCACCACCACCATTATAAGTAAAATTGTGCATCCAGATCATGTGGGGCCTTTGCTTGCATTTTACCTGTGAGAGATTGTCCCCAAAAGCATCCAAAGAAGACACTGGTCCAATGACAGGAGCACTCATGGTTCTTCCAAGGCTGGCTTCAGCTGAGGATTCTAGTGGTTTGAAGTCTAGGCCTGAATGTCCAACTGTCTGCAGATTGTGCACTTGTTGCTGCTGAGATTGTGGATGATGATGCCCATATGACATAGTGGTGGTGTTAGGACCCATTATCATTGGTGCTGTTGAACCCTGCATCTGCAGCTTGCAAAAATATTTTAAAAAGAATAAAAAGAAACTGTGAATATTTGCACTTACAGCTCTAAATACTTTTGGAAGTGCAAAGGCAGGTCCTGGATGCGATTTGGGTGAAGTTTGTGACATTCTTCCTTCTTTTTCTTTCACAACACTTGAGAGTTGTCATTCTGAACATGTTCAGTAAAGCTCTGAAGTCTACCCAAAAACCCTAAGAAGTTGGATTGTGTGCCAGTGACAATCCAGTAAACCTTTCCTACCTTTTTGCAGAGAAAATCATCGACGGTGCAATCCATTCCTGGGTTCACAGCTGCAAGCTTCATGGATAGAAACTGCAAAACCATAAGTCTGTTATTTCTCGACACCATATCTGTTGAGGGAGATGGAGCATCCAGGAAGTCTATATATATTTTTCTGACATAACTGCTAGAACTGTTGGTATTCTTGGTATTGCAATTCCTTGAGAAGGGACATAAAGGAAACAAGCAGCAAGGAAGAAGAGGAGGTCTGGATACCTCGATTTGTCGTTGAAGAGATTGGACATAATTGATGATTTCGTCAAGCATCACCGCCTTTCCTGTAACCTGAAGGACAAAGAGTGAGTGTCAGAGTCACGAAAGCTTAGAAAGAGTGATCGCGTGAAGAATCAAGGAGTCTACAATCTTAGGTCTCCACTTTGTTGAAGAAGAGAAAGTTTCCGAGAACAGCCAGTGGAAGAAGTACACAACACACATGATCCGCTTATGAAGAAGAAAGACATGATGATGAGAGAAAAAAAGAAGTCTGGATTATGGAACAAGAGGCACGCGCGGAAACCAAGAAGCAACAAAAGAGCGAGCTGGTGGCGGAGCAGAAAAGCTGGTCCTGGAGAAAAAAAAGAAAACCTTGCTGCAGCCTGGCACAAGATCTTGAAGAAACTTCATACGCTCGCTTATTTTTTCTCTACGAACCTGTTACAACAATTTCCGCAAAAAAACAGTATTTTAAAAGCTTCCGAAGAATGCGTGACTCGACTCGACGACGACAATCCAAGCTCCACAGCCTAAAGTGGCAAACTCTTTAACAAAGAAAGAAGAAGGATTTTGGTTACAAAGTTTTTACTCTCTCGGCGAGGCTGTGACTGTCGGTGGCTTGACCCCTTCTTGCGCGCACATGAATGTAGTCGTGCTTAGGCGGTGGTGGTGGTTCGGAGGGTTTACAGGGGCTCTCTTGCTTCTGCATCGACAGCGGACTAGACTCTCCTGAATACGACTCGCTCAAGGTTCGATCTACAGTCCGTAGCAGCTTCGCATCCACCTCCCTTACAGCGCTGTTTTCCCCGCTGCTTCTCTGACGCTTCACATTCGTGTCATCGCCGCCGCCTGCCGCTGTAGCAGCAGCCTGCAACAACAGTTGACGGGTGCAGCCAGCAGCACATGCTCAGTTCAATGCGTTTAGTACTTACGGGAGTTGTTATGAATTGCAGATCATATTCTTGTTTGCACAAGAAGAATCTACCTGTGCGGCGGCGTTTCTGCCGCCGGCTGTCTCCTTGCAATACAACAACTCGTCAGTCTGCTGGATTACTAAATGCTTCCGCTTTCCCGTGATGCAGGCGTCCCGGTCGCCACAAGCTTGCTGGGAGCTCCCCGCGGCGGATGAGTGTCGGAATCCATGATCAGCTGCTTCATCATCAGTAGTGTCATTGACCCCGCGACGCCTACCGATTTCAGTTGTTCCAGCTTCAAAGGTTTCCATTGCTGCGGCGGCATGAGGACTCATGTCCTCTCGACCACTCATTCCAATAGTTTGTAGGCTCTTCTTCATCTTCATGTCGTCGCGCTGCATGACAGGAGACTTAGACTCAACCATTTCTCGTCGTCCTGCTGCATCAGGACTCTTGGATTGCACCACCGAGCTGCTGCCTGCGCCATGTGAGGTTCTCCTGGCACTGGTGATAATGCTAGATGGTGCGAGTTTTGCAAGTCTGGAGCAACTGGAAGACCTGGAGAGCTTTCCGTCGACGACATTGTCGCCTCCTGCATCTGATGCTATAATCGATCTGCTGCCGCGAGCTGGTTTAACGCCATCAGGGCCTAGAGCGTATGGAGTCTGTGAGTTATAGGTGTTGCCATTGCTGCTACTGAAGGACGAGAATTTTGCAGCCCTCTCAGCAAACCCTGGATCTGATGAGAACTGTGCCAAGCAATGGGAGGTGGCAAGGTCAGCAGCTGCAGCCCCAGCTTGCTGCAACGCCGCAAGAACGCCTGACGAAGCTGAAGCACCCACGAGAGAACCCATCATCGACCTGAAGTTCATTGTATGATCCATGCAGGTACTCCAACTACAGTTCCCCCTCGTCAGTAGTAGCCCGGATCCGAGGCGCTGAGGACTTGCTCCCGACGTGTATGACGAATCAAGCGGTGGCATAACGGCGCTGTTGGGAGTCCCATATCCATCTATGGAATCTGTCTCCGGCGCAAAAAAATGCATATCAGCAGCCTGCAGTTTTGAGCTTTGCCAGCCAGCTGAAGGAGACACGGACGGGACGTTGTTTCCGCTTGGGCCCTCATCATCCATTGTGATCTCCATCCACAACTGCATTCTTTCTTCTCTCGCACCAGCTAGCTAGTCGCTAACTCACCCTCAGTCACATTGTCGATGTAGCTAGCTAGCTGCCTGCTGCAGTTTCTCTATTATTTGACTTCCAAGAAATGTCCCCATGACGGCCAGCATCCTCAGGTATAACATTTCCATTCATGAGGACTAACTCTAGTCAGATCAATTAGGAAAACTTCCAGGAGGACGACAAGATCTATAACCTTGACGTGCAGCTGCGCATAAATTTCTGTACTAGTCGTTGTTACAGCGCTCTTCTAAAGCGTAGTCGAAGGGATATGAGTGAGCTAGTAGTGCTGATGCGGGAGGCCGGCCACTGTACCTTTTGTCCAGTCTAGAATCTATGACAACACTAATATGAGCTCAGCAGCAACGAAGCTGCTAGCTACCTCTTCTGCAACAATGAACAACACCCAACATGAGCGCCTCTTCAAGTCAATGACAAAGGTCGAAGAGTAAACTCATACAGACTCTGAGGCCCCAGCAGCTAATTGATCTTTTCTCTCTGTCCCTGCTACAAACTGCTTCTTTTTTTGGGGCATTCAATCTCCCTCGCAGATTGCCCACCCGGCTTTACGCAAGCTGCCCAACCTGCGATACACACACTGTGAATAAATGAATGAATGAAGGAATGAATGAGCTGTAGTAGTAAGTATGCTTTATTATTACGTGAGCTTGAAGCCAGCTGCTGCTGCAGCGAATGCCAAAATTGTTGGATAATAATATTGCTATCCAAGATTGATTCATTATATTCGCAGCAAAATCAGCAGCAGCAGACGACGATCACCCAGCTACTGCCAGCTTCACTAGATACATCAGATCACCAACACACAGTTGCACAAAAATCATGTGAACCCGTACAGCAGCTACTACTACTACTACTACTACTACTTCCGGATCACTTGAAACCAGGATCAGCAATAGAGTGGCAAGATGCTTTATACTAAAGCGCCGGAATGCAGATCATGAGGAAACGCCGTATGCTTGATGTAAGTACTTACATGGGCCGATGTAGGTACCGCTAGTGCCACCCCAGCTGACAAAACCCAAGAGGCTTCTTCACGCAGCAAAAGAGAGAGAGAGAGAGAGAGAGAGAGAGAGAGAGAGGCAACTAGAGTACGTAACTACGGTTGCGGAGACACTCTGTTTTGGCCGCGGTGGTGGTGGTGTGGCCGTTGGGAGAGCCACCCTGCCTGCCTGCCT
>Ga0209208_10005869_pt1 | contig 17024 bp, 11 predicted proteins | sample S1TSphfallax_3_FD_187694 | JGI IMG/M metagenome (GOLD analysis project Ga0209208, IMG submission 187694) | Host-associated microbial communities from peat moss isolated from Minnesota, USA - S1T2_Fd - Sphagnum fallax MG (SPAdes) (version 2) | ecosystem: Host-associated > Plants > Peat moss >...
AATTTGGGCCACATTTGTTCCCTGTAAAACATAGCTACTCCCCTAGGCATCTTAAGCCTTTGCTTTTTCAGGCATGTGGTTGCTCCTCAGGGCAATTTAAGCTCCTTCCCATGGACATGATTATTCACTAGGGAAAAAAGGTTTATGTTAATTTTTGGGGCTATTTAAATTCCTTTTCCTTGGGGACATGAGGCCCATTTCTCTTTGGGGCCAACCATATGGCCAAAAGAACAATTTAAACTATGCTCTCCTAACCAACCATGTTCCCCATGGAACAAATGTGTTTGAAACTTTGTGTGATTCTAACTTTTGCATATAACTTATGATTAAAATGTTTTTAATTATAAAGTTGTAGTTCTCTTCGAAACCTTTCCAATGATAGGGTCACAAGCTTATATAAACACAAGCATGAAATGACCATGAATGCAAAGCAATTTAAACCTTTTTTTCTTGGGGAACAATCATGTCCCTTGGGAGAAGGGGTTTAAGTTGTTTTGAAAAGCAATTTAAACCTTTTTTTTCCATGTGGAACAATCATGTCCTTGGGGAAATGAAATTTAAGTTGCTTTGAAAAATAACTTAGACCTTTTTTTTCCATGGGGAACAATCATGTCCCTGGGGAAAAAGAATTTTTTTTCCCCTGAAAGCATGGCTGCCCCCTAGGGGCAACTTAAGCCTTGATCCTTCAAGAACATGGTTATTCCTAGGGGAAAAATTTAAACTTTTTTTTCCCTTGAAAACATGATTGTTCCCCAAAGCAATTTAAGCTCTTGTTATTTTAGGAACATGAATCTTTTTGAAAAATTTGTTATTGGGTAATTAATTTGAAAAAATGGCTGAAGGGTAATTTATTTTCATCCATTTCATTCATGGATGAAAAAAAATTATGAAAAGGTTTGAACCCAGGACTTGGGGCTATAAAAGGGATTTTAAACATTGGTTTTTAAAAAAACCATTGATCAAATTTTTTTTCATGTTGTGCACTATACTATAAGTTGCAAACCATTATTTGAACTATTCTTCTTCAATCCAATATCAAGTGAAAAACATGGCAAAATATTCTTTTGAATATGTGTTTTTTTAGGGTTTTTTAAAATATCATATTCATAAATAAATTTTCAATATTTTTTTCACCAATTTGCATTCCATTTCTTTTCAATTGAATTGAAATTCTATTCAATATATTTGAATTCAATTCAATGAAAATTGCATGCAATGATTCCATTTAATATTTTCATTTGAATGAAACTTAATTTCCAAAAAATCAATTCATTTTTTTCATCAATTGATCATCACATATAATGCCCAAGTTGGTAAAAGTAAGAAAAAGTTAGTCAACTAAACAACACTTAGTGATTAATACCTTCCTCCCACTAGTTAAATATACAAAATTTTAATGTGACAATCATACACATCACATCAACCTTGCTTAGACCATGGAAACCAAAGGGAAAATGGCAAAAAGTCAAACCTCAATTTACCCAAACAAAAATTATGCATCAAAACCATATTGAACTCACATCTCCTTCCAAGCTACAATTGCTTGAATGTATGGAAAAACATTTAACTTATAAAATTGTTAAACAAATATTTAAAACCACAAGCTCAAAATGAGTTATCAATTAATTGCAAAACTTTGATTTGATAAAATTCAAATTATTGAATCATCTTTTCTCCTCAACAAGACCAATCACTTGGACCACAACAAATTTTGCCAACTTCACATATTCTAGCATCTTATGTGCAATTACTTGTGACGAAACTAGAGATTTTCAAAGTTGAATCATAGGATTCATAGTGTAAGGAAGACCAATGGCTAATGTAACATTACTTTTCATTATTAATTTGAAAAATGACATATGCAAATCTAAAGACATAGAATATAACACCTCTTGCACCAAGGTTAAATCAAACCCAATCCTCTAAGGTTAACAATATTAAGCTTTAATCACATTAAGGTGTTTTTTGAAAAAAAATTCATAGTTTGCAATAATTTAATATTGAGGAAAAAGCACCCCCAAAGCTTCCATAATTCCATGTGAAAGAAAGTAACATTGTAATTCTAAACTTAGAAATTCAATTGCCTCTTTCAACTAATTTTCCACAAATTTCACAACTTGAATGTGCACCTTTGTAATCACAAAACTAACAATCCATGTTAGTTGGTCTAGATGTTTTGCCCAAATGTGTTGTTCATTACAACCAAAGGCTAAGTGTTCCATACTTGTATTCAAGTTTAGTATCCACTTCATGATGAAGAGGTCATGGGAGGAACTCACCAAAAACTTGAAGGAATAAAACACATCAAACTTGAAAATAATGTCAAGCTCCAGAAAATATGAAAACAAAGCTACTTAACAAAGCTTGATTGTTGCCACATAATCAACAACAAAAATGTCTCAAGCATGGGCCGACTTCATTAAGTTGTTCACCACCTCCAACAATGGTAGCAAGATTGCAAGCCCATAGAAAACCGGGAGAAGACCTCAATATCACATAGAAGCTCAAATTCACCTTGGTAGAATTGTTGCTAGCAAAATCCATAACCATCTTGACCACCAAAGTGTGGTATTTACTCATCACCCTTTTTGTAGGTTTTAACATAAAAATCCACCTTGTTTTAATATTTTTCAATAACTTATTACCCTAAGTTTCCATGATCTCAACAAGCTTGCCTTAGTAGTTTCAAGTGCCTATTTGGGCTTTTATTGAAGTAGGCATATAGGGTTTGAAACAAATTTTCCAACCTACAAACCATGTTTAGTTTAGACAAAGTTTACATGGCAAGATTAATTCAATGGGCCATGCAATGGATGCCTTACATGTGAGGAACATAATCCATTTGAATTTGCCATGTAACTCCAATCGTAGCACCTTGAAAAACACTCACATTGTCACCTCCAAAACAAATGAGCTTAAAAGACAATGTTTCATTTGTTATACTACTAGCAATCAAACAATGCTTAAATGATCATTTTGGTGAAATTTCCAAAATTAGCTCCTTTCAATCACCTTTGCAAGGAAACCATAATTGGAATTTTGGACTAATTGTCAATGACATATGCTTGTAAGGATAACCAACTATGATTATCAACACTTGTCATTTCATCACAAGAGATCAAAATATAATTTGTTATTTTCATAACTTTTGTAGTGATTACCTCGACAATGTCATGTATTATTTCAGCCATGGACCAACCAACATTGTCACACCAATGTTTTTGTAAAAAAATTCACTTGAAGGAAATGCAACAAGCCTTTCATGCTTTCATATTCAAGCATGGGTTTTCTTTTTTTGGAGTAGGTAGAAAATAATGGCAAATTGAATGACTTTCTTCAAGCCTTCATGTGTCATACCTTGCATAACCATATCCAACACATTTTCCCCATTCTTAGAAACATAAAACACCTCATTTTTAACATGTTGGCAATCCTTAACATAATATAGTGTATTTTTAGGAACACTAGGCATGGGGGAAATAATTTTTTTTGTACCAACATGTTTATAAAAATAATCAAACTTTGGAGCAAAAAGTTTTTCCTTACTGATAACCTTTGTAAAAATCTTGCATTGAACATGTGTGACAAGCATGTCTTCACTCAAAACACTTTTTGCCATTGCAATTTTACAACCTAAAAATCTTCAAATTTTAAATTCAATTCATAAGCCCTTTTTCTTTTCTTACACTCAAGTTCAATTTTGTCTAGGTTTTTTCAAATTCAACTTCAAATGTTAAATTAGTTTAAAATGGATTTTCCTCATTCATGATTAATTTTCCTTTATCTTTCAAAACCTTCATAGCACCTTGGTTGCTACTATTAGTAACATTACCAATTGCCTTATTTTGCTAACCAAACAAGCAACAAAACTTGAAGTTGTTTGGAGGTTTAAAAGGTTAAAAGTAGCGATGTTGAAACTTGAGACTATCATGCACAAAATTTAAAACCATTATAGAAAAAACAATCACAAAAAGGTTAAGATTATGAGTTTTATTTGTGCATGTTGATAACCAACAAAAGTTATAACACATGATGAATTAACACATTGATGACCAACAAGAGTTGTAATGCAAAATAAACATCAATGGCTAGCAAGAGCTACAATGTGCAATGAATGTGTTGATGATTAACAAAAGTTACAAAATTTGTAATGTGGATATAACTAACAACAATTGCAACACACAATGAGCACATTGATGACCAATAATTGTAACTAGTTGTAATAGGTGCAACGCACAATGAATGTGTCAATGACCAAGTAGAGCTACAACATGTCCAATGTGCAATCAACACATTGATAATCAAGTAAAATTGTAGCAAATGTAGCATGTGACAAATGCATTGACAACTAAGTACTATAATGTGCAATGAACATGTCAACAATTAACAAGAGTTACAACAAATCTAATGCATGATGAACATGTCAACAAACCTACAAGAGTTGCAATGCACAATGAACATGTCAACGACTAGGAGTGATGGTTTAAAAAATGACTACATAGAAATTATTTATTAGTTGTGCGACATTGAAAATTCAAAGCAAGCCAATTGAAAAATGAAAATGTTCCAAGAGCATAGAGAATTGAAAAACATCTTGGAAAATATACCTCCAACAGAAGAAACAAGAGTAGATGCAATTGGTGAAGCCTTTGAGTTGGGTCAAGATCACATACCCAAGTCTTCGTTGAAAACTATAAACTTTCACTATGTGCATTGTAATGAAAAAAGATACTTGCAAATAAAATAGAAATTCACCCACAAAAAACTCTAAGAAATTACAGCTAGAAAATAAAAAGGGCCATTATTTTTTCTTTTATAAAGTTCCAAGACAAGAATCATGGAATGGAAATTTCAGCAGACAAGGAATATGCATATAAGAAAGGAAAATTCTCACAAGGGCAAAGATGAAGTAGAGGTGAGTTACTAGAACAAGTGGAATTGCTAAAGGTGATTTTGTAATGCTTTGGAATGGTGTAAGTTCTAGTCAAGTTCACACCTATTGTGAGGACACCCAATTAGTTAAGAGCTACAACAATTGCAGTGCACAATGAGTGTGTCAATGACCAACAAAAGTTGCAACACACAATGAGTGCATCAATGACCTATAAGCACACGATGAATGCAATTGCATGATGAACATGTTGATGACTACCAAGAGTTATAGTTGTTGTTACATGCAATGAATGCGTTGATGACCTACAAGCATAGAATGAGAACATTGACCTGCAAAAAAAGGTTTACAAGTATCAAGTCACATCAACTTGTAAAAAAATAAAAATTGCAAGCTTACAAGCACATTGGATTGTGCAAGTTTGCAATGTTCCTCTTCTGCTGCGAAGAACCTTGCTCAACATTGAATAAATACAAAATCTAGGGCAAGCCACAACTTGCATGTTGCAATAGTCCTGTGGAGGAAATTGGGAGTCTTGTGAGCAAGCGATTGATGCCTATTGTGGCTACAAGGGGGTACTTTAGGCATCCACATTCACTACTGAAACAAAAGCTTTTGGCAAAAGGTACGTTCTATGTTTAAGGTGGCTATTTGGTGCTGGTCATGATGACACATCTGATTTTTGGTAAAAAGGGTTGATTTTTCAACCTTTATTTCCTTTGTTAAGGTGGCTGGACCTTTTTAGGTGGGAAATTTTGGCAAATATTTGGCCAAAAAAAACCCTCTGGTGCAGGGTGCAAGGGTTTCTCTCATGGTATGTCAGAAACGCAGCTAGATTCTGCCAGACCTCATGTTCAGCTTCCTTTGGAGATTTATAATGTATGAAAACTCCCATTTTGATTTGAAATAAGCTAACCCTAGAATTTGAGTCCCAAGAATTCCACATCGCAAACAGCCCTTTGAGAGGAAAAATGACGGATCAAATTTGGATGCTGCATTTGGCAGTCCTGTTACCATCCTGGGTTTTATTTGATTTTGGGCGGTTATTTGTTGGTTTGTGCTCTTCCAACTAGTCTAGGCTTGTCTGAGGAATACCTAACCTAATTCAAAAGCTCTTTGTTTGTAGCAACAAACACAGCAATTATAAGGAATTGGGACCTCTCCACAATTCCAATTAGCAGCCCACACTAGATTTGTAGGAGAATGTGTGTTGTGTATGCAAATCAAAATTTCATGTTAAAAAAGTCGTTGTTTTGCAGTTTGATTCTTTGCAAGAGATATAACTGCTAAATGATGTATTGTTTCTTAAAATTGGGATGCCAACAAGAATCATCTTGTTCAGACAATTCTTCTTTCAAGAGTGGAAAGTGCAAGATGAAAGTTGTTCTATGAAAGTCCTATTTCAAATGGGAAGTGACTAGTTCAGGAACAGATAGATGTTCATGATCTATATAATTGGAAATGGTAGAAACCAGGATAGTTTGTATGCAATGCTTGAAAACTTGGGGTTGGAGGATTTCAGGCTTCAGCAACTTTGGCTAAATGTTGTGATGCTCATGGTTTTGTGAAAAGGAGACAAAGAAGAAACATGGGATGTTTTAGGCGCAGACGTGATGGGACATATAAAAAGGATGCTGATGTTACTACGTTTTCTCTGCAGCACCTTAGGGACCAGCTCAACTTGCTTCCCATTGAATCCAATTATTGCACAAGCGGGTTTATACACTACTATTTGTTGTTTGTTCTCCAATGTCTATTGTCCTGCAAAATAGGTGGTTTTGGAAATAGAATGACCACAACATGCTGAAACCCTCAGAACTGAAACAACAAATGTAATTTCATTCTTGAGATCAATTTGCATTTCAGTTAGAAGGGAAAATGGCAGTTGATAACAGTGGGTGTTTTCCTTGCAGGTCTAGTCCTGTGGATGAAGTAGTAGGTCATGATGCAAACAACATGAGACGCCTTTATGTGCATGAGAATGATCGTGTCCTTATCAAGGTATTGCAGTTCTTTTCTCAATGCAAAATAATCTGTGTATGCCCACAGCCTGAATATGTGCAAGCTGCTTACACGTGATAGAAAACATTGATGCTCAACACAAAATAATAATATCAATTCATTTTTTGCAGTGGCAAGTATATATATGGTCCTTCTCTTGATTTGTCAGTTCTGTTTATCAGTTAAGGTCCTTTGTTGGCCAACATGATTCATTGGATGTTGTCAAATCAAATTTTACCAAAAAAAAAACCTCACTGCACTACCCTATCATTCTTTATTTCCCTGAGCCTTGCTTTAATATAGGCGAGTACCAAAGGCTTGAATGAGAGCTCAATGCATGTTCTAGGTTATTATGTGACTTGGAGTAGAAGAAATTTCGAGACACATTCATATGTAGCCCACTTACAGTGACTTCTGTTTTTCCATTGCTGCTATCTTTCCATGTCTCATCTCCAAGGCCCAGCATTCATATATGGTCCATCTAATTTTGAGTGTAAAAGGTGTTCAAATGTATGTATTCCATCTTCTGAATTCACATACATTGTTGATGAGGTTGTGTAATTGAGTTGCAGATTGTGTATTTTGGCGATCAAACTTCTGTGGGTGTTGAATATGATGAAAATGGGGATTGGCACTTCCGACCTATTTGGTATGCATATATCTGATTTTGTTCCAAGATCTAAAAAGTTATTGGGTGGAAGAAGAGTTTATAAAAAACCAATTCTGTTAAGGTGACGAGAAAGTTATACATTTTCTGGAAAAAGAGGTCTTAATTAACCCTAATGGTGATAGTTTATTGGCTACAGAGGATTAATGTAAAATGCATCCACCCCTACAAAGGCACACTAGTGATTTGTGAACTAGATCTTATTGAACTCTTTTGGTCACCTTTCAAAGTTGAGTCTGTACAAACCACAAACACCTTATAATTTCATCATGAGAAGCAGTGAAGGCACACTTAACCAAAACTAAAACTAGAAGTGAAACTCCCTTTATGGCTACCTAGTAGTCTTGGTGAGAGGAGGAATTTGGTCCTCAATCTTTTTCCTTCTTACCTTTCCCATATTTACTTTGGACCTCACCCCTAATATGGGTGCAACTGGAGTATCAATCCCAGATTTTGACCCCAGTTTCAGCGAGTTTATTCGCTTTGCCTACCAAGGCAAGGATATCGTGTTTAGATTCATTATAGAGTAAAGTAGCTTAAGGGATTTTGGCCCCTAGGTAATGAATAGGTCTATTTTTATACGAGGATTTTTTGAAAGATGATATTTTGGCAGTGTTGAAACTTAAGATTAATTATAAAGTTATAATCTCTTGAAAGATTTTGGTATTTTTTTAGAGGATTTTCAGAAGATTATATTTTTGCATGGTGAAATATTTGAGTTTCCATAATTCTTCTTTTCCCTTGAGATACTTTGTAATGTAAATGGGAAGGCCATAGTGTGAGACGCCCCTTGTTGATAACATCAATAAATGACCGCATTTAGTTAACTATATTTAAGAGGCTATATGTACACCTCTTTATAGACAGGAAGCATGCACCTTTCAAGTTTCAACTTTACAAAAAAAGGGGTATAATCCAGTATTGGGCGGGTATGGAATTTTGAACATACCAACTCGTACTGGTATTGGATATTTTTAAAAAATTCATGCCAGCCTAGTGGTTCTGGTACTGAATGTTGTTGAAAATTTTCATGCCTACATAGTATTGTCATTGGATCATTTTTAAAACTTGCATACTTGCATGGTCCTGGTATTAGGACCCAAGGCTGGATTTTGGCGGGTATGAGGCAGGTATATTTACTATGTACCTGCTATATTGAGACTGGGGCAGCCCTGGGAACAAGTGTAAGGTAAAATCCTAGGGTGGGGGCATTCTCAAAATAAGGGGCCTAGGACAAAAGGCAATAGCTGAGTCCAGCCCTGCATTTCAGGAATGTCTCCCACCAATGGGTTTTACCTATCGTAAAGCATGAGGCAAAATTTATCATGAACCAAACCTATGTAGATCATGAGGTGTATGAATGGGAGGGTTCTTACACCTACAAGTAAGCATAATTTCCCTCTCATGCTTGAGGAATAGACATAATAATATCCCTCCCAATTTCTAGAAATTGATGGATATAATGTGCCCTCCACATACACTACAAATTTTCTCCAAGTGCTTTACACTGGTATTAAGTCACTACCAGGTAAGGTACCAGTGCAATGCTGGTGTTCCGTTCATGTTACTGCCACACAGATACTTTGTACAAGGCCAGTATTGCCTCAACTCACACTAGTTTGGTTGGTTCTTCAATATGAGGACCAGTTTAAGGTCTATATTACCAGGGTTCCGACCTGATATGCGCTCAACTAATAGGTGGTGGAGTCACTGTATTTTAGTTGAAAGCTGCATGTTTCCTGTTTCCACAACATGTAAGAATATAGTGAAGGGAGGTTTGGAATTCCCACACTCGAGCTGGTCCACCTTCCTAAGAATGAAGTAGATGGGCACGACCATATATCAACAAGAATGGTCATAAACACAACCAGTTCTTGCCTAGGGGTGAAATGAGAATAGTGTCCCAAAATAGTCCTGAAGACACCTTAGTTCTCAGGTGCATTAAGCTTTTTGTACTCTGCTAGGCGAGTGGCGCCAGAATATCCACACGCACATATATATATATATATGGATATGCTGGCAAAGCACCACATAACACCCTAATCTGCAATTTAGAGGCCAGATGTAAGGTTGTTGGTGTCGGATGTGGCCATTCCCAAAGTAAGGGGCCCTGGATAAGGCTATAGTCATGTCTGATTTCATCCTAGGCCTTGCATTTTGGGAATGTCTCCTTAGGTCTACCTAGGGACTTACCCACAGTAAAGCACAAGCTGCACCTTACCATAAGCCAAAACATAGTAGATTACTGAGGGGAAGAGCACTGAGGGGGAAGAATAGGGTTGATCTTATGCCTAGCATTTATAGGTGTAAGGTCCTTCCCTCCTACATAGTATATGTAGGTTCCCTCCTATCATATAAGGTGCCCTTCAAATACACCTGGTAACATATCCTACTTTACACCTTTTGAGACTTATGAATGGGCCAGGATTAGAAAATTGCCAGGTCCTTTAATGAAAAATGGAGAAAAAAACTTACCTATCTGCCTTCGCCGATTAGTTGCTAAACTCTTAAGGGTTGAGTTATGTGTGATATGCCAATCTCAAAAGACAAAAGTGGACTAATAAATTAGAAAAAGCAAGGCTTGAGTACAATTTGGAGCACCACATGAGAGGTAGAAATGGAGTGATGGTAAATTAATTATCTATGGAGTTCTAGTCATGTGTCTGATTTTGTCAAGTTTTTGACAACCATAAACTCTGGAAACTTTTCTGTTTCGTGAATTGGGTAATCACTAAAGCATAAAGTGGACATTTACAGCCATTTGCCAAATTTTACATAATTGTCATTCATGGAAGTTTTAACTTTATTCATTTATTCTTTTTTTGCATCATGTGCCTAATGAAGGCAATTATTTTGAGCAAAATTTTCCATCAAATATGAAATTTTGCTATTTGAAAGGTGATTTTTTCTCATGACATTTGGATTAAAATTCATGGGATAGGTTGCCCATTCCCCAATTATCAAGTGCAGGACGTATCTACCTACAAAATAGGTCATTTTCCATTTATTTGATTTGATGTGATTTAGTTCAAAAGTAGCTACTAAAGTTATCAACTTCCTCCAAAAAGAAAATTAGTAAAAGCTATCACCATTTTCTCTTTACAGTATTGGGGCCCCGGGCCCCAAAACTTTTCATTTGTTGGAAAGCTCACCATTTTCACCATTTGGCATGTTGGATCTGTCAAAATGGTTGAGATGCTAACTGAACCAACTTCCAGTAACACTAGGATCGATTTTTCCATCTTTCCATGATTTCGCGGATTCAAAATGGGTTGCACTGGGTTGGCTGTTCAAACATAAAAGGGGCTGTTTCCAGAGTTATCAATTTGTTAAATTAAAAAAAATTAGTTGCATGGGTTGGCTGTTCAAACATAAAAGACTATATAACCAACAATTCAGAACTCCACCCTGGGGATGCAGGGCGCACCGTGCAGGGCCTCGTGCTCAGATTTACTTTCACCCTGAGCATGTATGTTTTCACTCAAGGTCTTATTTCCTCGCCTTTGTGATCCTTCCTTCTTGTTTAAACAAAACTGGTCTCTATTTCCCCTCCCCTAACAAGGGGCAACTCTGTGAACTTCATTGATCAGAGTGTATAGTAAGAGGTATAGTACATATAAGCAAGAGTGTAGTAAGGGGGAATAACCAAAAACTGCAGTTGCCCACTAACAGACAATTGCTAGTGCTGGAAAGCCTAATGGGCCATGGCTGTGTAGAAAAGGAAGCAAGGTTCAAATACACAGCCAGGATGAACCAACACACAATACTACCTTCATCTTCTTGAGTGAGGCCCCTTAGTGGCCATATTAAACCCAAGAAATATTAGAATACCCAAAACCCAAAACCAATTAGGAATGATGACCAAGTTTGTCATTAGTCAGTTGGGTTCTTTGTTGGCAGGTGAAGGCAGCCATTGTGACATGTGGTGGTCTGTGCCCAGGCATCAATGATGTCATCCGCCAGGTTAGCTTCTTTCAACATTACACACACAAAAGCATCAAACATGAAGGGGGAGATAGAGGGAATTTGAAACCTTGGGCTCCACCAACTAACTACCTTTAATTAAAACTTCAAGACTGTGGAGTAGTTGTTTTCTATGAAAGATACTTACTTCATCCAGATATTGTTTAGAGAACTTATTCGGATTTTGCAGATTGTGTTCTCATTGGATGTGTACGGGGTGAGGGAGATCTTGGGCATCCAACATGGTTTCAAGGGCTTTGTGGATGACCAATTTCTTCCTATAAAGGTTATATTCACATTCACATGATACTTAGATTATCTATGTCAATTGCAAGCAATGAAACAAGCAACAAAAAAAAGTCATCGGTATGTAGCCTAGGTTGGCTCACAAGTGTGCACCTATCTGTTTACCTTTCTTTAGGAACATCAATCTTTTGATTTATCTTGTGATCGAAACCTTAGGGCAATTGTGAATGGCAGTTGCTGATGTTTCACTTGGCTGCACTTAAACCCTAAACGTCACAGTGGACAACTGTGGTGTGTGACCGTTGTACTGCTACTACCTAGAGCCACTCAGGCCAAAACTCAACTTGCCTATATGTTGTAAGGGGCACCTTTTTATTTCATTCGTGCCCTTGCAATGTCTTGTTGCTATGTTTTTAGTGTTGTTGTAACATTTTTGAGCTTGGGCAGTATGAGACACCGCATTGAGCTCTCCATCAAGCTACAGTGAACTAGCAGCCACCAGTGCACCGTCCACTGGATGCATATTATTACCCAGTTGTGGATGAACCTCAACTAAGTTAATATTTGGTTTACTGTGGCCACTTGGCCTTGAATGAATTTTGAAATCTGGGATTTCAGGGTCAATGGTATGTATAATTTTGAGGTTGATGCAAAGATAATTGATGTTTTTATTGGCAATTTCTTGCCTTTCAAAATATCAATGAGCTGTTTACAGTGGTGTACTGCCATACGCCAAATCTGCATCAAATAGTGGTAAATTGCATGTGCTCAACTTGTAGAGTAACTTTCACGCATGCCTTCAATCTCTTTCACCCTATTGTGGCTCAACCCATATAGTCAGAGTACTAGCCTCCAGCATGAAGCCAGTGATGGTTTGTAGGCCTGAAATTACTTGGTGCAAATTTGCAGTCATGGAGGAAGTTCCATGAGGACTACCCAAGTGTTATGGACTTGCGGTTGGGGAATGGCTTCTGCCTTTCCTATCTGTTTCATTGGGATCTTGAAGGTGTAAGGACCAAAATCAACCCTAATTGGAGCTCCATTGTGGCTCAATATCCTGATTGGCCATGTTAAATTTCTGACATCTGGTTCTCCACTTCTTTTGTTAGTTTATTTTAGAATTGGGTTAGGACTCAAGACTCTCATGGACTGTATTGCCTAGCTTCAAAAGGCCCTTTTGGGAGGGTTTGAAGTTTAAACCATGTTTCCTACTCTGGCCTTTAAGCTTTATTCAGCTAACGACTGAGTGCCTCATAGAGATCTTATCAGTTTCAACTAGGTTGAATGTTGCTCAATGTTGTTGCTTTTTGATGCGTAGCATGCTTCAAGTCACTAAAATGAGAAATTCAGATAGGAACAGATGACACGCAAACTGGTGCAAACCATCAACATGGCAGGGGGCAGCTTCTTGGGTGTATCTCGTGGGTGCCCACCTCTTGAGGTCATTGCAGATAAACTTGAGGTGTGAATTGCTCTGTGTTTCTCTATGATGCACTTGTGCTCCACTATGGCTACCCAGTATGATATTTTCTCCAGATTCTCCTATTTAATGCTCAGTGTTCCATTTTTTAATTATTCAGTTACCTAGAAGGTGCTAGCCTTTGGGACTTGTGAATTCAACAAGCACAGTATAACAAACCAATATCCAAGCATGAATTTACCTCTTTTGTGTAGGAATGGAGCATCAACATGTTTTTCATTATTGGTGGAAATGGTTCACATGCAGGAGCCACAGCTATCTATAAGTTTGTAAGTCTTCTCATAAGTTACATGGTGTAATTTTGGTCTCAGATGCTCCTCAAATTCTTGTTTGTGATTATATTATGTCCATAAGTGAAGCATGTACACTAAGAATCTGGATTTGGTTGGAAAAGACAGTGTGAAAAGCGCAAATTGAGGATGGTTGTTGTTGGGATTCCAAAAACCATTGATAATGACATTGAACTTTTGGACAAAACATTTGGCTTTGACACTGCTGTTGAGGAGGCACAACGAGCCATAAATGCTGCTTATATTGAGGTTAGTGATTTTATGATTGATATTATATCGGTGGATAAGTTTTTTTGCTGCTTATATTGAAGTTAGAGTAGACCGGCCAGTGACCGAACACTTAAGTGCTCAGGGCAGGCCAGATCCAAGGGGAGGGCTCGTATGTTTCTGATGCCAAAACAAAACTTGAACCCCTTCTCTTGACGCATCTGACACACTAGCAATTGTCAAAAACGGATTAGAAATAAGAAAGTTATAGCCACCCAAACTAAAAGGGGTCCAGAACTCAAAAAAAAAAAACCACTGAAGACTACAAAGGCTGGTTTTCAAACACCCAAAAAATTCCTCGTATGTTGCTCTGTTGCTATTAGAGTTCAAAGATAATTTGTAGAACTTCAGGTGACACTCGTATAACACTTTCAATCGTTTAATATGAATACAAAATAAGAAAATTATGAGGTTTGAAAAGAGTAGGGGTCCAAAGAGAATAAAAAAAAGAATAAAAACACATTTTGTAAGATGGAAAGTTTTTTTTTTCCTTGTTATTTTTTCATTAATCCTTTTCCTTTGCACTTCAAAGATGATTTTCTAAAGCTTGAGGTAGTACTCCAATAACATTTTAAATCACTCAAAATGAAGCACATATGATAAATATATAAATAAGTGTTCGGTCATAAGCAAGAAATTGGTGATGGGCCAGTCTACCCTAATGGTTCTCCTGATTGATAGGTAAGGGATATATGACACTAGCCATGTTTCAGTTATGGTTTTATGAAGTTGCAGCCACATTGAAATCAGTCTCATTTCTTTTTGGGGACATCTGATCCTACCCTCCATAGTGCCATTCTCACATTTCAAGAGTGGTGCTGAAAACCAAATTGGGCCAAGCTCAATTCGTGACAAATCAGGTGGGCCAAATTTGAAACTTTGAGACTAATCAATATGTAAGGCTTTCTATGTTATAATTGAAGGGTAAAAAACCCAAGTAGATTTTAGTCAGCTGATATAAACCGCATATATATCTGTGATGAATGGATTTTTAATTCCATTTCGTATCATGTGTGGGCAAAGACTTCACACAATGTTTCTCTAGAGGGCTTTGACCAACCACTGTTGTCAGCAATTGGAACTTTGGGTCTGCATAAATACTTGGGAATGCCATTAAATAGTTTGGGAACATTCAGAACAATTTATTGGCTTCGGCCATAGTGAAGAGACTTCACCTTGGTGTAGCATCTGGACATACAAACTTGACCCAATGTGTGAGTGACATTTGGAGTATTATGTGTGCATATGATGGATGGTCATGTCTTATAGACCAGTTCAAACAGAAGAAGGAAAAAAAGAAGAAGACTCATTTTAGAAGTTGAAAAGCTTATTTTGTTTCTTGTTGTTTTTTCACTACTTCTTTTCCTTTGCACTTCAAAGATGATTTCTAGAGCTTGAGGTAGCCCTCCCATAACATTTTAAATCGCTCATAATGAAGCACATATGATGAAGATATAAATAAATGTTTAGTCATAGGCCGATGATCAGTGATGGGCCGGTCTACCCTAGAAGTTGAAGCATCTAGATGTTCTAGATTCAGGAAAGGAACTGTTCAGTTTTAAGTAGTGTCCTGTGGTTCTAGATTTTGAAACGAACCTTGGGTTTTATGTTTTAGTTTTCAAAATATTTCAGTGAACCTTGAGTGTGCTTTTGAAAATGGTTTTGGGACTATAAAATTTCCAAGTTTCAGAGACTTCCCAAAAACTTTGGAGGCTAGTCTAGTTTAAGATTGGGTTCAATTACATCTACATCCCAACTAAATATTGTAACTTGTACTTATATAGATAGTGAATCTTGACTTGTTCCAAAGGGACCAAAATCTGGTCCAGGTTTGGGTTTTAGCAACATGCAATTTCATAGTTTGAACCCAAATCTAGTTTGGATAAAAAAATTGAACCTTTGGTCTAGATGCCCCATAACCTAACCTAAAACCTAGACTTGAATCCACTACCCTAAACCTGCCAACATTGGTTTGAACCTACCACACAAGGGTAGAGTCATTACATAATGAGCTACTTGTTTATATGATCCAATGTATATCAAGTGTATTGATTTTAATATTTCAAATGGGTAAGGACATATCATATTTGTAATATTATCGATTTGGATAGGGGTTTTAAGGTAATTAACCAATAATTACTTTGTTCACAATGTAACAATATGGGTAAATAGTTCACCATTTACCTTATGTATAAGTTGGTGATTGTAAGGCGAAAGGCAAGCTAAATTTGAATAAAAGTGACATGTGTAGAGGTATGGCACACTAGCAAGTAGAGGGAAACAATTAATTGTGCAATTGACCTTGCAAACATGAACACATTAAGTTAATATAATCAAGTAGCAAACAAAAAAAATAGAACAAAACCATACAATATTTTTAGCAATACATTTAAATAATAATGGTAAATGGTACTATAGAATCTAAAAGGGTAATGAGAGTATAATATAAGACTCTTATTCAAGGTAATTATTGCAATGGACATTAAATAATGCCAAGGTAAAAAAAAAAGACATTTATCAATCAATCACCAAGACTTGAACAAATCCACTAGTAAAAACATGCATCACAAAATGTGGAAATGCATATATACTATTGGCTGATTCCACCATGCACCCTCTTTTTATTAGTCTCAAAATAGATTCGTTCATATAGTAAAGGTAAATATCATAAATACTAACCAAGTGGAGTTAAACTAAGTAAGTCCAAAAAATTTACCACATGGACATGCTAATTTAAAAGGGTAACAATAAAACTTACCAACTAGGTAGCACATATATTTACCTTGGAAATACCAAATGGTATATCAAGGTAAAAAACATACTCACCCAACACTAGCTCACCAAATTTGATCTTGTTTTTGTGATTTGAGGTAGACAATTAATGTCATCCATCTCAAGAAAAATTCAAGAATTTACTTTTGACTTTGTGAACAATTAATTTTTAAAGTTTGTGAACTATTTTTGAAAGATTTTAAAAAGGGCTTTTTAGTGAGAGCTTGAAAACATGATAAAGTAGATAACACACAATCCTTACAAGTTACCTGTAGCATAAATAAAAAATAAGCATAAAGTAAGCATTGATATATTAAATATTTGACATTGATTATTTCAATGATCAATATGAACATGTTATTTAATTTTATTGTAAAAAACTTGAAGAATCATATGTTGTATATATATATATATATATATATATATATATTTATATATTTTTTTTTT
>Ga0209208_10005870_pt1 | contig 17018 bp, 11 predicted proteins | sample S1TSphfallax_3_FD_187694 | JGI IMG/M metagenome (GOLD analysis project Ga0209208, IMG submission 187694) | Host-associated microbial communities from peat moss isolated from Minnesota, USA - S1T2_Fd - Sphagnum fallax MG (SPAdes) (version 2) | ecosystem: Host-associated > Plants > Peat moss >...
TGTCCGTTCCTAGAGCTGCGGAACTTCAGCATCCTGGTGGGCTGTTACCATTCGTCACATTTCTGCACGCCATTCGGGTTCCTTGTCGCAGCCACTAGGAGAATCGAGAGACCCATGGCGCCGCCCCCCCCATGCTTTTCATGCTTCAAATCATGCTGCTGCTGCTCGTAAAACTCTCTCTCTCTCTCTCTCTCTCTCTCTATACGAAGTAGCGTATCCAGGCCAGTGAACTGAACACTTTTCAGTGTCTCAAGGCCCACCACCTCTCTCCTCTCTTCCTGGTCACCCGTCCTTTCTTTTGTTTCTGGGGTCCAAACACAAACTGTAAGTAAGTAAGTAAGTAAGTAAGTAAAGCAAACATCTCCAGTGGTGCTCAGTATGTGATCCTGCAAGTAAGTAAGCATCTCCAGTGGTGCTCAGTATGTGATCCTGCAAGTAAGTAAAGCAAACATCTCCAGTGGTGCTCAGTATGTGATCCTGCAAGTAAAGTAAGCATCTCCAGTGGTGCTCAGTATGTGATCCTGCAAGTAAGTAAAGCAAACATCTCCAGTGGTGCTCAGTATGTGATCCTGCAAGTAAAGTAAGCATCTCCAGTGGTGCTCAGTATGTGATCCTGCAAGCAAGCAAGCATCTCCAGTGGTGCTCAGTATGTGATCCTGCAAGTAAAGTGTAAGCATCTCCAGTGGTGCTCAGCAGGATGTGATCCTGCAACTTAACTCCAAAGTAATCAAAAAATGATACATTGATTCGAACCTTTAAGGCTTAAGGATTCCAAAAAAATTCAAAGATTTATAGTTTTAATCATTTCTTAGGTGTCACTTTTGTAGTTCTAATTAACTTGTAAGTTCCAAGATAATCCTAACTTTACTTTCCTTATGGGTTTATTGCAAATTATTTAATTGTAATAAAATTTCAAAAAACTCCATACAATGTTTATGCAAACAAGATCAAAAAAAGATATAACATTCTTTGTACAATGTACAATTCTATTACCTAGTTCCACTATGAGTTCTAAAGATACAATTGTATGCCAAGGAGACATTATTAGAAAAAAAGTAAAAAATACATGACTAAAAATATAAAGTGCAATATATTGGTTGTCAAGTAAAAATTATAAGTTAATTAGTTCAAAAATGGGGTTGTATATATTTTGAAAATAAAATTATAATTAATATAAGGTATGTGCAAACCTCTAATATTAGAGTTTTTTTATTAAAAAAATAGCATGCGCATTAACGATTTAATGTATTAGTTGTTACTACATTCAATTATTGTGAAATAATGTTTTGACTAATTTGTGACTAATAAAAGTTTGTAAATTGTAGATTTTTTTTCATTTCAATTACATTCCATGGGTGAAAGCATGATAAAATAACCCCGAAAGTAGTTCCACTATGCAAAATTTGGGAGCCTCCAAATAAAAAGTACAAGTAAATGAACTTGTGAAAATAATATCAATGTTTTAAGATACTTTCTTTTTTAACTATTATTGCCATTGGTTTCAAAAGTTAAATTGATATAATTAGGTTTTTTCAATGCACTTGCAAGTACTTGAATTGAACCTTTCATTCTTGGTAGTTTGAAAAGTAGATTTCAAATACTTGATTGTATGTGAATGTTTTTTGCAAGAAGAAAGTTTTTCCCCCAACCTTAATATTGGTGTCATGAACATTTTGATATATTTTTTTTGTCAATGGAGTTTGTTTTCATAGCTAAATTCATCCCCAACCTTTAAAAACTAACATAATTTATGGGGATACTTTTGGGGTACTTTTCCAAGTCCAAATGATATGGTACTATTTTTTTTGAGAACTTTAAAGGAGACTAGAGGTGCCAATGACAAAATCAAGAGGTTCCATTTGATTTTAGATGGCAATGGAAGGTTAGAAGTTTTGAAAAATATTTTTTTTAACTGTACAAATGGTTGCAATCACAATCAAATAAGCCAACAATGGACTCAACCACAAATGGCCTTTTGTGGTCATTTTGATCTTTTCATAAAAAGGAATTTTTGAAAGATTTTTTGCAACATGTTCTCAAAAATATTTACAATTCCCCCAATAATTTACATGATTTGTGTTAACTCTTTTTGAATAAATATTAATTTTTAAAAGTGTATAAATTCAGCCAAATTTTACATTTCATTTTGAAAAATGATCATAATTTCAAATCATGTTTAAATAGATTTTTTTTTTTTCAATTAAATTATGAGCCACAATTTTGTTCATATGTCATACACATTATGGCCCATTTACATATGGTGAATGACTCCTAAAATTTGAACATTCTAAGAAAAAATTAGATTTTTTAGAATTTTGAAATACCACAATTTTAAAATTATGATTTTTTTTTCATCAAATGTGGATGGTAGGTTATTATCATTTCGATTTCTTTTTCATCAAATTTTCTTTATTAAAAAATTCCTTAGTCTAATGTTTTATAAATTTGATTTTTGGTTGTTAAAGTTTGAAAGTCTTTTACTAAAAGCAAAATTAAATTTATTAAATTATTATTTTTTAATTCTTCAGCACTCATTTAAATTAATTATCACAAATTTCCTTGATCAACGTGACATTAAAGTGGCATTACATGAATATGTTTGAGAAAATTTGATAATTTTTCAATCATCCAACATGGATTTTTGCTTATTTGACTAACATTACACCCACATAAAAAATAAATTATCAAGTAGGGTCAAAATATCTTATTTGCACCCCCATGATCGCATATTTGCTTCTAAATCCAAAAAAATTTATTCCAAAATTTCTAAAATTAAAATTTTAAATTAATGTAGGATATTCAAATTGGATGCTAGGAAAAAAATATAAACAAATATAGGGTGGCTAAAATATGTGGATAATAGAAAATTAGATAATAATAGGGTGCGGGAAAATATAAATCCAAAAACTTAATAGCCCCTCCCCCACCCACAAGGTTGTTTGACACATGTAGGTCACAAAAATAACATTAAGTGTCCCTCCCCCATGCCATTGCTAAAATTACTAATAATTAACTTGATAGAAAATGTATATTCACAAATCATATTCCATGTTAATGTTTTCAAGTTTTTTTCAAATTGCAAAAGCAACAACATTCTACAATTAAACATGTGCTTCATATCAAAATTAAAAACAAACGCAAAAACAAAAGTTACAAGAGAAACACAAACAAAATTAGGTAAGACTTACTTAAATATGCATGATTTCATAATTCAAAATCCCATACAAAATTGCATGTCCCAATAAGTGATATTGTGTCCGAAGGACCCAAAATCCATGCCTCAAAATCACATGTTAAACAAAAATAAAAATCAAACCTCATTTTTATTCCTAATATTGTAATACCTTACAATTTATGTTGTTGGACTCAACAAAAATTTCCTAGCATGCCTCTTGTTTGTAAACTATTTTGAGCACAAGCTTTGCTTAACTTTGAACTAATCAAGAATTCCCAACATACAACTTGACGAGAATGAAATCCATTCCCCACTCAAAACATATTCATATCTCTCTTCATTGCCTTATTTAATTTTATAAATAATTCAAACCTTTTTAGTAATTGTCACCATGCATGGCAATAATAATTGGAATCCTTGTTGGCCAAGGAAAGTAGGTCAACGAAAGCACACTAAGGTGGACCAAAATGGGTAGTTGAAAGCTTGACTCTAAGAATTCATATCTAGTGTGTTTTGACCTTAGTTAAATGGGGTTTTGAATTAAAAACATTTAAATCTTGTTGAAGAAGATGTGTTTTTGAAAAATATGATTCAATTTATTATTTCATTTTTGCTCAAAATCTCAAATGCATTTGAATTGTATACAACAATATTTTATTAACCTAAAAAATTTGTTACGTTGACTTCTATAAAAGTCCACTATAATGTGTTTTCACCTAGGTGGCATTTGTTGCATATATTTTCATAACACATTGTTCCAACATGAATATATATATATGAACCCAATAACCTACAATAACAAACATAGGTCAATTTTGATTAATTACATTTCACAAATAGGCATTACAAATAATGCACACAAATTTATTAATGCCTTCATTTCAAAGGTTATTCTAAAATTGTGTTTTTCATCCTTTTGTGCATTTCATTAATTTTTTTAGAATTGCCACATCAATTATATGCATGACATGAATTGAAAAATAATTGGACAACAATTGATACTCACCATAAATTAAATCATCAACATTTTTCTAAAACAATGTTGTAGCCTTTTAAATGTTATATATAAACCTTTTCTAACTAGATTTGTTGAAAGTGAAACTCAAGGGAGAAGGTTAAGGCTTATCTTCAGGATCCAAACTGTCAAAATTAATAGTATGAATGATTTGTTAGATTTTTTATAATAACTAGTCACAATTGTGTTAATATAACTTAACTCTTGAAGGTTGCCTCTCATCATGAAATCATGAATACTGTTGATGGCAACAAATTTGAGAAAAACTAAAATGGGATCAATATGTTCAACCAATGTGCTAACCCCTATTCTCAACACATAGCCACAATTTCCCTTTTCATATATGTTTTTCATTATCACATTCAAATTTAAGATTAACAAAAAAAACCCATAATGAAATGTGCAAAAAACATATTTATAGAAATAAAGCCCACAATGAAAATGATAATCATGTGACCAACAACATTAGTAAGATCATAGTTAATGTATTTATATGCATTGACAAGTATATCATATGATCTGTATTTACTCAATATCTATCCTTCAAAACATGGACCAAACATTCTTTGATGAACATCATTCATATAATCAACAATTAAAGGTGTTACCATTTTCTTGTTAGGATTGGCAACCTTAGCCATCAAAATGTAAAATTCAAAAATATTGCAACAATATTTCCTACTACTTATACAAACACTTATGTTACAAAGGCATTCAAACAATTGGTATATTAACAACCTTATATAGTGCAACTACAACTCTACCAAAATGTATAAAGCAAAATCAAAATGCATCACAAACATATGACAAAAATAAAAAGCTACAATATACATTTTCATTATAGAGTAACAAAAAATAAAAGGCAATTATATTGTAATGATGCCCCCCATTGTTTATACAAACACAAATGATACAAGGCACATCAACTACTTTATTAACAATTTTACAATGCAACCACAATTTTGCAAAAAACATAAAAAGAAAAACCAAATTAGATCACAAACAAATGACAAATATAAAAATTTATAATGTACAATTTCATTATAGTAGAGAAAAATTAAATGATGCAAGATACAAATACACAAGTGAATAAATATTTATATAATAAAGGATCCACAAATAAACACATATACAATATTCTAGGTTGTTGATGTGGAGCTATATATCAACTTTAAGGTTTATATTTAACCTTTACATACTGCATTAAAAACAATTCTAGTTGCACATAATTATAGGGAATTATTTCATAACATTAATTAATTAAGAATTTCCTAGGTTATAGCCTTTAGGGCCATATTTATAATACAAAACATAATTAAATATATAAGTTACACTTATATATAATGAAGTTTTAGGGGTTTAATAAATAACATATTGATCTATTAGGATTTGGTTGTAGACCTAAAAGATCTAGGGTTCTTTTTACATACCATGAATTACAAAATCAACATATAGACCAAAATTAAACATACTACCATTCCAATCCTATAATACTTATAACATTATAATATGCATGCCATTGACATTTAAGATTTAATAAATAATAAATTTACTTATTTATGTGCCAATTTTATTTATGGATGATTTTAAGATTCATTACTTTCATAATTTATTTTATTTTGTAAACCATATTCAAATGGGTTCAAATTGGGTAAAAGGAGCCATTGCAAGATGTAACCACTACTTAATTTCCATTTGGTGATTGGTTATTTAAGTTGATGTTGAAATTTTTAATGAACTTTTACAACAATTAATATTCAAATTCTATTATGCACACATTTGACAATTTTTATTTTTTTCATTTACATATTCTATTTTTCACAGATTCTTTGAAAATGTAGTCCTCAAAGGCAAGTGGCTCTTAACATTCAACCTCAAAAGCAAGACAAAGACTAAGACCAAAAATGAAACCTCAAGAACACTAGGAGTTAGAAACCAAAACCCGAGAACACCAAAGAAGGCTATAAGCAAAATAAAAACTCAAGAAAATCACAAGGATATTGAAATTCAAGAGCACTACAAGGACTAGGTTGGAAATTGAAATTAAATAACATTAGGAAGAAATCAAATTTCAAAAGTACTAAGTGAACAAGGACAAATCAAGTTCCAAAAAATCATTAGGACTCACTAAAAAGGGAAACAAAATAGGATCATGATGAACATCATTATCACCTACTAAAGCACCTTCATCGACCACTTGGACTTGCAAGAAGATCATCGTGAAAAGGAACCAAGTTAAAAATGCAAAAAAATGTTCATTTGAACTTGGATAGGATCATGAAAAAAGGAGATGTGAAAGGAGCTTGAAAAACTCTATCAAGAGCTCGAAGTGGAGCATAGTAGGAAGAAGATTATGAAAGGAGCATGAGTTGTTCAAACATGGAAACTAATTTGATTTTTGACTTGTTGACATTGATAAATGTTTGATTCATTTTGGCTTACAATTTAGTTCGGGGTTTTGTTGCCCATATAGGTTTGGGTGGTGGTCCAAAATGTGTCTTAAGGTCAATGTTTTGGCATTGTGCAACCACAAATGGTGGTGGTAAGCAAGGTTTTGAAATCCCATGAGACCATTGCTTGTAAGAACTTACTATTCGTATTTTTTGTGCATGTTTTTGTTTATTGTTTCTTTGTTTGTGGTGCATGTAAAGCAAGTTTGACCCCTATTGCTTGAAAGTTCCAAACATTTTTGTTTGTAAATTGTTTGTTTGTTTATGGTTGATTGTGATGATAATTTGAGGATGGCAGTACATGTGTGATGTGAGTTTCTGTCGCAACCCCACTTTGAGGCAAGTGTGAGGATGATACTCACATTCCCAAAAAGTGGGAATTGGGAGTCCTTCAGGACTCTTGCAACTTTAGAGCTCAACAAAAAAGGGAAAAACACCTCGCCTTGATGTGTTCTTTATACCGTTGAAAAGGTCTTGAAGTGTAGATGTCCAAAATGGCCTCGCATGAGCCATTTGGACATCTACAGCCCAAGTTATGGGCAAAAGAAGGGTTGGGAGTCAAATTGCCAAGTCAAGAATCGACCCGATTCCGACGTCTGTAGGAAGAGTGCAACATGGCGTTGGAAAGCTCTCAGAGAAAGCTACAAGATTGCTTCAGACCTCATCCCAATTGGAGGTCTGAGCAAGAAGTTATTGATGCCCAAAGTCCCGGGAGTCCAACTCGGGACAGTTTCGGGACTCCTCCTTGGGAGTCCCGGGAAAAAGTGTCATTCGGATGTAGCCTTCGCGGGGAGCTATAGAGAATACTATATGGGGGAAGGTGGTGGCTTCCCCCAAGTCTGGGCTATGGTGAGTCAAGTGAGTCCAAGGTCGCCCGTGGCTTGTCCCAACACCAAAAGGGTGCAGAATGAGTGTTAACCAACTTGTGGTTGGTTTTGGATGCAGGACCAAGTAAATAAGTAGTTTGTCTCTCTTCCTAATCTATCCCGGAGCCTCAGCACGCCCCTCTACCCCTCTTAGTGTTGAGTGCTGGAAGCGGACCCTCAAGTCCCCAAACTTCCACCTTCTTGAGTTAGGCCACCTTGGGCCTAGCTTGGGACTTGGGGTTGCGTCAATTTCAGTGTTTTTGAACAATATTGATGTAAATCAAATTTGTAATGATGGTTCAACTATTTAAGAGGTATTTGAAATGTTGTTTTGAACACAATTTTATTTATTTATTGTTTATTGAACATCGTTGATGCAAACAAATGCCACATTAAGGGTTGGTTATGAACGAGTGGGTTTAGGAGTTGCTTTGAATGATGGTGATTAAATCTTTTTAGATTACTAGTGATGTAATTTCTTTTGATTATTTGTTTGTGCAACAAAATTTTGAAAGTTGTTTTTGTTTTTGGTTGGGTGCAATTAGTGATGATTTTAAAATGGCAAGAAGGCCACAAGGTAAGTTTTATTTTTTTGTTTAAGGGTTAGATATTTGTAACGTTCAAGTAAACAATAAATGACGTTTTATTTTTTCCACAATGGTATGAATGTGGGTGTTGGTTGGCAAAGGTGAACAAGCACATCCATTAATATTTTCATGTTTTTGAATCGTGCTACTTAAAGGCTATGTTTAACTTGAGAAATATTAAATTTGGATTTGGAGACCTTAATTTGGTTTGAAAATGGCATTATCATAATTTAGTTGTTTCATATTCATAAAATGAAGTTATTAATGAATTTTTGTGTGCTTTTCATGTTACTTCCAAAAAAAGTGAACATAGGATATTTTTGCATCTATAATACATCAACTTTGAATTTGTTTGAAAAATATAGGTATATATATATATATAATCCAATATAATATAATATAATATTAAAACTTTAATTTTTATGTCTAACAACATATATATAACTTGGAGTGAAAACTAATTTATGTAGTTGGAAATGTAATATGTAGCTAGTAATTTAATTGAATGTGAAAAATGCAAGAATTGAATATTGTTAAAATAATGTAGTGAAATTCTAAAATGGTATTCTAATAATTTAAAAAAAACCCTATTTACCTATTGAAAAATTAGTCACATAGAATAATTGTAATCTAACTCATTTAGTTGAATATTTAAATGTGTACATAAAATAAATGGAATTAAGCATAATCATGTGACATATTTGAACTTTAAAATTTTACAACTTTGAACCTTGTAATCTATATAAATGATATTACAATTGTAAAACCTTGGAACCTTCAAACATAACAATATTTAAAAGCTAAACTTTTTAAACACAAAACAACTTAAACATCAAAATAATGAATTTCCCAAAATGTCAAATTTAAACCCTACACACACACACACACACACAATATTTAAACATTAAATGTCATTGTCATATGTATCAACGTTTCATATCCTAGTCTTCATCCTACTCTTGAATTGTCAATCCTAGCCCTAGACCTTTTGATAATCTCAAAGTTTTGATCCTAGTATTGTTTTAAAGGTTTCAATCTTAGTCTTGATCCCCCATCCCATTCCCCTTTTCTTTTAGTTAGAGATTAAAAAGGTGCAACATTGCTAAAGTATTGTGTTAATGATAGCAAATCGTCCTATGTTGATTAAACACCATGGGTGTTAAAAGATGATAGTACCGTCATTGAATGGTAGTTACCACTAGATGGCAAAAAAATCTTAGAAGAATTCGAAAGTGAAAGTGTTTCTTGACAATAGTTTCGTCAATACAGTGAATTACCTTCATGGGGCAAAATAATCAAAAGTTAATTTTGGGAGGATTTCTAATAAAAATAATATTAGTTACTATAAATAATATCCTAGTCTAGTTCACTTACAAGAGTATCCTAATAATTATTTAGTTACTAGTGGTAAATATCCTTCTTATCATATTTTATTTACTAAGGGGTGAAGCCATCTAGATTAATTAGTCTAAATGCATAAGGGATGGATGGATTTGTTTTAATTATGATGTGTGGAAAGTATTAAGATAAGGAGATTTAAAAGGATAAGGAAATCTACGAAGATATGGATTCAACCCTCGTGGGTGAATATCCATTTTGGGTTCTTTATTTATCTTTTGAAGAGGAGGATTGTGAATCATTCCTTAGTATGATTCTTGATTGGATGTGATTAAGACAATTCTTATGGGGAAGAAGTGTGTATGTGACATTGGAAATGAAGGTAGAAAATATGTAAATATTTTGTACTTTGATTATTGCAATGGAAAATGGTTGAAAATATATCATATTATTTTTATTTTTTTCTACTTAGAAGATGTTAGATATTGGGGGAAGGTAATACACATTAAGATTGCATAATGTTTTGTTATGTTTTATATAGTGGTTTTTTGTTTCTTCTACAATAACAATAGAATATTCTTTTTGTTTTTTTTCTTTGGAGTAGAAAGTACTTTCTGCCACAAGATGGTAGTTACCATTAAAAGGCAACAACAATGAAATAGACATGAGATTTGAGGTCTACATGGAAAGTAACATTGTTGCAACTGGTAGGCAATAACCACAAAGGGTCCACAAGTGTTGCAGATGGTAAGCAACAACTACAAAGGGTTTGCATGTGTTGTAGATGGTAGACAGTAACTATTGAAAGTTCGTAAGCGGTTGTGAGAATTCTTTCAAGTTTGTTGCATGACGATAGTTGTTATATGATGGTAGTTGCTATAGGATGGTAGGCAAACAATAAACAAGTTTTACTATCATGTGTTTTCATTATTTTTCTTATTCCTTTCTTTATCCGACCTTTTTCTTTGATGGTAACTAGGTTAGCGAATTCCATGGTTAACATATGGCCTCATGCTCATATTCTAGATATTATTCATTGTATGACTTCTTGTTGAACTTTTATTATAATTCAATGGTTTACACCTCTAAACCCCAATGGATGTGCTAATAAACATGCTCAAAAGTTGTGGTGAAAGAGGTTTCTAGCCTCCTTGAAATTTATTATAAACCAAGCCAAAGTAAATTTGATCCTATCACATTTCTTGAAACTATTATTTGAGCTATTAACTCTACCACAATTAAGAATTTCAGTATTTTTTGACCCCTTTTCCTCCCTTTCCGTTTGTTTTGCTTCTTTATTTTTCATGTTCTTACCTTGTCCGTGACTTATTTTTTAGAAAATCTAAGTACTCATCAAACATCGCAACATGAAATTCTAAGTAATCTATAAATGTTTATTTGCCCTTGGTGTGTTTTGCATGCAAATGGGGTAAGGACAACAACTTGTGCAAGTTCATTACTTCCTAGGTTAGATTTCAATATTAGAATTTTGGGTCTATTTGACTAGAGAATCTAATTTCTAAATTTCCCATTTGGGTAGTTGTCAAAAAAGATCATTTAGTCATTGTGGAAAAGTTGTTTTCAACATGTTTATTGTGATTAGGATGATCTTTTTGACTGGTGGATAATGTACCATTTGATTAGTCATTATGACTCATAGACAACAAATTATTCGATTAATTCAATCCATAACCATTTTTTTTTCTTCAAATCATTTTAAATTTAAATATTTTTTGGTGTAAATATTAGGTAATAACATTATATAAAAACATGGTTTTTTCACTAGGGGCATTATGATTAAATTGATTATAGATTCAAGTCCACTTGCATGAAATGATTGACTATGTTCGATTTAATTAAAATCAACATGAGGTATGTCCATTTTGATTGAAAAATAATAATTATATAGTCTAAATGCAAAATATGTTGGATGCATGGCATATATAGCACCCACATGGAATTGTTTGACTTGATTAATGGGATTGAAATTAATCATTTAAACATGATTAATTGCAATTCTAATGTTACTTTTGGTGAGGTGCCAATATTAAATTAATAAAAATTATGATTTCATTATTTTTTCAACTCAATTACTAAAATAAATGAAAGTAGATTTCAAATTTCATCTTTTCATTTGTTGTTTGTATTACTTCACATAAAAATAACAATAAGGCACAAAAATCAAAATATGACAAAATGACATGTGAGAAAATGGAAGACCAAATTGAAGTTTTTAATTTTAATTTATTGCACAAAATTGAACATGACAATTGTACATATGAAACTTAAACTAATGTAATGTTTTTAAATTTAAATTACTACATTTATAAAATCAAAGACATGTGAATTTGAATTATATAATTTCAAAAATGAAATTGCTTTCATTATGATATTCTTAAAAATAAAATTTAATACAATTATTATATTTGAATTTTTTTCCAAGTCAAAATATAAAAATTAATTTTTAAAAATACTTTAAAGATTACATAATTGAATCAAGTAATACATTTAATTAGCTAATTGTAAATAAATATACTTAAAAACTAATGTAATACATTTTACATTTTGAAATTAAAAAGCATTGAGAATTTTCAATAAGAAACCAAAAAAAATTTAAATGAAAAATGACATTAAAGATGTACACGTGTAACTAAAGTATTATGAAATTTGTAATATTAAATAAATTGTGTTTTTATGTATTTTGTGATAAAATCACCACATGAAGTGGTGGTATAATGGTAAAGGTTGTAAGTTGGGACCAAGCAGGTGAGGGTTTCAAAGTTCACTTTGGACATGTTATGATCATGAAAATCTATTGTAGGTTCAATTAACTATTGGTAATCAACTCAATAAATAGAACTAGAAAATTGGGTGTTAGAATCATAGGTCAAGTTGATTATGTTTTGGATTCTTCCATAATCCAATCTTAAATAATAATAATTATTATTATTATTATAATAAAATATTTATAAAATAATTTTCTATTTTTATTTTAAAATTTTAATTTAGTATTTCAATGTCAACTTTTGGTTTTAATCATCTCAATGAAATAAACTTAGCTAAGTTTTTGTTTAAAACAATTAGTTTGTTTAACTAAAGACATTTTTTCCCATTGTGCACATTAGGATTCAAATTTCAATAAAATAAACCAACATCAAAACCATTCTCATGTAATAGTGTAAATTGGTTTAGGTGGGTGATAGTTTAACATACCTACTTTAATTGAACATGCCTACCTTAGCACCTAAACATGTACTTATAGATTACAAGTATAAGGAATTGAACCTTTCACACCTTCACAAAAATAAATCAAGTCCTTAAGCAACAGACCACATCTTCATAATATTACAATTTTTGTCAAGTCATTTTATTTCACATCAATAGTTATGTGGTTAAATAGGTAATTAGTAGGTAGGTTGGAGGTAGATATGTAAGTTGTAGGATGACATGTGAATGTTACAACATAAATTTTTAGTTTTGCAAATTAGCATTTAGAACACATATGGTTAACAACATTGATTCAAAATGTCTATTCTATACTACTAAATCTAAACATACTAAGAACTTATAGTGAAATTTAATTAGAGTGGTGTGGATGTGATGTTGTGTATGTGAACATGCTTCATGTGAATGTTTAATGCAAAATCAAAAACCATTGATACATTATGTGTGGAACGTTGTCTTTGGTAACATGTTTTAGGTGATTGTTCAATTCAAAGTCAATGCACACAATTTTTATGAATGTTCATTGTGAAGTGAAAAAACAATGAAACATTATAGGTGCATTTTTGTCTTTAGTGAATGTTGCATGCAAAGTAAAAAATCATTAAAAAAATATGGGTACAATGTTGTCCATGTAGACTACATGGTTTAGGTGAATGTTCAATGCAAAATCAAAACCAGTAAACCAACGTGGGTGTGGCATTGTCTTTGCACACATGTTGTCTTTACAAACATCTTAAAGTAATATTATGATGGAATTTTCTTTTGTAAAAACCATTTCAAATCTTCTATATGTATCATTAGAAAAGACATGTTGTAACTTTTACAAATTTTATTGTTCCAATTTGAAAACTTTTTCCTTGGAGTCAAAAAATTTAATCATTACTTTCTCCTTAATTTCTAACAAGTTAATTACCATTTTTTCTCTTGTGTTTTTAAATTTAGAGCTTGTAAATTAATGCTCATAAACAATAACTATGTTGAATCCAAAAAAAAAGAATATTGTGTTCAGTTCAAATATTCAATCCAATGTGAAAATTTGAATTCAATTTAGGATATCGAATTGAATTCAAATTGCATTATGCAAATTCATTCAAATGGAACTTAATCTTCACAAAATCAATATTTTTTTAATCATTTCATTGTCGTTGGTAGTGTGGAACCCAAGTTAAAATTTAAAGATTAATTGGGCTATTAAAATAAATTCCATTTAAATCCATAATTTCCCCCTTGGTCATGAATTCCAACAAGTTTCATGTTAAATTAATTTTCAATTAAAATATTTAACTCGATTAAAAATATGTTAAGTTGTATTTATGAACCAACCCAAAGGATTTAAAAATAATGCAATGTCTTAAAATCTAGAATTAAAGAAAATTTAAATTTTTATTAAATTATGAAGACAAAATTTTATTTAATTTTTTGAAAATTGAAAGACATGTGAAAATAACTTCAATACCAAATTACACAATTTTAGTGGGGTTAATTCATTGGAATTGGTTTAAGTAGGACAACTTTATGTTCCATAAACCTAAAGTCATCATTTGGATAGTTCCAAATTGAAACATGTCTAGCCCATTCCTAAGTAAAGAGGCATGGAAAGGTGTCTTTTTGGATTTATGTACTTTTAAAGTTTGTTTTCAACACCATATTCACAAGGAGATTTTCCATGCCTTCTCCAACAATTTGCATTTCATTTCATTTCAATTCAATCTTAATTTCAATTGTTGAATTGAGATTGGCATTCCATTCAATGTATTTGAATTGAATTTAGGAATTTGGTTTCAATTCAATTCAAATTTAATTCAAAATGCATACAATGTCATTCAATATTTTCATTCAAATGGAATTTGATTTTTGTAAAATCAATTCATTGTGGTCATCAATTAATCAATTGATTGTCACTAGTAGTGCTCAACAATGCAAAACCTGAATTAAACGATTGTATCATAATGTGTTAGATTTTCAAATAGAACCCCATGGCTACAAAAAGAAGCTTTGGATTTATGGAATGTATCTAATTATTAAATAAATTTTAAAATTTTATTTTAAGCTTCACTTTGAAAGGGGAAATTTTCAAAAGGTATGCATAATAATAATAATAATAATAATAATGATAAATGAGGTGGAGGGTATTTGAAAAAATAAAATATATTTTTTCTTTTTCATGGAAGTTTGTAGGGGAGAGAGTGTAGTAGCTAGGCTTGAAAGAGGTGGTTATTATTTAATGGCATAGAAATGCATCCATATGTGATGACAAGAATTAATTGAATACTTGGAGAATGGCTTGAAGCCATAGAATTTGGAATATGCATGTGTTTGTATTTATGTGATGACAATAGTGAATAGAAACCCACACTCATACTTGTGGTTTTTTTGGGGATAAATTTTTGTCATTTTTTCAACCAAAAGATTGGGACTTATATTTATATTTTTGGTTTTTCTAAATATAAATTTGACTTGCATAATGGTCAAAGGCCCAAATGCATTTACACAAACTTTATTTGCACAACAACAACAACCCATATTAGCTTATAATTGTTTTTAAGGCTTTCTTACAAAAAACATCTTATTTTAAGTTGACAAGGGAATTGTGCCTTGTAAGGTGCCTTTGAAAATACATCATGCATGTTTGCCAAGGATATTATGAATATGCCTTAAACCAAACATCAACCTTTAATTGATCAAAACTTATGGCCGTTAACAATCCATTAACATAGGAGTGGATTCAAGGGTGCAAGGGGTCCTTCTCTCCTTGAATATTTTGCATTTCTTGACTTTAGTCAGGCTTGGCCCCCCATTATTATCAAGGTGGTTTTTAAGAGTTCATAACCATGGTTCTCTAGAAATCAAAGAACTTGTATTGGTTAGATTCATAGCCATGGTTCTTTAAAAAATTGAAAATAAGAAAATAATCACCTATGTAAAAACTATGGATTCTTTTATGAAAATTGTGAATTTTCTATTCAATGCACGTGTTTAGTGTGTACCAAAGTTGATTGAATTTAAAATAATAAAATAAAATTATCTTGTGAAATTTAAGAATAGAAAATGTGATTTTTTTTTTGGGACGTTTTAATCACCAATTCTCTAAAAAATAAATAAATTTGAATAATTAGTTTTCATTACTAGGTTACTCTAAGTAGCCAATAATAAGTGGATGTTTTATTTTTAAAAAACTTTTCATATCGCATTTATAACCAAAATTTGGTTAAATAATCTTGTGGATGGCACCCACTTTTGACTACTACATCACAAACCTTTGAGAAAAGAACACCAAAGGATTGCATTGCACTCATTACATTTCTTTAATATCTACTAATGTTGTGGCAAATATTTGTATTTGATATAGTCTCATAAAAAATTTATATAATTTTAGGGATGATGATTCATTGGAGTTGGTTTAGTTACAATAATTTTAGGTTCCATAAGTTATTCTTTGGACAAGAGTTTTAAATTGATATTAAATTCGGTTACTTGTCGAATAAAAGGAATGGAATTAAGAGTGACATTTTAAATTGATGTTTTTTCAAAGTTCTTTTTTGGTTCAACCATAATATGCAAGTAGAATTTACAATTTTTACACCAATTTGCTTCCCATTCCTTTTCAATTAAATTTGAATTCAATTCAAGTTGCATGCAATGTTGTTCAATATTTTCATTCAAATGGAACTTAATTTGCACAATTTTTTTTCAAATTCCATTAGTTGATTGTTATTAACAGTACACATTAGTGTGGAGCCCAAAATTAATTTTTTTTGATTTACCCATAGGATAAAATATATTACCACCCAAGTTCTTCCATTAGAGGAAGATTTGAATATACAAAAAATTAAGGTTTAGTGTTTACATTAGGATTCGAGCACCCTCGTCATATACCCTTTTTGGGAATATATATAATATTTTCTTGTTAAATAATAAAGAAATATGTTGGCATTTTGGAATTATTTAGACAATTTGACAAAGGCCAAATTGAATGAGATTGTCCCACAATTTATAGTACCCATTGTTTTCCAATTGGGGATTGTGAGAGTGCACAAATTCACGGAATGTAACCAAAAGAGGCCCGGTTATGTCAAAATCCAAAACAACCTTGAACAATAAGTGCATATCCTAAACTTAAAATTTGTAAGTACCAAATTTCACAATAGAGTTGTTTTAAAAAAAGTTATAGGTAGGGTTAGGTTATATGTGTATATAGTTGTTTCCTTTACACTAAACCCTATTTATTTGGAACTCTCAATTATCTCCATCATCCCCAAATATGCATATACCCTAAATGTGCAAATTTTCTGAAGGTTCATTGTTCATTTCCCTTTCTCTAAGATTTGAAATAGATTTTTTTTTTTTTTTTTTTTTTTTTTT
>Ga0209208_10005871_pt1 | contig 17016 bp, 16 predicted proteins | sample S1TSphfallax_3_FD_187694 | JGI IMG/M metagenome (GOLD analysis project Ga0209208, IMG submission 187694) | Host-associated microbial communities from peat moss isolated from Minnesota, USA - S1T2_Fd - Sphagnum fallax MG (SPAdes) (version 2) | ecosystem: Host-associated > Plants > Peat moss >...
GAGGTGGACCACTTTGAGCTAGTCCTCAAGGATTCACACATTCACAAGGAATCCTTCAAAATCATCTTTTAGGATTGAAACCTAGTCCAAGGTTTCCTCAAGGTCCTCAAGGATTAATGCATCCACAACAAGTCCTTCAAAATAAACCTCTAGAATTTAAATCCAATCAAGGAATTCCTCAAGGTCCTCAAGGATTATTTCATCCACAAGGAGTCCCTCAAAGTCAACTTCCAAAATTTAAACCTAATAATCACAAAAAATTTCAAAGAACTCAAACATCACACCTACAAGGAATATTTCAAAATCAACCTCTACAATTTAGGCCTAAGCAAGGAATTTCCCAAGGTCCTCAAAAATTTCAAGGATTTAAACCACTTCAAGGGCATCTTCAAAATCCCCAAGAATTTAAACCTCCTCAAAGGATTCTTCAAGGATTAAGCCCTCCTTATATAAGTCTTCCAAATTCTCAAGGATTCACACCTCCTTTGGGAATTACTCAAGGCCCTCAAAGGTTTAAACCTCCTCAAGGACTTCTTCAAGAAATTAATTCCTCTCTAGGGTTTAAATCATCCCATCACAATCTTCAACAATTTAAACCACCTCAAGAGTTTACAATGCCAATTCAACCACATGATGGTTTTCAACCCATGCAACAATTAAAACCTCAATCTCAAACACAACCAATAGAATATGGCCCTCCTCAATTGGCACATCAAATTTTTGAACCACATACGACTAATCTTCAAAATTCTCAAGAAAGTGTTGACCAATTCCTTAAAAACTTGCAACAAGATGATATGTTATCTTCAAATTTACAAAGCGGGGGAGTTTTTTACAACCATTAAAACCTTTTGATTCTGGAACATCAGCTCATTTGAATTACACACAACTATTTTCCTTTCAAGTGTCTCACAATAACTTAGATGATGGAACTATTGGACAAATGCAAGCCATGGGTGGTGGACTTCCTTGAAGAAAGACAATTTTTATTCCATCTACTTCCCTATAACATATACTTCATATTGCACCACCAACTTTGGTCCCTCCTAATACATTTATTATCCTCATTGTCATGATTGTATAACATCTAACATCCATTACCAATGGTTGAAGTATATATAATACAAGGAAATAATAATATGAGTTTGGAAATTGAACACATGAACATGTTATTATGGTAAAACGTGCATTGATTCCCAATTGGAATTCAAACAACATAATACCATTTCAACACACATGAACATACTAAATAGTGCACATTTTTATTTTAAATTCAACATGGTGATTCAATTACTAAATGGAGTGTCCCAAATTGCAAAAATATAATTTCATGCCACACATTTCCAATGACAACAATATCAATAAGGTTTTAAATTAATTACTAATTCAAAATTGATGAAGATAATTGCTGAATTTGTCATGTTCAAATATGATGTCATTTTCATATCATAGTTTAATTCATGAGTATGTCAATTTTGTGTAGTCAAAGGCACAATGGAAAACATCAATTTTGGAAGTGGATTTTAGAAGTCAAATATTTTTATTACAAAACAAAGATCAAATAGTTGGTGTAACTTCACATCTTTGCCTTCCATTTATGTATTTAACATTTAACAATTATGAAGTTTATATGTTTCATGTATAATGTTTTTTTTATGATTAATTGTTTGAATATCATGAAATTCAATACAATTGAAATCATTTCAATTTTTAAACTTTTGAATATGTTTATCTTCCCTCAATCATGTTTTTGTAAAAGCTTGTACTATGATAGGATGTTTTGAAAGGAAATTATAATCACAATCATTTGCAGCTTGGAAAAATCGCACCAATGATAGTGCCCAATCAAGAGATTCCTTTCTTTCAATCCCCATTGCTTGTAATGTGATTCAAGTTTAACATAGTTTATGATCTTTTTTCTTCATGTCATGGAGTTTTGAATATTGACATTATGAGGATAATAAGCTAGGGGTTAAATTAAACTATTGTCCTTTGAGAGCCCATGAAAAAATATGATAATTTTTTTTTAGGGTTTAATAATATTTCATTAAAATTAACATGCAATCTTTTTTAATGTGGTTTTTTCCATGATTGTTAATTGATATACAATATATTCATATAATGGTATAAATACAATTCAATCACAAGGAAAATTTCACAAGATTTTGTGTCATTTGAAGTGTTTGACCAATTTATCATAAGTTCAATTTTTATTTATTTTATGTTTGTACTAAAGGGCAATGGCAGATGATGACCCAAAATGGATAGGAAAAGAGATGTCTTACACATTTATTACAAATATTACAATAAGCAAAAAAATTGTATTTCTTATGAATGTTAATAACAAGTACCTAACATATGCACGTATTTGCAAAAATCACATATTAGAATTTATGGTATTATCATTATTAAATTTCAAGATTACAATTGCACATGGATTTATCACTTGCACAACATAAATGAAGCAAGACCAAATATTTGATTTCATTTCTTTTAAATGTGTAGCGCATTGTTTCAACCACAACTTGTAACCCCTAATTGGTTCATGTGATGAATTGTAGTGGATTTCAATTTAAATATTCCTATATATATTATTAGTGTTGTACCAATTTAGCAAATGTGTATTATGTGGTGTGTGGATGGAAATTTATCAGCCACACAAGCCATTAGTGCAGCTGGAGGGACAATAATTGGTTTGGTAAGTATGTAATCAATGTGTTATTTGCCAAGACTAAATCACATCCAAAGCCAAATTTGTTAATTTCAGAAATAAAATCTTCTATTAAATGACATCCATATTGAAGTTGAAAATTGGGGAAATAATTAAATAATAATTCAAGTTCCCACTACATTCCCCACATGTTCACCAAGCTCCCAATTGGTTCCCCAACATGTTCCCAATAACACATCACCTTATCCCATATCCTTTGCCCTAAGTTCTACTCTTGTAACATATATAAAGGAGGATACTACAACATGCCATATATTTGGGGATTGTCCAAAGCTTCATCAAATATTTTTGTGATGCGTCATGAATGACGCCCATCACAAAGCAAAAAATATTGATCTTTGGGGGTCCTTGCAACTAATTAATATTAGTCACACTATACCTACTATATCACTATATCAAGCTAATATGAAAATAACCATGGGTTATGAAAGTAAAGGAAAAAAATAATCCAATGCAAAACCATGTCCATGATGGTTGTATCGATGAAATAATAGAATGGAAGCCCACTCAAGTGTGGACGCATTATGACAAAAGCAAATGGTGCAATACTTAAAAACAAGATATATTATTATATGCTCATACCAGGAAAACTATTTGTGTTCAAGGTGAAAACTATATTGAATTATTTTAATAGCATCCAACTTTGGGCAAGGATGATGATGATGATGATGATGATGATGTGGTTGATGGTGATGATATTGTTGACATTGATGATGATGTTGATGAGTGAAAATTTGGGATGAGTTCAGACCAATTAGTTAATGCCAATGGGTGTGCACTGTGCAGTGTGAGTTGCATTCCAAAGTCACCATATGATTCATTAAAAAATGGCTGATCAATTTTGCAGCAGTAATAAAAATTTATATAAGAAGAATCTATTCTAGAAGATCTGATGATCTCCTTCACATCATCAACATGATCACCATGCAGCAACCAGAGATCATGATCAGCTGAACCACATATACATAAGCTTTTCATAAATGTTCATATGATCTGATGATCTTCTCCACATGATCAGCTACCTGTACATACATACATACATACATACATACACACATAGATATATATATATATGGGTTCATTTCTAGACTGTATCAACTTCCACTAAGTCCAGAAATCAGTCATGAAACTCTAGAGGTAAAAGAAAAAGTTCAAAAGAAAAAAAAGTTCTCCCCATTCCTCAAGTTCAAGGTTCAGATCTCTCAAGGTTGTAAAATGGTGGAACTTCTGAATCCAGGAACTGGCCAATTTGGTAAAAAAAAACAGTAGCTGCTGCTGTAGAATTGTTGGTTGTTGTGAAATTTCTGTGCAGTTTTAAAATCACAACTTGGGATGAGAATTTTGCTGCAAATTGATTTGTGGGTGTCAAGGAGGAGGAGGAGGAGGAGCAGCAGCAGCAGCAGCAGCAGGGATGATGATGATCATCATGGCCTGCATGATGATCTGGTGATCTGAGATTCTCAGTTGATGTGTGCCTGGAATCTCCAGGATCTGTGTTGTAAACATGTTGAATTTGGACTGTTGCAGATGTGTTCCAATTGTCCTCACCTTGATGAACTCAGCACAGATTCTTCTTCTTCTTCTTCCTCCTCCTCCTCTTGAAAAGTGGCCGAGAGTCTTTGAAGCATATTCTTGATCTACAGCAGCAGCAGGAGGAGCCACTGGCCGGAAGACGTTGATGATCAAGCTGCTGAATCTTCTTCATCGGTGAATGCTCGAGACAGGTAACCCAAGAGGAGCAGCAAAAGCAGTGCCACCAGAAGCACCACTTTGACCTCGACGAACAACGAGAATGCGAATGCAATCAACAAGTATGTCATCTTCTTCAGGCACTTGATCTTCACGTGTGATGGGTGGATTCAACCTCAGATTTTGTGTACAGCTTGTTGCTGCAGCATGATGTGGACTACTAGCTCAGTTTGTGTTAGGACATGTGATCATGTTTCTTCAACGTGAACACCTAAGATCGTCTACGAGCTTGAGATCCCGGATCTCAACCAGTCTGTATTCATCATCATCATCAGCAGTAGCAGTTTGGAATTCTGTATCAATTGGTGATGATGATCTCCAGTGATCTGAGGACCTGCTGCTGCAGTAGAACAGACAGATTGCACAGTCTACCGTTGCAGAAATTGCCAAGAGCAAGATGAGAATCACACACAGGTCGGAGAGTACAGGATCTTCTGCAGCAAAAAGCATTGTGTAGGTAGTACCCAATCTTCCAGCTGCCCGTCTTTTCCCCCAGAGATGTCCAGAGTTACTGCAAATCAGCTGAAGACTCGAGATCTTCAACAGAATTCCTAATCCTCAGACCCTGATAACCCAATTGTAGATCATTGCCAAAAAAAGGATTCTCCAGAAGAACCATGGATGTCTGCGTGAGATTCATGCATGCATCATGAGATCATTGATGTGCACGCGGCAGAGATGCTGCTGTGCTGCCTGCAGGCACATGACCTTCAGCACTCATGTGATCCTCTCAAAGTCACATGATCAAGACATCATGTCAAGTTTCCTCTGCAACACATATATTGAACCCACATGTGGTGTGAAGAAGCTCCATCATGAGTTCACCACGAAAGTCTTGTTAAGAATCCTCATGATCAGCCTTCCTGAATGCTTCTGACTCGTGGATCATGCTGATAATGTGCTCACGGGTTTCACAGATCATGCATAAAATCTTCTATGATCTACAGCTGGTCTCCAGAACTTTCCCAGAGAAATTCTATTGCAGAGCATGCCAGAATCATCATGTCAAGACTTGCACTAAAGGGGTACAAAAAGAAAAAGAAAAAAGACTTAAACATGGAAGAAGAAGAAGAAGAAGAAGAAGTGGAGACACGCGCTGATGCTAAACAGGGAGAAAGAAGCGTAATTTTCACATACTAGAGACTCGAGAGTGATCTCAGGGGTTTTGCTGCAGAAAACACAAGCGGAAGATGTACTGAAGCCGCCAAACTAAAAAGATTATTGCAAGCAACCTCCAATCATGTGAACTCCAGAATCCTTGGGCAGACATGTATGAAGATCTATCCTGCCAAGAAACATGGGAGGCTAGTGTGTACGTGTGTGTGTGTGTTTTTTGGCAAAACTGAATGGAAAAAATTCAACTAGCATGCTTGATTTAGGAGGATCTGATCTCATATTCTTCTTTGGTCTAAAAGAGCAACAACAACAACGCCCAACATGATCAGAGTTCTAAAAGATTGCACAATCTGCACAATCTGTAGTACCACATCTGAAGGTTCTGTGAAAACTGAAATTGAGAATTGGGTGTTACAGCTGCTGCTGGTTCCTGAAGCATTTTAGTACTAGTTGAAAGGGTCTAAGAAGAGTAGGAGGAGGAGGAGGAATAGGAGAGCTAATAGATCATCCTCAGAAGAAGCTGAAAATGGATGCTCAAGACAGGTTCTTCTTAAAAAAAGAAACTTGACAGTCGTTCTTCTTACTGTTTGAAAACAACAACAACAACAACGTTCTGATCTGATCTGATCTGATGGGTGCAGCTCCTCCTCCTCCTCCTGCAATGATCACTCATCGTCAATCAAACGGCTTCTTCTTTTGAACTCTAATCTCAGTCCGTTTGAATTCAACGATGTGCAGATTTGTTTGAAGCAATTGCCCAACTTCAAAATCGTTCCAAGGAATTCAACTCTTGAATAGACACACAAACTGAAACTTGGGAAAAACAAAGAAGACGGACGGACGGACGGACGGACAGAAATTCTTCAAGAACAAGAGACAGAGCTTAGCTATGCAGCAAATATCTGGAGGGAGGAGGAAAGCCATGGCACTCTTTTTTATTATGGAAGATTCTCCTGTTGAAATTGAAGTCGAGAAAGACTTGTAATGTTATTACATTGCAATCCCACCATTCAAGAAAACACTGGCTGGAGAGAAAAAAAGATCCAACAAAACTTTTCTTCATGCATGCTGCTGCTTCTTTTAGACTTCTTGTTCTTGTTTCTTGTTTCTTGTTTGTATGTGCAGCAGCACCCAATCACTGGCAACCCTGCAGTCAGTAGTCATGTGTGTGGAATCCTTCCAATCTTGAGAGCTTCTTCTTCCTCTGTGCACACAGTGGGAAGCAAACTTGGACAACCCAGTACGGTAATTCTTTTGTTTTCCCACAATGGAAGGTGATCATCAAAGAACCAAAACACCATTCCTCCTTCATCTCCTCCTCTGCTGTTGTCATGTGCACTGTTGCAGTTGCTGTGACCCGAACAACAACGGAGCGGTGACAGGTGCAGTGATCGCCCAGAAGGCAGTGTGACGACGAGCCCCGCTGTGGTTTGTTTCTAGTTGTTGGTGTGTGCCATTTTGGTGTGTGTGTGTGTGGGAGGGAGGAGGGGGGTGGTTTCTTTCTTTCTTCCCTCTTGTGGGTTTGCAGCAAACACATCTTGGGTCACTCGGATCCTCTCCTCAGATCACCCACACACAAGCTTTTCCCTCCTCCTCCATCCTCGGGATCTGCAAACATTAGAAGATGTGGGTCTTCCTAGCAGATGGAGGGAGAGCTTGACCTGCTACTTAGATTCAGTACCATTTGATGTGGAGCAGGAGCAGACCTATGTGATCAAGGAGCAGGAGGAACATTACAAGAAAAACAAGCCTAAGAAGAGGAAGACGAACAAGAAGCAAGAACAAGAACAAGAAGGAGCAGCTCCAGTGAAATCCCTTGACAATGCAGCAGCAGAGTCTGATGCAGATGCAGATGGTGCTGTTGTTATGGACAGCCTGCTTGCTCTTCTTACTGCATCTGTGCAGTGCAACTGAGTATGACCATAAGGTGAAGCAAAGCAAAGCAAAGCTCCCCTGTTTGTTTCCTTCTGTTCCTGTTCTACCTGTTGTCGAAAGAAGAAGGAAGGGATGGGACTTCTTCTTTGTTTGAATCCTTCTCAGTTCAATGCAACAACACTGGCATTTATTGACTGCGAAAACTCTTCATGTCTGACGTTGTCTGATGAAGTCAGTCTTTCTTTCTTTCTTTCTTTCTTGCTTGCTTGTGTGTAAAAAATCTGATCTTTGATCTTCTCTCTGCAAAATATGGTGTTTTTTTTTTTGGTGCAGTATGCAGTAGGGGATCCAGTCATGCTTTGGGTGAACAAAGTGGGACCTTACAATAACCCCCAAGAAACCTACAACTACTACAGCTTGCCTTACTGCAAACCTGGGAAAGCAGATGCTCATCACAAATGGGGAGGACTTGGTGAAGTTTTGCAAGGAAATGAGCTCATTGACAGCCAGATTGAAATCAAGTTTCAAAGTAAGGTGCAATTCCAATCTATTTCTTCAGATGTATGTGCTGCTGCCAAGTCCTGAGCTTGTTGGCATTCACAGCATTCAGATCATGAGATGTTGCTCAATTTTGTGAGCAATGATGATGAGAGAATATGTAGCTTGATCTGCATTTGCATGGCATTTCTGACAAATCAAAGATGGAAGGAAGCCTTGAAAGGTCCTTATTAGTACAACGTCTTACACCCTGAAAGTAGTGTTGTTATCTGATTAAGCTTGCAGAACCACCTTTTTGTGCTAATGACAGTACATTTTTTCTTGCCAGAGACAATTGAGAAGGAAACAATCTGCAGCTTTGAGCTAGATGCAGAAAAGACCATCATATTCAGGGATGCTGTGGCCAAACTGTTCTGGTTTGAGTTTTTCATGGGTAAGTGTCGTTTCTCTATACAATCTTCCATGTGCATGTGTTTGCATCCTTTGACTAAACACTTTGTTGTTGAAGATTGAGCTGCAATCAGTTGTGAGGAGGGCAGGCATTGAGTTCTGATTGATCAACAGTTTTTGACTCATACTTTTCTCTTTCTGTGGGATTGTGTACTCTGATGGGCACACAACTATCAGACGATCTGCCACTTTGGGGTATGCATTTCCATTCCTTACCTCTGGTTGTATTTTTCAGATGCCTGGCATCCATGTATGGACTGTGGAAGAATGTGTCAGTGAAATTATGTCACCAGTGGTGTGGATATAAGCATTGATCTTGTTACAGTTCTGATCTCTTTAAAGAGTGCATGCTGATCTCTCTTCTCCTCTCTCTTTTGTCTGTGCAAACCAATAGTAAAGTCTCTGCCACATCTTTAAAGCAAGCAACATCATACGAGGAGTTCAGTCTCTCCCTTTGCTTCTCTGCAAAACTGGGTTTCTTATGCCGACTGTGTTTTGGCAGTCACAGTCTCACGAGGGTATCCTCTCACATGGTCTCCATCATTTAGCAGACATCCATGATAATTAATTATGTGCACGGAAAGTGATGGATATGCAGCAGGACTTAACAATCTTTGGATGCAGGGTTTGTAGGGGAGCACCATCCAGAGAAGTCTGATGAAGATGCAAAGTATCTGATCCATACGCACACTGATTTTGTGATTCAGTACAATAAGGATCAGGTATATACTCCCAAATTGTGGGGAAGAGAAACCTCTTCTGTATTTTGAACCTCTTCTGTGGATTTCACAAGACATGAATGGCCCCATCTGTACTTTCCATGTGTTTGCCTTGATGCAGCACTAGTAGGAGAAGCATCATCATCATCCAAGGTGATAATAAGCCTTATCAGTGTGTCTATATCAGATCATTCAAGTCAACTTGACACAAGGGAATCTCCAGCCCATCAAAGCTGGAAATAGTGTGGAGCTTACATATGCAGTCAAGTGGGTGGAGACACTCACATCATTTGGTAGACGGTTTGATGTCTATTTGGACTACCCCTTCTTTGAGCATCAGGTATCAATCACCCTAGTTCAATAAATCTCTGACTGCACTAGACATTGATTGGGCTGCTATATCAACCTCACACTGTCATCTTCCAACTAATATAAAGAAGACCAATTTTCTGCATCAGCGTTCAGTGGAAAAAGATTACAGTTTCAACCCTCTGTGATGATCTCACCTAATTGAATAACAAGAATGTTAATGTGGATCTAATTTCCAAACACTTCACAATGTTGCTTTGCATCCAGAATTGTGTAACCAGCTTAATGTGATACCACACACTACTGGCTGCTACAGATCCACTGGTTTTCCATTTTCAATTCGTTTATGATGGTGATATTCCTGACGGGTCTTGTCTCAATGATCTTGATGAGAACACTCCGGAATGATTATGCCAAGTACGCTCGTGAAGAGGATGATCTGGAAACACTGGTCAGCAACCAAAAGCTCCCTCCTTCAGCTGCTGTCAGAATTTTTCATTTGTGATTGTATTGAGGAACTGTAGGCTGTTTGTTGCCGGATGGTTGGTTCTCTTAGGCATCTCATCCACCATGTCTCATTCTCTTGAATTGTATCTTCACATCAGAGCAAATGGGATTTGGGTATCTGCAGGAGAGGGATGTGAGGGAAGAGTCAGGTTGGAAGCTGGTTCATGGTGACGTGTTCCGGTCACCACAGAATCTAGTGCTCTTATCAGCCTTGGTGGGGACAGGAGCTCAGCTAGCAATGCTTATTTTGCTTGTCATCCTCCTTGCTATTGTAGGGATGCTATATGTTGGGTATGTTGTCCATTCCATTGGCAGACTTCAAGGCTTCTTAGAACAGCAATCTCACACCTGGGGTGATATGCCTTATTTCTCTTTGGATATCTTAGCATGTTGATAAAAAGTGTTGCATGTTGTGGTGGTAACAGAAGAGGAGCTATTGTGACCACATTCATTGTTTGTTATGCACTCACAGCCTTCATATCTGGATATGTCAGTGGAGGCTTTTATTCTCGCAATGAGGGTAAAAATTTGTACACCCCCTCTAGTTCTCTTTGTAGCTCATATCACATTCATTTTATTGATGGTAACTAGTCCTCTGATCATTTGTCTGAGCTTGAAAAAGATGATCATATGTTCTTCTCATTGATTTGACAATCCAGTTAACTTATCAAGTGTGCACTTGCTTGGGCAGGGAAACACTGGATCAAATCCATGTTACTTGCAGCTTCTTTGTTTCCATTCATATGCTTCAGCATTGGTTTCATTTTGAATGTTGTTGCCATCTTCTATCATTCATTGGCAGCGATCCCATTTGGCACTATGGTTAGTGATGCAATTTGTTTTGCCACATTAATGTCCCATCTTTCCTGCTAGTGAAAGAAGTTCTTTGCCAAAAAAGAGCATCAGCAACATCATCCCCAAGTTCTCGGGAACATGATACAACATGACAAATTGTGCTTACTAAGTGTTGTGTTACAGCAACAGTTTAAGCCTTGGGTGCAATCAAATTTAGGTTTCTCTTCTTTGTCCTTCTTTAGGGTTGGATTCCTCTTTCTCCTGTTTTGCTGAAATGTAATCAGATGCAAAAGTCTCTCTCAGTTGTCTGTCAAATTCTAATCAGGTTGACTTAAGCACGGAGAATATCATCTCAGTGCTTCTTAATGCAGATGCTTTTTTTTGGGTGAAATGTATCAGGTGGTGATGTTAGTCATCTGGGCTTTCATTTCCTTCCCTTTGGCTCTTCTTGGAACAATTGTTGGTCGCAACTGGAGTGGAGTCCCTGACAATCCTTGCCGTGTCAAGACTATTCCCAGACCAATTCCCAAGAAACAGTGGTATCTGACGCCACCCGTAATTGCCCTCTTGGGTGGGTTGCTTCCTTTTGGAAGCATCTTCATTGAGATGTATTTTGTTTTCACTTCCTTCTGGAACTACAAGGTGAAACCCTAATTTTTCTTTTTATGGTTATATCAAGAGAAAAGGGCTGTATTGTGTGTGTGCTTTGCTTATAAGACTGGCTTGTGTACTAGAGTGTAATACCCAACAGGCACCCAACATGCTCATTCCATAAATATCTGTAAGGAAAGAATGTCAACAGCAATCCATGTGATCTACCCCAAAACTTCTTGCTGCTCCTAAGTTGCTTCAGTGTTTTTCCTGAGAAGGCAAAAATCTTCCAAGTACTTACTTGAGGAGTCCTGTGTCTCTCTAATTTGGGATTTTGTGGTTTGATGCAGGTGTATTATGTGTATGGGTTCATGCTCCTTGTATTTCTGATACTTACCATCGTGACAGTTTGCGTCACCATTGTGGGAACATACTTTTTATTAAATGCTGAGAATTATCACTGGCAATGGACTTCTTTCTTTTCAGCAGCATCAACAACAGGTTATGTGTATCTTTATGCTATATACTATTACTTCATGAAGACAAAGATGTTTGGCTTTTTCCAAATGAGTTTCTACTTTGGTTATACTCTTATGTTCTGCCTTGGTCTGGGTATTCTTTGTGGTAAGCACTGCTGCCTTTACCTTTCTCTTTTCCTTAATTTGGATTTTTTCCTTTTCCATACTTCTATTGGCATAACAACTAACCAAATAGGGGGCTCAGAAGTCATGTATGGGTAATCTGGGTGATGTTCTGAACTCTTTTATCATTTTGAGTGAGGGAAACTGTAATTGAGTTTTGACTCTTCTCAATTAGCACTTTCTTCAAAGGTTACCCATTTCAGAAACTTGGTATGATCTTCTCGTTCTTGGCAAGATCTTAATTAAAGAAACAATCCAACTGTCAGAGAAGAAGATTTTGTGACATTTAACATGTGTGTACAACAATTCAGTTCTAAGAAAGATTGCCCCCATGTGCAGGTGCTGTTGGTTATCTTGGCTCATCTCTGTTTGTGCAACGAATCTACAGAAATATTAAGTGTGACTGATATTCTGGTAAAATCCTTTTTGCAACACTTCAAATCAATCCAGCCAAATAGCAGCAGTACAAATATCTGGAGTGAAGGATATTTGGGTTAATCTCTGTAGGCTTTGAATGTTGATCTGCTTTGAATGTGGATCTCAAAACAGTATGAGAGCATGGGTTGCCTGTGAAGCTTCTCCAATGTTCATACCGGCCAGGTTCAAAACAAAACTGTTACTTTAGTGCATATTGACAACCAAGTTATCAAATTTACCATGCACCTCGCATTCACTGCCACCTTTCATTAGAAATTGGTATGTGAGGAAATTAGATATGTAGGTTTGAGCTGTGCAGACAATTCTCTCTTTGGGTGGCATCATGACATGACTATGCAACCTCTTTCTGCCACCAAAATGCTTTTCTAGGTCTGTTGAATGAACGAGGCAGCAGCTGTGTGTACTACACGCTCATTCTAGTGATGTGTGAGGAGATACTCTTACATTCCATATATGATATATTATGTAAGTCTCCACGGAGACCTCTGGAACATGCCCAGCATAGTATTCCAAATATAACTCACACATTGGGTCAAGTTTGAACCAAAATTTTGATGCTCAAATCCTACACCAGTCTCTTCCCTCTGAAAAACAAGTAACTAAAGAAGCAGCTCATTGTGTAATGACACTTTAGGAGAGCTTGAAATCAAAGGCTTCCATTACTGGAACTAGAGCTTCTCATCTAGATGCATGCACTTCTATGGAACATGCCCCATCCATCATATGCACATAGTAAGTACTCCAGGTGTCACTCATACATTGTGTCATGTTTGAGCCACAATTTTATGCTCAAATTCTACAGCTATGCATAGTCTCTTCTGATATATCACCAGAAAATATCAACCTAAACCCTAAAAATTGGAATGAGCACCAAAGCTTGAACATGTGTGGGGGATGAGGAAGGATAGAGTCATTCATTGTGGGATTAGCCTACTAGATCTCATTGAAGGCGTCACAAAATGCAAGTATCTTAACATTGTTCAAATTAGAAATCCTAATGTCAAGTATTAAAGGAAAAAAATCTATTGGGGCTATACATGAATGCCCAATTGATGAAAGTTTCAAGGGAAGGATTCCATGGCAATTAAAAACTTGGAAAAAAGGGATAGCATGGAACATCAAAAGAGGAAGAAAAAGGGGAGGTCAAATATCAAAGAAGGTGGAAATCAATATTGATCAACAACCTATCTAGGTATGTGATGGAATGACAAGGTTGACGGTGGGGTGGGCTCAAAGGACCTTTCCACACATGAGTCATGGGATGTTTGTATGCCTTACAACAAGGGGTTGGCAAGCCCTATTGGTTAGGTGACCTTGGGTTGGAAGCATTAAGAAATGGAATGTAGGGGTTGTGTTGATGTTGAATTGAACAACAACATTTGGTAGTTTTATCAATTGCAAAGGTTTTTGGAGCATCCATACTGAATTGGCAAGTGAAGTTGTTTCAAATGCTCTTATATTGGGATTTTGGTAAGTTGCATCCTTCAACAATTCAAGACATCTCATGGTCTAGTAGCACATGTCAATAAAATTTAAAATGTTCAAAACTGAAACATATATATTGTAAATGGCAAGGACTCTCTAGTCTAATTGGGAGGGATGAAAACCCGGGTTTGTAATGTTGGCCTACATGAAAGCCCAAGTGGATGTCTTTTTTTGAAGTTTGAATTGTTGCATAAGCAAATACTCCATTGAAACATATGTAATTTCTTAGTTTGCAATTAGACCTCACAACTTTTGATGATGTTGATGATATGTTTTCCTTTTCACTTGATAGCACATACCAATTTTGTATCTTAGACTTCTCATCAAATGCACACAACAAAACTTCATAGACTCAGCCATCATATAAAAGAACCATGACAAGAAAATCCAGAATTATGAGATTCCAACATCATCTACTCAGTTAACTACAAGTTGAGCAACATTCGACGCTTATCACAACCTTATGATGGAATGCATGTAAATTGAACTATTGCCATATATATATAGAGAGAGACTCTAAGACCATGAAATCTAGATGTTAGAGACAATCACCAACTTGCTCAATTGTGTGCATTTAAAATATATGTTCATTAAATTGCTAAATTTCATGCTAGATTATCAAGTTGACTTAATCAAAGAGTCCCAAAAAAATGAAATTGTTCAGACTGACACAAGAAATCCATGGATGACTAAACAATTTTTGACCCAATTGTCCCATCAATGAAGGTTGTAAGTACATGTATAATAAGAAGGCACGCTGCAGTTGTGGCATTTGAGTTTGCTGCCACTACCCTGGGATGAACAGAGTGCAAGGACAAAGTTAAGCTTGCATGAGGGTTTTTTTTTTTTTTTTTTTTTTTTAATTTTTTGCTGGAGTGTCAATTGCAAGCATCCCAAGAAGGGGATTTTGCAATAAATGGCAACTTGTTAGTAGAACATGTCAAAAAAAAATCCTTTTATTCCTACAGCAACCAGAAGTAGACATCTAGTGAAACTGACCAAAAATACTCAAAGAAACAACTCACAACAATGTGAAATTTTGCACAAAAATAAACACCGACTTGAACCTATTGTAGAGATTTGGTAATTTTTAGTTATTATTTTCTCAAAATCTCACAAATTAAGAATTTTTTTCCAAAAAACTCCTTTATATGTGTCAAAAATCATATTTTCAGGTTGAAAAAATTCAAATGTTTGCCCATGTTGGATTATATGTTAGAAACATCGTGAAGGCCAAAGATTTATACTCTATACCAATGTTGGGCAATTTTTTGGAGTTCAAGGTAATACCTAGCAATTTTAGGTGAAGGTAACATGAACCGAAACCTAACCTAGCCCTTTCCTCAATATCTGGATCTAGACCCTAACCTAGGATTCACCTTTTTACATGACTTGGGTTTGAACCCAAAACCCTAAAATTGTTGTTTCCAATTTTTTTTGCCTAAAACCACCATTGACGATTATCAACCTTTCTAACTAGGTTCTGGTTCCTAGGGTTTAAGGGTTTGTCACTTTCCATCACCTTTGAAGTTTTTTACATTTTTCAATGCCACCAAGTTTTTTTTCATCTCTAAGTTTTCCATCTTTAAACTTTCCATCAAAGTGAATGCACAATCAAGTGGTTCAATATTGACAAATTTACACTCTCTATAAGGTCATACAAGATTTTTTTAAATGATTCAAATGGATATGGTTGTTATTTTAAAACTTATTATTATTTTAATCTTTGAATAATACATGTTCAATGACCAACAAACCTTCCCAAATCTATGTGAAAACTTATATCTAATGTAGTTGATGTCATTTTAAACTTTGAAATACTTAAAAGGAAACCCACAAAGGCCATACGAATGTTATTAATCTTTGAATAATACATGTTCAATGACCAACAAACCTTCCCAAACCTATGTAAAACTTTCAAAAACATATGCTATTGGGACAAAAAAATTGAAAATAAAAATAAAAATTACAACTCATATGGACTTATGAAAATATGTTCAAATTTTAGCCATTGAAAATTCCCTAATTATTAAATGGTTAAAATTTTCAAAGAAAAAATTTTTCATATGAATTTATCATCTTGTATTACATCATATATTGAGTTCCAATAATAAATTTGCATTGTGAATCATTTTTATTTTTTTCATTTTGTGATGTTCCAATCAAATGACCAATTCATATTTTTTGACTTCAAAAGTCCATTATTACTAACAAATGAGTTTTTTATCAATAAAAAATCACATAGTGGGACAACGTGAGAACAAAAGAAAGTTAAGGAGGAAGAAGAAGAGGAGGCAAACAATACGGTTATGTTAATGGTAGGTAATGTTTGCATGACTACTATAGAAAAGGTCAAGGCTAAATAAACAACAAAACTACCAAAACCCCACTAACATGAGTAAAAACAAAAAGAATGTGGTAGATAATTACAAAGTTATGACAATTTATAAAAAAGGAAAAAGGGAGGAAAACAAAGCAATGGAGATGGAAACAAAGCAAAAAGACCGATGTTACCTACAACAAACAAAATGTGCTTTTGGTAGTCTTGGCAAATAATTTTTGTTGTTGCACTCTTGCAACAACTAGGCTCACCATTATTAGTGAGATTTCACAACATCAAGAAAAGGACAATAAATTTTTCGTCCTTTTTTATTTTTTTAAGGTTTAGTTTTTCTTTTTGGAATGGCACACTCTTTGCATCCCCCGTCAATTCGAGATACCCCTTGTTTTCATTGTTCTAGCCTTTACATTTTAGGTGGCCTTTCAAGGCATGTCAAGGGTGCTCACCCTCTTGCTAGCCTTGTTTCCCATGCTACCCAGGCTATTTTATCTTTGCAAATGTCCTCCCATCATGTGTTTATCCTTAGTTCTATTCCTCTAGCTTCTTGGGGTTAGTTTCAAGCTTAATCTAACTCCATTTTGGGGATGTTTGAATATCATTTCACATGCCTTTGTTTGTTTCATAGGATCCCTCGAACCATACAAAATGAGGTTAAGCAAGCTTTTCACTTACCCCTTGACCAAATTGCTCAAAACCCAATTGATGAATTGCCATGGTTTTTTTTCCTCATGTTGCCATGTTGGTGTTTGCATTATATTCAAGGAGGTCATT
>Ga0209208_10005872_pt1 | contig 17016 bp, 7 predicted proteins | sample S1TSphfallax_3_FD_187694 | JGI IMG/M metagenome (GOLD analysis project Ga0209208, IMG submission 187694) | Host-associated microbial communities from peat moss isolated from Minnesota, USA - S1T2_Fd - Sphagnum fallax MG (SPAdes) (version 2) | ecosystem: Host-associated > Plants > Peat moss >...
ATATAAAATAATAAACAAGATTAATTCTATCAATGTTATGGAACAATCTAGTGTCTTTAGATTACTTTAATTTTAAGTCATTGTTATGAAAGGTTTGTGGTTCAAAACCCTACCAGTTGAACTTTTGATTTTATTAAAATGTAAACACAAATAATAAATAATTTTTCAAAAGTTCGACAAAAATAATAATAATTTTATTTATGCTGAAATGGTAAAGGTGCTATGCTAACCTTTGCCTCATGTTTTGCCATGAGTAAAGCCCATGGGTGGGGGACATTCCCAAAATGCAAGGTTGGTCCTTGGTTGTATTTAATCAATATTACATAAATTTTATTTTGAGTTGCATACATTAGTAGAACAAACTAATATTGCACAAACAAATTTATTTAGTTATGCATAATAGAGATAGAACTACACCTAGTGTCTCTAAATTGTTTTATGAAAAAGATCAAAATCAAAAGTTTTTAAAATCCAAAGAATTAGTCTCAAGATTAGACCGAAAGTTCTCAAAAACAAAAATTAAAATTAAAATTAGCTTTTAAGTTTCCTTTTGAAAGCAAGAACCAAACAACTTTAGTTTTATTATGCTACCAATGGAGGCCAAGATGAAAAAAACCTAACTAGTCAATGATATAAACTTAGGGACATCCTTGGAAGTGTGATTACATCAATGGGAACAACTTAAGAGTTGTGAATAGGAATCTCAAAATATCAATATGGTGGGTATGAACCAACCTGGGGCAGTTTTCACTTTTTTGTGGAAACTTTTGGGTCTGATTTTCAAAAGGGTTATTAAGAAACAACCTAGATTTTTGAAGAAAAAAATCAACCCTAAAATACTAGACAAGGTTACAAAGTTATGAGAAACAAATTATGGTTGATTGTCAAAATATTGGTTCTCACAAATTTAATAATATGTAGTTTCAAATGCAATTATCATAAACCAATTATTGAAGTTAAATTTTTTTGCTTGACATATTGAGATTTTTTAATTTCTTACTAATTATAAAAATTTCAATAAATAATTGACATTTTTAAATACACAAAATATATATTCAAAAAATATATATGTCCATAATTTCATGTCACTCAAATGAACTTTCAAAGTTTTATAATCCATCCATTAGGCCTACTTCCATTTCAATTAACCTCAATAAATCAAAAGGTGTTTTATAACCAACATTGAAATCATTTTTCCAATTTTTGCTTACAAATATCAACATTTATCAATTGTTTGATTATAAACGACATCTTTTCATATTTTGTTACAATATTATAAGATTTTTTTTTACTTGGTTTTGTATTTCTGAATTTTGGATAATATTGCCAAATTGGTGATTTAATTATTAATGAACTTGATTAATTATTGGTGAATTCAATTAACTATTAATGAATTCACCCATATGTTATCCCTTCCTCATAAGGAAATGTGTGAAAGTGCTAGAGAAAAACCCCAAGATTCCCAAATACATTCCCACTTGGGAGTTGGAAATCTTGGGATGTTATAAACCTTTGGATCAAAGTTAGTCCAAATTTAGTATTTGTTAGGTCATTGGAAAGGTCTTTAAAAAATAGCATAGATAGGGGTCACATTCTTGAAGTAGATATGTTAATAAAAATTTATGAAGGGTTGCAAGGTTATAATTAGGAATAAAATTGAAAAAATGACAATGATGCATCCCTAGGTTTTTCAAGTGGAATTGGTCGTAACAAACAATATTAAAAACCTGGGTTTAACAAACTTGGAATATTTGCAACATAGGTTTAAGAACTAGCAAAGTTGTTAAACCCAAGTTTAGTGACTTGACTAATTGTTAAATCCAATTTATAAAAAACAACCCAAGTTTTGTTATCATGTTAAATTGCCTTTATGCCTAATTTTACAATAGAGTACAAACCTAAAGTGCACTTGTAATAAACTCTTACAAATAAGGGCATGTGGGAAGAGGTCTAGGTTCAATGTGAATTCACAATCATCATGTAAAATTGCACAAACTAAAGAGAGGAAGTGGTTCACCACCTTCTTTCTTATAATAGATTCTATACTTGCCTATGGCGCTATAATATTTTATTTTATTTTAATTCCCTAAATGGGGCTTCCCAAAATTGTCAATTTATGAGCCTTGCAATTTTGGGGGTTTACAATTTTTTAATTTTATATACAAATCAAAGTTTTTGAAGGGAAACTTGCAATTTTTGAAAAATCCAATCCAAGGATATGTATCAAGATTTTCAATTGAAGGAGATTTGGCCCTTGAAATTTTTAATTACATGACTAAGGATCGTTTTGTCAATTTGATTCCCAATATTTTAAACGACCATTTAACTAAATTGCTACATATTTTTATTTTGGAAATGCAACCATTTTATTGTAATAATCACTACCAAAAAACGGTTTATTTAATTAAAACACTATAGGTCTAAAAATATTTTTTCATAACCATAAAAAAACCATAATCTTTTTGGACTAGTTGATTTTGAAATGCCTACTAAAATTATGGTTATTTTGATTAATAGAACAATAGACCATTTGATTGCTCAAATTATAATAATGTATTCTTCAACGATTTTCAACAATAATACATTACACCAAAACATGACATCACAACTAGTCCTTTTTTACTAGGTTAGTCGTTTATGTCATTTATAGTCAAATTGGACCCATCAATTATGCCATTTATAATCATTTATGACATGTGTAGTTGTATCAACCTAGTCATGGATGTCATGTGTTTAGCATATACATATTTTGTTATAAATATGTAGATAGTAAATAAATGTAAGTAGTTAAGTTGTAAAAAGGTGTAAGCATTAGGTAATAGGCATTAACCTAACCTTCCCAACGTACCAATCTAAAATTAACTAGCTTACTAAGTTTAACCTATTTTAACATAAACTACCTCTATTACATAGGAAAGTAATATATGGGTAGGTTATAATAATTAGGTCACCTAATTTAAATAGCCATTATTTACACAAGAAGAAATCTTGGATTCTTCCACTACCACCCATTGCAACCACTTGTCCAATTTGACCACTATTTAGCTATTATCATCATGCACAAATAACAAATGAAGTTGTTTGTTGTTATTTGTGGATAATTTCCATAGTGAAAACAATGATTACCTTGTTCATTAGCACTAATTTTTTTCCTCTATAACAATGGAAATTTTTTTGACATGGAAAATATCTCAACCTTAGACTCCTTGCAAAAGGGGTAAATTGTTTAATCATTCTTTTAACAATTTTTCAACTATTAGCATCTAGCATAAGTTAAATAAAGGTTTGATAACAAATGGAGAATGTTACTTATGAACTACACAAGAAATCACCTTATTTTATTTTTCAATCATTTCAAATTGTTGTTGTGGAAATTAAGGTAACAATTAATTTTATTTACACATTACATTATCATGGTTAGTGATTTTTTGGACATCTTTTCAATTATAAACATCGTACATGAGTTGAATTGTACACGTTTATCATGTTGAAACCATTATTCATGGGTTGCATTTTACATCTATCATAAATTAATTAAACGCATGCAATAACTTATAAAGACCTCACATCTTTTAAACTATCAACATTTGCACATGGCTTGAATCATTCATTTTGAATGTGATAAATTCATTATTATTTAATTACACCTTGCATTCACTAAATTTTTTTAAATGGACGTATATAAATTTGTTATGTTTCACATTTATATTTGAATTCAAGATTAAGTCAAAATGTTCATATATACAAAGTATAAGGTCCATGTAGACCTTTATATTTTAAAAACTTAATGTTCAAACATAAATATAAACTTATGTTTTTTCTCATAGTTCATTCACCATTGGAAGAAAAAAATTATTACAAATGTTCATGATGCCACAATAACAAAACCTCCCAAGAAAATCCTTAATTTATTTTATTTCTTGATGTATGAAAAATATAAATGATAGTTAGATTTTTTTTATAAAATTTGGATATACAATTATTTTTATTGTGAAGATGATTTAGCATTTTTTTTTAGGCTCGTTATGTTACAAGTTTATGTTTAAGTATTTGATTCTTGCATTTCTTGCCCATTAAATTCTTGTCGTTGTGGGATCCCAAATAACAATTAAAAAGATATTTTGTTTGGTTGGAATACTTACAAATTTGAAGAGATTTCACTTGCAATCAAATAACTTGGATAATTTAATGTTTATTATCAAAATTTGACCTAATGATCTTAGGGTGAGTTGTAGTTCACATATTAGTTTGATAATTTTGGTTGAGTTTCATGCTACCTTAGAGGAATAATTAGAGGAATATGAAGGCGAACTTGAAAGAGATCAAATTTTGTACTTGTATTTTTATCCAAATGGATTATTTGATTGAAGTTGTTGTATCATGTTATTTGAAAGGCTTAAATTTTTTAATAGATATTATGTTGTAGGATATTAAAATATTGAAATTTGACATGAGTTATTTACTAAAATTGATATGTTAAATTTAAAAATAAAATAAAAATAGAACTAGTTTACTAAATAACTGAAATCAATTGATATTGAAAAAATATAATATCTACCCAACATTTGTTCGGACCCTTATAACATGATCATTAAAATTTAAGGCACCTCCAAAGTTTGGGATTCTTGAAGTGAAAATACAATTTGGAGTGACATACCCCAAGGTTTACTAAATGTTATCATGGTAAAAAACACCCAACCCCCCTTTAGTAATGGAATGCAAAAACTTAAAACATGTTCCTTGATTCTTAAGAAAAAATAGAAAAAAGGTGGTGTCACAAATGACATCCCCAATGTCAAGACTAACATCATGTTTAACATTATCACTAGTATCATGCCCAATATCATCACTAGCATCATGGCAAACATCTTGTTTGACATAATCGTTAACATCACCACAAACAACATCATGGATGAAGTTCATCCATGAATGTTAATATTTCATCCATTGTATATTCATAGTGTAGTTATGAACTTGCCCAAAAGGATTCCTTGGAATATTTTGATATATTTTGAAACATCTTGAATTAATTTGAAATATTTTGAGAGTTTTTTTCCTTAAAGTAGGTCCCAATTGTGTATAAATAATAATTATTCTATTCACATTACATTTAGTTTGTTCAACACCAATATAAGATATGATTTTGCACTATAATTTTGTTTGTTTCATGTTTACATATGTTTTTATCATAATAAAATCTCATTGAACATACATATTGCACCTTTCGTGTTTTTATATTTGATTTCCATGTTTTGTTCTTAGACTTAAAATTAAACTTGTTTTTGTCATGGCTTGTTTGTGTCCTTTGAAAATCCTTTTGTCCTTGTAGTTTTTGTGCTCGTGATAATGTGTGTGAAAGCTTTTTTAGCTCTTTAAATCAAGTTTTGGATCATTTCAAAATCCATAAACTAAAAAAGACTGCAATTAATGCATTTAGAACCCATGTGGGTGCATCAACAAGCCATAGGCTCCTATAGACTCCCAAAAATCAAAATAATCAAAACTTGGAAAAAGATGTAACTTTCTTCACCCTTTGTTGCATTGGCATTAAAGCGGCAAAAACGTGGAAGTCTCAAATTTTGCCAAGTTATGATTCTCAAACTTCAATCTCCCAAACCTTTTCATTTATCATGTGTCATTATGTAAGTTGTTGATTTTTGTGGTAATATACAAATGCCATAAAATAGTATATGGATGGTGAGTATTGGTTGACTATTGACTTCATCCACATTTGCAGGTAATGTTTTAAGTAACTTGTTTAATGCAACTAGGTAGTTTTTAATAGCAAATGTACTTTTCAACAAGAATATAATTGCAAATGGTAGTTTTATTTGTAAAATTTCCTTTGGTGCAATAATTCATAACATTTTTAAATGGATCCAAATTCAATGAACTAAATGTCTAACTTGATTGATCCTTCAAATTATAGTTTAAATGGTTGAATATTGTGACCCTAACTTAGGGTCCACAACCAAACCTAGGATATGAAATAAGAAATGAATCACAAGGAACCTCTGGCATGAAAAGGCTCCAAATTTGGGCCATCTTTAAATCATTGGAAAGATCTTGAAAATTCATTACAATAAATCATGGTTTTTCATATTGTCGATTTTGATAACATGTGAAAACACATTCAAAGGAACCACAAAAGGCATCAGATGACAAATTTTGTCATTAAAAAAATAAATATTTGTTTTTTGCCATTTGAAACCATGGTAATCATGGCACATTATTCTTTTCTCACACACATGAATATCAATAAATAAATATTAAAAATCCATTTGATCCAATTTTAAGTTTTGGTTTAATTAAAGACTTTTAAAGTTGAAATTTTTTGTCATTAAAAAAGGACATTTTTACAAAGGACTTTCAAAGGACTCATATAGTAAAGTAAGTGATGGTTAAAAATATGAGATGATAATAACCTAATAGACACACTAAAAAAACATTCAAAATTTCAAAATTCTAGAATTTTCTAAAACTTTGAAAATTCAAAGTATGTACAAGAAAACGACTGGTGAGCACAGACTTAAGCGTTTATGGTAGGCCAGATGCAAGGGGAAGGATCTGTTGTTTCTGGTGTCCAAGAAAAACTTGAACGCCTCCTTTTAGTGCATTTGACACATTAATTAAAAAAAAAAACGGATTAGAAACCAAAAAGCTACGACCCTCTTAGTAGAGGGGGTCAAGAACTTTTTTAAAAACCATAGAACGCTACGAAACCAATTCCCGAACACCCCAAAATTTCTTTGTATGTTGCTATGTTGCTATGTTGCTATTAGGGTTCAAAGATGATTTGTAAATCTGAAGATGGCGCTTTTATAACACTTTAAATCGTTTAAAATGAATAAGAAATGAGAAAGTTAGAAGCTTTGAAAGTAGGAGGGATCTAAAGAAAAATAAGAAAAAAATGCGTTTTGTAAATTGAAAAGCTTATTTTTCTTCTTGTTATTTTTCCATTACTCCTTTTCCTTTACACTTCAAAGATGATTTCTAAAGCTTGAGGTAGCACTTTCATAACATTTTAAATCACTCAAAATGAAGCACTTATGAAAAAGATTTGGAGAAGTGTTCAATCATAGGGTAGTGATCAATGATGGGCAATTATACCCTACACTTCAAAATTTAGATTTTCAAAACTTCAAGATTGTTTTACCACATATAAATGGGGTACCTATAATGTACATGATGTATTGAACAAGGTTGTAGTTTATATTACATTAAATTGAACTTTCAAAAATTAACATTTTTAAGCATGATTTCATATTATCATCATTTTTCAAGATGAAACATAAAATATACAAGGAATTTATTCATTTTTACAAATTTGTATTTATTAATAAATGATTAAGATTTTTTTTGACTTATTGAGGCAATTTTAATAAATTTTCATAGAAAATTGCCTAAAAAATCATTAAAAAAATCATTCGTATGAAAAAGTTATTTTGGGAAAAAAGGACATGCATGACTAATGTAAAGTAAAGCTTATGGGCTCCTTTGAGTGTGTTTTGACCCCTACTTCATTCATCTTGACTAATAGAAATGTACAATTTGATTACAAGCCCAATGCAAGATTGACCACCTTGATTTTTAATTGATCAAATTTATTAATGTGGTCACTTATGAAATGGGACATCCAATCAAGTTGAATTTTTAAAATGATATCCCTATTCAAGATGGCCAATGCATTTCTAATCATATGGGACATTTGAGATATTGCATCAAAAAGTTGACATCCCTAGTAAAGATGTTGGATATGGGTTTTTTAATCAAATATTATTGTGCATCTATAAGGCCACTTTGGCTAAGCCACTACCTTAGTTATTTCTAATTTGTGTCATCCAATTCTTGATTTCAAAAAAAGCCTTTTCTAATCTTAATTCTAACTTTTTTATATATGGAAGTTTTAATCTAGTTTTGAAAGTAGTTTTTTGGGTTTATAAAAGCTTTCATTTTGATCCTTTTCACAAGGTGTTAGTTTGTTCCATTAGGGCACACATTTCAAGATAGAGATTGTGTAATATTAATTATGTATGACTAATCAAATGCAACAACTTGCTTAAAATATATGGCCAATCTTATATGTTTCTTATTAAGTTCCATTATTTATTTACAAAATAATAACATATTTGAAATAAGGCATCACCTTCAATTTAAATTATAATTCAATTTTGAAAAAAAATTGATTAACAAATTAGGTTCTTTGGCTTGACACTTGGTCAAAAAGGTCACTTTAGTCAAATGTATTAGTCAAAAGTAACATGTGTTTTCATGCCCCAAAATTTTAATCAAAATGGATTTACCTTTTGGTTAGTGTGGATATTTCGATGAAGTTGGCATTTTAAAAAGTTGTGATTTCTTATAGTGGCAAGATTTTTTTTTGTGTCAGGCTTACACTTAATCTAGTTAATTAATCAAATTATTAATGAAGTAAATTTTGAATGTAATATTTTATAATTGTTATTGAAAATACATATTGTTGCCCCAATATATCACATGTTTTGTGTTAATCATTGTTGAATAAATATGAAAATTTAAAAGTGTAGAAATTTTGCCAGATTTTACATTTTGTTTTTATCATGATTTCAAATTACACCAAAAAGTGTTAATTACTTTAGGTTTTAATTCCTCGTATCATAACCACATGTTTTATATGTACATTACACCCCATTTACATGTGATAAAGGACTTTTGAAACATATTTTGAATTTTTTTAAAAAAAAACTTCATAACTTTTTTATTATGAATGCCTTTTGAGTGTGGGTACAAAGTTATTGTCATTGAAATTTCTTGATGATCAATTTTTTTAATATTAAAATAATATTTACCTTGTCCCTTCTAAAATTGATTAATTTTGACACAACTCTTGTTTAAGTTCAAGAATTTTTTGTTAAAACCAAAACCCAAAATTTAATTTAATGATTTTCTAATTTTAATTCATCAACACTCATGTTAGTCATTTAACATGACTTGGAATGATTAACATAACTTTTAAATATCAAAACAAAAACATATGTGAAAACATCTATAATTTTCACCATTATTTAACATGGTTGTTGGCTCCTTTGAATGTATTTGCACCCTTATGTCTAGATGGACTTTCTTACATCACGTAATGTGCATGCCCAATACACAACACTAGGACATCTCGCAACTAATGTCCAAACATAGTCATGTAGCCATATGTGGTTTTTAGTCGTTGCCATCTTAATGACTTTGGTCAAAATTATGATTACATAACTATACATATGACTATAATTAAGACTAAGAGTAATTATTACTAAAAATATGACTACACAACTAGTGTATTCATATTGAAAAAATATTTAATTTGAAATAGTATAACCAAATTCAATTTACTTTGAAATGAACAAACAAATGTTTAAATACTCTAGTTTAGTTTACCATAACCTATATTGACTTACTTTAACATAATTTAATTTATTTTAGTTTAATTTAGCATAAATAATTTATTTTTTCTAATTTCACCTAATGTAGCTCAATTTCACATAATTTAAACTAATTTAAACTAATTATTTTAGTTTAAATATCTTAATTTTAAGTTAACAAAATATAAAAACTTGGTTTGGTTTGGTTTTTTAAAAACCAAAGAAACCAAATTGAAGCAAATTTAATTAAAATTAACCCTAAATTAGCCATGTTTTGCCAAGTTTATTCAAGTTTAACCTAAGTAACCATGTTTAACCAAATTTAACCCAAGTTTAATGTTAATACCCTATTTTAGCTTAACTTATTTAAGTTTTGACAAGTTTGGCTAAATTTAATTTTAAAATAGTCATGTTTAACCAAATATAACTTGAATACCCTACTTTAGGTTAATTTTTCCAAGTTTTTCCAAGTTTACTTAATTTAAAACTATGTAACCATGTTTAACCAAATTTAACCTCAATACCTTAATTTAGTTTAATTTATTTAAGTTTTTCCAAGTCTAACCAAATTTAACTTAAATAACCATATTTAGTCATGTTTAGTTGCAATACCCTAATTTAGTCTACTTCATTCAAGTTTTTTCCATGTCTAATTATGTTTAACCTACGTAACCATGTTTAATAAAAGTTTACTAAGCTTTGCTTAAATACCCTAATTTAGCTTAATTTATCTAAGTTTTGCCAAATTTTACCAAGTTTGGCCATGTTTTGCCAAATTTTGGTTCAATACCTTAATTTCGCCTAATTTATTTCAATTTTGCCAAGTCTAACCATGTTTTGCCATGTTTTGCTTTAATACCCTAGTTTTATGTAATTTATCTAAATTTTGCCAAGTTTTGCCAAAGTTAGTAATGTTTAACCTAAATAGCCATGTTTTGCCATTTTTGCCTAAATTTTTTTCATTTCCTTATTTTAGCCTAATTTATCTAAGTTTTGTTAGGTTTTGTCTAAATACCTTAATAACATAATGTATTTAAGTTTTGCCAAGTTTTTCCAAATGTAACCAAGTTTAACTTAAACAACTAAGTCTAGCCAAGTTTGGCCAAATTAAACCTTAATAACCAAAATTTGAATTTTTTTGCCAAATTGAACCTAAATAGGCATTTTTTTTGACATGTTTTGCCAAGTTTTGTTAAATGTAGAATATATAACCATGTTTATCCAATTTTTGCCTCAATATCCTATTTTAGCCTAAATTTTTATGTTTTGTCAAGTTTGGTTGAATTTTGCTAAATCTAGCCAAGTTTAACTTAAATAGCCATGTTTCGCCATGTTTTGCCAAGTTTATCTTCAATATTTTAGTTTAGCCAAATTTTATTCACATTTATCCTCAAATTGTAGTTTAATTGAATTTATTCAAGTTTAGTTTAAACAATTGTGTTTAACCTAATTTAGCCAAGTTTTGCCTACTTTACCCTAGTCTAAATCTTTGTTAGTTTAGAATAAGTGGGCTTACATTTAGGTTAGGAGTGCTTAAGTTAATATAGGTTAACTTATGTTAGCCAAGGCTAGGCCTAAATTAGTCTAGGTCAACCTAGGTTAGCCTAGGGTGAGTTATGTTAACTTGAGCTAAAAACATTATTGTTTATAGATTAATGGTAAGTTAATATTATCATAAATAAGTAATGTGGTGCAATGGTTAAAGACTCGTTCTCCAAAGTGGAGGTGGGGAATTCAAATCCTCCCATTTGCTAACCTTGACACCTATGCACCCAGACACCTAAACATTTAGATGCTTAAAATACATTGATGGCTTGCCTAGTTTATGAAAGTTTTTAATTAGTGCTTAGGCTAGGTTGCCTAGGGTAGGTTTTCTAAGCTAGGTGGCCTAGGCTAAGCTTCCCAGGCTTCTTAGGTTAAGTCCCCTAGGTTAAAAGGCTATCACGTGGGAATATTTAATTGGAAAGATAAATAAATAAATTTTTTTTTAAAGAAAAATTGTGACATGTGGCATTTTGTGAGGTTGTTGTGTGTCTCATTAAATCTAGGACTATGTCCTTTGCGACTGTAGTCATGGTGAACCGTAGTTGTTAATATGGTTGTGACTAACACGACTAGCGGGATTTATGATGTGGTCATTTGTACTAGGCATTCATGTAGTCAATTATAGTCATAGATGACACATGACTATATTTTTGTAGTCATAAATGTCACATTTTGACATTGTGAAAGGAGTTTACTTGAATAGGGTTTACATTCATGCTTATGGACCAATGGAATTTGCATCATTTTGAGACATGTTAGGAATGTTAACAATAACTTGTTTATACACATAATCACCAAATGTATGCATATGCATTATCAATATTACAAGATTACATAATTGATTTCACCAACAACCAACATCCCTTCCCTACTTTTCAATGCCTTTATGGTAATGCCTATTGTAGAATAACTTAATTGTCAACCACTGTAATTCTACTTAAAGTCATGTACATAATAATGTTAATCCCTTCTGTACATAAAAAATTCATTTTCATTTTTTTCCATGGAATGAAGGAAGCAAGACTTGCTTGTTCTTTTGATTCAATTTTGTCAAATTAAATAAGATGATTGTTTATATTCATTGTAAATCTATGGTGGTCACATATATTGATGTGAATTAAATTATTTCTACTTTTCGCACAATTTTCAAAATAGTATATGTATATACTCCATTTAGATTGTTGTAGGTTTTCATTAAATATTATCATAATGTAATTACTAAGTCCACATATTTTGAGAAATGGTTCATCCACGACAACTAGGGCGCTTGAAGGTGCAATTGCACTTCATATTTTGTGTGTACAAATATTATTTCATGGTTTGCACAAACTTAAATTTGACACATGCTTTGTGAGTGCATGTACTAATACAATTTTAATGCAAAAACTAATTGAACATGGCTATATGTATTGATTAAAAAATGATGTAAATATCAATGTAATCTTGAATTTTTGCATGGTTTTTTTCATCATTTTTGGCAACCCATTAAGAATTTCAACTCATTTTTTTCATCAACAATTCTATGCTCAAAGCTAGAAATCTCTTGAAGGTTGTTGTTGAAAATTTAACATGAAAATCATGTATGGACTACCACTAGATAGGAGGCTTTGAATTGGGAGTTGTTGCAACAAAACTAGGCCATCACAAATGAATGGATTTACCACATCCATATTTTATTTCGTCGCCATGTTGACACCCCTTGATAACTATACAACTTTAAGGATTTAAAAATTTGTCATCGAGCCCACATTATGAGTAATTTCATAGATTTGACAAGGTAATGATAGGTAGTCTATAAGCTTTTGAATAAATACAAAAGATTGTGGTATTTATTAGTCAATTTTGAAATTGGGCTTACATAAATATATGCATTGAAATGAGTGAAATCACATGATTTCCTTAGATCCTCCAAAAGCACACAACATATCATGTTGTTTGAGTTGTATAATGTGGTACATGAATCATTTCTTGATATTGATATATTAGTTTTTTAAAGGAAGTTTTCCACTTCAAGTATTGAGATGATGATATTAGTGTTGTAAATGGTGAAAAATAAATCATTTTGCTCTAATTTTGCAAACATGTGCTTCATGTGTTATTAATTTTTGAAACTTAAGCACACGAAAAGTTGAAAATCTTAAAAATAGAATTTCATTGAATATATGGCATTTGTGTGCTAGTAGAATCCTTCATTGATAGTGATGGTTTTATATGAACTTATATTATATTACATAATTGGATATTCTATATGGACATTTGAATTTTTATAAAATGTTAGAAATAATTCATGAATGACAAGTTACAAAAATTTAGTCAATTTTTTTTTTTTTAAACCACAAAAATCTTTCGTGGATTTTAAATTAAACCACAACGTTATACACATAATATATAGTTTATTTACACTTATTTGTATGAAGTCAAGTTAATATCATTTTAATATTTCATTCATAACTTATTACATAATTATACTACATTTTGTGATAGTTTAAAGGTGATATCCACTCAATATTTCCATGCAATGTTAATTGCATGTACAATTTTTCTATAATTGAATTGGTACATACATTACACAACTTTAACTACAATTTCAATACAAATAAATGAATGTTAGAAAAAACATGTATTTGCAGCCCCATGAACTACTACAAAATGGGTGCAATTCAACAGTCCCCATTTACTAGGATTGATGAATTCACTCAACATCTAATGAAATCACTTGGTATATAAGGACACTTTTTTGTTGTAGTGATGTTGTGCATGTTGCGATTTATCCATGTAACAAAATTTTAGAGCTTTATTACTTGCCTTCACATTCTACATTTGTTCTTTTAATATTACTTATGCCAACCCAATCACCATTATTATATATTATGTGTCAATATACTTGAAAAAATAAAATGACAATGATTAGTGCAATATCAAACCATCGTTTTCATTTGAATGGTAGTCATTAGTTGTTAGTTTAAAATTGATGGATTCAATTGGTTGACTCAATTGAATTCCAATGGTGATCAACACCATGAGGGTCAAATCAACATTGATATGAACAAATGTTTTCAAAATGAGAATAAACCTTGTGTAGTTACGTTCTTCATGGTTTTCTCCAATGTGTGAAACATGTTTCCTACTCCCATAGTTGTTTTTCCTTTCCCATTTTACCAATTCTTTTAGACTTTTATTATTTAAAGTGGCTTTAGATTTTTCCAAAAGGATTTCTATAGGTTAGGCAGAAAACCTAACATGATAGAATTATTTCACAAACAAACATTCATGTGTATCCACTTTGACAGATGAACTAACATTGTGCATTATGTAAATGACCAATTTTCCAACAATCTAAAGTACATCCAAAGTTACAAAACTATCATCTCAAACCTTTTTCATGATCACAATGACCTGACACATATAAATGAACTTGTTGCATATGATAAGACATTTTATTCATTCCACATGTACCAAAAATAAATGCATTATACCAACCCATGTGTTTAAAACAAATAAGTTCACCCAAAACTTCCCAAACATCCCCACTAACTTACAAGAGCTTGAACTTCACATGTTTAAATAAATAATAGACACAAATGCAACACTTAAAAATACCACATTTGTCAATATCAACTTCAATTTTCTCACCATGTTTAGACTATATGCAAATTACATGTTGTCCATTATATGTTTATTTTCACCAATGTGTAATGGAAATGATTAGTGACCTAATCAACATATCAATTCAACAACATACTTGCATGTGTGCTAGTAATTGAATTCAAACATTTTGCTTTTACTTACATTACAAAGCATAAAAATTCAAAACAAATACCATGTAGAAACGAGCACAATCCACTTACCTCCTATCTTGTTTTATTAATCTCCATAACCAAAATGTTCACCATCTCATCTTCCTTTTTGCTTCACATACAAACAAAAATACCATGCCACCATCATCACATTATAACTTGCATAAACACAAAATCTCACTATCACCAAGCTTGCATTTGCACTTTATATGCACAAACACCTTGCAAACATCCTCCAATTACCATCAAACCACCTTCACAATAATGAAAAGGTTGGTTGGATATCATTTATCTTTATGTCACGACATTCATTATTTCTTTTCAACCAACCCATTCACACAATTTTGATGATGGTTATACTATTAGGGGGAATGGAAATGCAACACATTCAAATCCATGTAAATAGTTGACTATCTATCTTCTCTAAAAGAGGAAGGGTGCAATTTTAGTAACATGAACCAAAGCAATTATAACCATTATTTAATTTTGTGTATTTAACATTTTACCAAAAAAAAACTACAAATGGAGTTTTTTTATTCAATATATTGATATACATATATATAAAATTTGGAATCATTCTAATGAATATAAATAAATAAATAAATAAAACTATTATTAATGATTTTAACAATAAAAAACATTCAAATCACAAATGGACAAATTTGACAAATGTTTTGAAACATTTAAATATCAACTTTAACATAACAATATTAAAGAAATTAAAATTTCTTTAAAATTAAAAAACTTACTAAAAATTTATTAAAAATATTCCAAAAATATTGTTGGTGAAAATATAGTCAAAAGCAATGGTCTAAGGGGATGGGTGTGGTTCATGATTGAATGATTGCACTTGGACCCTACATCATTACAAAAAATTATGGTTATCAATGCCTTTTACTTTTCAACCTTTAACTTGTCACAATACAACACATTTTGGGTTTTTTGACTTCCATTTGCCTAACTAAATATTATTTGCAAAATGTCATATGCAATTGATGAAAAAATAGTCAAAAGCAATGGTCGAAGGGGGTGGGTGTGGCTCATGATTGAATGTTTGCATTTGGAACATGCATCATTAAAAAAATTTGTGGTTATCAATGCCTCTTACTTCTCTACTAGTACAACACATTTTGGGTTTTACAACTTCCATTTGGGAATAAATATTAGTTGCAAAAAGACATATGAAATTGACAACTTCATTATGAATTGTTAAACCCATGTCAATTCACCAACCTAGTTGTAAGGGAAAATGATGTGGCATCTAATTGTAAAAATTGGTTATATTATCAACAAACATGTTTTTACTTTGTGATGGTATTTAAATTCCATGTCATAAATTTCCATGGTGTGACACGTATAGTGATGTGGATGCCATGTCAAGATGTTTCTTATAAAAGTGATGTGCTAAAGAACTAATCACACATGTTCAATTATGAATCACACATGACCAAAAATCCATTTGTGAACTTTTTATTGGATGTTAGGGGTTGATAAGGATGTAGATGTATGTTAGGGATTGATAAATTATATTGACAATACACATTACATGCTAGTGAACTCATAACAATCTTTCCAAACATCTTGCATTATATTCCTCATTTGTTATTCTTTGCACAAATGTTTGACTTGTAACCATTTCAAATGATGAAGTATTGTGTACACTAGTGCCTTATTTGATTGTTCGTAAACTAACACATGCAACATCAAAATCACGTGTGAAAAAGGGGGGGTTGGTGTTTAGGATTTTTACCGTCAAGTGTAGAAATAAAATCATTGTTTTAAAATTCTTTTGGAACATTTACAATACAAAAAGGCCACACAATTATACAAACATTCAAACATTAATAATGAACAATCATTCAACTACTTTTCTTCCTACTTATGTTTAATTCTATAAGTTATAACTTCGTAATTCAATTAAATGTAAATCCAATGAGAAGCCAACAATCATAATAGATTTGATGCATCAACTATGAAAAAAGACCTTCAACTAATACACCTATTCATTTCTATAAATATATTCCATACAAATATATAATTATTTATGGACATGGAAGACCCCCATGTGATTCTTCCAAATATAACCAACAATACACATATTACTTTAAATAAAATCATAGCTTAAAAAAATTGGAGGTAAACTTAATCATCTTTTCTCAATGTAGCATATATCATAGCCTCATGTTCTATTAATAGTTTGTAAATTGGGTCATCTCCTTTGGCACAATGATCCCCCAATGTCACGGGAAACTTGATAACTTTGACCAAATGTACATATACATAAA
>Ga0209208_10005873_pt1 | contig 17012 bp, 6 predicted proteins | sample S1TSphfallax_3_FD_187694 | JGI IMG/M metagenome (GOLD analysis project Ga0209208, IMG submission 187694) | Host-associated microbial communities from peat moss isolated from Minnesota, USA - S1T2_Fd - Sphagnum fallax MG (SPAdes) (version 2) | ecosystem: Host-associated > Plants > Peat moss >...
AACCTTTAATATCCAAAAGTAAGAGCAAGAACTTTGAACATCTAAAACCAAAAGTAAGAACTTTGAACATTTAAGAGTAATAATAATAGTTTTTAACATCAAAAAATAAAAGTAAAAACCTTCAACATCTAAAAGTATGAACAAAAACCTTCAACGTTCAAAAGAAACAACAAAAACCTTCAACATTCAAAAACAAAAGTAAAAACCTTCAACCTTTCTAAAAATCAAAGACAATAACCTTCAATCTCCATGAGCAAAAACAGACCCTTCAACCTCTTTAAAAGTAAGAACAAAAACTTTCAACCTCTAAGAGTAAAAACAAAAGCTTTCAAACTCTTTAAGAGTAAGAACAAAAACCTTCAACCTCCAAGAGAAAAAACAAAAGCCTTCAACCTCTTTAAGAATAAAAACAATAACCTTCAACCTTCAAGAGAAAAGACAAAAGCTTTCAACTTCTCAAAGAGCAAGAATAAGAACCTTCAACCTCTAAAATTAAAAAAAAAAACTTTAATTTCCAAGTTATTTACATAAATAATATAACTTATAACAACCTTTTAGCTTTAGTTTTAAATTAAACAAACAAAAATAATCTTAGTTATAACACATGATGTGAAAAGTGCATCACCAAACAATTAGGAAATACACAAAATGTTTGAATAAAAAGATTTTTAAAAAATTCATCTTGAATATCTTGACAATAAACATAAATACATGAAGGTTGTTGATGCATTGGGGTAAATATGTTGATATTCTATCATGTGTCATTTGCTTAAAGGTTTCTTGCCCAAATTTCAAAATTTTAAATTTCATGTTTCAAGTTGAAATATAGTTGCATACTAATTGCAAACAAGTTGAAATGTCATATATATTGGGTGGTGGAAATGCATACACATGGCATGATTGTATGTCTTACTCAAGGTCATACATTTGTTGCAAAGTAGGAATTGATTAATATTTAAATTTATCTTAGTTGTGATGTAGTTGTTACATGCGATTAAAGTGCAACTTGTCAACAAAGTCAAGCATGGTTGATTACAACCAAATGTTGTATTGTATAAATATACATCTTGCAACTAATTTGCAACTATGATACAACTCCTTGATTTTTTGATGTGGCATTTTATTTATTAATTTGTTGTATTTCCATGTGATTGTTGCAATGCAATTGTATATTAATTGTTTTGGAGCTCTAATTGTAGGGTAGTCTAGTTGTAATGAACACAATTTCTCATATTGAAACCTACAAATTATAAGAAGTTCAACTTCAGTAGAAGGTAGTTAAACTAACTTCAAACATCTAGCATTAGAAAGAAAAACATAAAACCTACTAGGGGCTTAAGACCCTATGGAAAATTAGAAACCTATATTTAATGCCTTGCCTACATTTCATTTCATGTAAGCTTTATAGAATCCTATCAACCACTAAGTGTGTCCCATAGAAGGTTCACAAAAAATTGAAAAACCTTAGAAGTAAATAGATTACATAAACTCAATAGAATCATTTGAATGAACCATCATGTCCTTAATAACTTTGAATGGACCATAATGGAAAAAAGCCATCACCCAAGAAATGGAGTCAATATCTCCCAATGAAACATGGTCATTAATTCCCCTATCACCATATCACAAATGCATTCAAGTAAGTGGGTATATTACAAGATAAAAATAAGATCGCAGTAGAAGGTTTAACACAAAGCTTAACTTTCACTTATTGTTAAGTCAACCACAATTCAAAGTATTGTTAGCACCATTGCCACATCGAAGGGTTGGAAGCTTCATCACCTATATGTAAAAATTGCATTCCTAAATGAGAAGGTTAAAAAATATATTTACTTCAATTAATCATTCATCTTTGTTTAAATAGGTCATGAAAACCCAATTTATAGACTAAATAGATCTTTGCATGGAATTAAGCAAGCTCCAAAAACATGGTTCAAATGAATATATATTTATTGGGGGTGAAAGCACACTATGGTGACCCCCTTTGGGGCACTTTTGGGTCTAATATTAAAGTATATACAATATAATTGTTCCAAAAGCATGGTACATTTAATTTTGGGTATCAAATTTGGTTTTTGGGCCCTACAACAATTATTAAAAAAACAATTAATGTAATGTCATATTATTTAGAAAATAATAATAAGTTTTATTATTTATATTGAAAGATCTATGAATATATTTATAATATACATTGGTATAATAGGGCCAAAGTCTCGTTTTGATTACATTAACTTTAAGGCTTCATTAGTCATTCAAATAATCAATTTTAATGAAATTAAAAAATGGCCCATCTAGCTATGCTTGTCATCTTCTATGTGGATGTGATTTCTTGTCAAAATTTTAATTTACCGCACATTTATGTATCTTTGATGAAAAAACTCATTTTTTGAGATGAAAATTTATTAATTAGTCACATGGTATCCAAACATGGTTCATATTATGTGAAATGACATGGTTCATATTATGTGAACTGACATGGTTCAATATACCTTCAAATTTCATATAGATTATAAATCATTTAAACTATTTTTGGAGTATATTTGTGTTTTTGAATACATAAATACATTACATTCATATCCATAAATATATTTTAATCTCCCACTTTATAAAATGAAATGAAATAGTTTCCTTTTTAATCTCTTGCTTAGGTTATATTCTAACATAATATGCAAAAATATTGTGAATTGTTTTTTGAAAATTTGAAATGAGATACATTCAAACATGCACATCCTTGAAAAGTAATGCAATGTGACATCCCAAAGGGGGTCACCGTAGTCTGCTTTCACCCTTGGAAAGGCCAAGGATTAATCAAAAGCTCCCAAGATAAGAAGATAGATATGTATTACCTAATTAAAATAAAATCACATATTCATCTTAAACAATTACATGGATGACATGTTCATCGGTAGGAGGAACACATAAAGAGTTGAATGGTTAAATATTCAATTGTGTAGTTAGTTCAAGATGACAAACTTGGGAGTAATTTTGAAGTACCTAGGCCTTGAATTCAAACACACACTAGAAGCATATTCATTCACCAAAGGATTTACGCATTGGAGTTGTTAAGGGATTTTGGGATGACCAATTGTAACCCAACCCACACATTGGTATTCAAACTATTCAAAGAAATTCAAACTTTAAAAATTACAAAAATTGGGTGGGCAATTATTTGAAATTTCTCATTCACAAATCACAAGTTTCCTAGGCCACAATTTAGCAATATTATTTGTGTGAAATCTATTTTTTCATAGGTTCATAATGTTTAAACATGGATGCCATGCATTTAAAACACATATGAAATATGTATAAGGAGGATGCAAGATTTTGATGTGGATGAAATTCCTTCATCCTACTTATAGCTACTTCATATGTATTTTTATATAGTCCAACCATGTTAACATGTATTGAAAGTAGTTGTATTCACTACTTAATACTGTAAATTCTAAATGGCAATTTTATTTGGCGTTGAAATTTTTGAATTTACTTATATCATAATGCCAAAATGTGTCTTTCATGACCTAGACATTACAACTAATGTCCTAATCTAGTCATGTAGTCATATGCCCGTAGTCATATACCTTTACTCAAATTTGTGATTATATTGCAATTGCATTATGACTACATGATTAGATTAGGATAATTTTGTGATTACATTGTGACTACATGACTAGCATATGTACATACATTATTAACCTATTTATGTTAGTAGTTTAACTAGGTGTTAGTTACCTATTAGTTATTTACTAGCTACTTATTAAATAGGTAGTACAAACCTACTTAATTACTTATTACTTATTACTAAGTACCTACCTACCAACTAGGTAGTACGTATGTACCTACCTAGTAGGTAGTACATATGTATGTACATGTGTACCTACCTATTTACTTACCTACCTACTACTACCTCTAGGTACTACTTACCTATTATCACCAAGCTAGGTACCTACTAAGTTATTAGGTAGGTTATAAGTTGTTAGGTAAATATCTAGGTACATAACTAGGGTAGCTAGGGTAGGTTACTTATGAAATAGGTTAGAAAAAAATGTTTATAACAATATGGTGACATTTTTTGTTATGTAAAAATCATGTGGTGCAATGGTTAAGTGGGGGTTAAGGAATCCTTCCTTCAATGTGGAGGTTAGGGGTTCAAGTCCTCATACTTGCAACTTAGTGAACTAGCCTAAATAATTTAGCTTGCTAGTTAAGTTAGCTTACATCCCTAGGTAGGTTAGGGCCTATATTCCTAACATATAGGTTGGCTTTTTGCCTTTATACCATGTGGCAACCTAGCCATGTGTTTACATGGCATGGGTGGAAAATATATTCATTTCATGTTTAATGAATTATATCCAATGACCATAATTTATGGATTTCATCAAACATTGATGACCTCCATGACTTTACAATTACAAAAGTCACAATCGTATATTGTCTTGTGATTGAACCACAATAATGACTAGGTGTTCTAAACGATGTATCCTATTCAACTATAGTCATGTAGTCATAAATCAAGTTGCAAAAGACAACTTTTGGTGTAGTGTATAATAACATTCCTAATAAGGAATGGGAACATGTGAATCAATTTCAAATACCCATAAACACTTGTAAATTGTTGTAATCAATGATTTTAAAAGTTAAAATAATTGTTAAAAAATTGAAAAGATAAAAAAAAGGTTTTTAACCAATTTTTAATATATAATTTAACACAATAGTATACATTAAAAAATATTTTTAAAAATTTGAAAAATATTTTGAGAATATTTCAAGTCAAACTATAACCTACGGCCATGGTTGGTGCCTATTAGCACAATTGGACCCGAACGCATGACATCCATGTAAAAAATAATATGAACATACAAAAAAATAAATTTCACATGACTGTTATTGCCAAATCATGGCCCAAGAAGTTTGTGATGAAAGCTTAACATCATCTATGCCATTCATATGATAAACGAGTTCATGCACAAATCTTAACAATCATTGAAGGCAACTAAAAACATGCCCACTATAACCTTCTACCAATATTTAGCACATCCAATGTGCATTGTTTAGTTTTTCCCCCATCCCCACCCATGAACTTGAAGGATGGATTGTACAAAGTGAAAAGCTACTTAACTTTCACCATTTGGGTCAATCATAATAGTTGGCCAATGATAAACAATTGTTTTGTTGAGAAACAATCAATTCCTATTATTGCCATTTTACAAGGGCCTTGGTAACATGTGCACTTTTTTAGACCTTGAGAAATTTCACAATGTTTTTTTACAAATCATTATCCAAAAATGATCATATAAGGGAATTTTATTGTTGTTTTTGGGCATCTTCTAAGTGCATCTTGAGGTACTTCAAAAACATGTTAAACTTGAGAGTTGAATACATTTAGGAAAAGTCAAATTTAAGTTCAACAATTTTCACAAACATCAACTAGGGGGTTAATTTGGACAAGAGGAAATCAATTGTAGGTTTATTTCAAAATCCATTCCATGTACCTCGCATGGAGTAAAAATATAAACAACAATTAGTTGCATTATTGTCAATTGACTTAGAATATAGGACCTTGATGGAGACCACTAAAAAAACCATTTGGTTTCAAGATCTACTATTTGAACTAGCAATCTTGAAAAATGCTCAAGTGTTGATTTATTGCAACATTGAAAGTTGCATCAAAATTTAGAACAAAACATTTGACAATCCCTTTGTGATTTGTTTACGAACTCACAAGTAATGGGTGAATTGAATTTTTTCACATACCATCATTGACACTCTTACAAAGGTTTTGGGGAAAGCCAAGTTCCTTTGGTGTAATCATATCATGGGGCTAGTCATTTTGTCACATAAAGAACTACATGTAGGCATTGACAATCAAGTTGGAGATGAACATTGAATCAATGTTGTGTTCCTCCTCGTTTGTAAGGTCATTGAACCAATCTTCATAATCTTGATTGATCTCTTCTAAGAATTGTCACCACATAGGAAAAAAGTCACTTCCTTTAATCATCTCTTTGACATTAGTTTCAAAGGCTTGAGCTTGCAATCATAGTGAATTTCGAGAATTCTTGACCATATGTGTTGAAGAAAAACATCATATAGCAATAAAAAAAACAATGGAGCAAATGCCCCACTATTCTCTCCCCTCATCTTGCCTCTCAAATCCTTATCCAATAACTAGTAAAGAACAATGTATAGGAAACAAGACACTCAAATGGACCAAATTTCTTTCTCTTAAAACTTAACTTTCAACTTTGTATGTATAATTAGTCTATGAAGAAAAGGGTTGGTATTGTCTCATCCCCTTGAAGATCCATTGAGGGTTGTCAAGGCTCGCATGTTTTGATCCCCTTTTGTCCCCTTGATTTGATTAATAAACTCAGTCATATTAGTGTAGAAACTTGTGGATCAGTGGGGTCAATACCTACTTAATCCTACCTTGTACTCTTCTCTCCAACTTACATCCTCTTCATCACCTTGTGTCTATTCTCTTTGGGCCACTCTCATACTTCTACCTTCTAGCTTGGATACCTATCTCTCTTATCCATGACCAACAGATTTACCATGAGTGGCTTCTCCAACACAATTGCATGTATATCAGACTAGCTATCACCTAGATAGAAGATTAGAGAGGACCAACAATTTTCTTGTCCTATTTACAAGTGGACCTATTCTATTCAATGCCATTTGAAGGATAGGTTCTAACAACCATCCAAACATATAAAGATTAATGTATTTCATTTCATAATTTAATTTAAAGTTTGGCAATTGGTATCCCCCTTCTATCATTCTTATTCCGCTTGCATGTGATGGAATTGCCATTTCACCTTCCTGAATCTCATTCAAGAGAGTGCCAAAGTTTCAAAAGTTTTCCATGGTTAGTTTTTGAATTGTTTTCAATTTTTGCTTCTTTTCTTCACCTAGAAATCTTGAAATTACCAAGCCATTTAAGTTGTAGTTGCAAAAGGGTCTCCTAATCTGAAATTAACTTTTTTTGTGATTTTTTGGTGGTGAATAAGGCCAAATGTTTACTATTATCAACTTTATACTCAATTTTGAGATTTTTAATCCAATGAAACCGTTGAATGCTTACTTGTTTGAATTACCCATGGATCTCCTACCACATAATGTTCTAAAATTTGGGTCATATTTTAATGGTGTGGGTTGGTGGCCAATTGCACAATTGGCGTGGGATTGGAGTTGGTTGAAGCAAACCACCCAAGATCTTCAAATATATTAAACTGTGTAGGCCTATGATTGATGTGGATGCTCAAAAGGACCACACTACCATTGGCTTAGCCACTCTTGAGGAGTGCATGTAATGTGTCGTTGTCTTTCTTGATGGATGTAACCTTGGTGTCTAGTTGAAGTCGATTCCTCTTCCTTCAATCTAGGGGATCAGAAACATTTTTCTTGTCTATGTTGGGAGTTCTAATTCTACAAGTTTGAAGTATTTTTTGCAATTGCCCATAAAATTTTCTTGTCTATTTTTGGAGTTCTTTTCTACGTATTGTATTGTGAAGTACAAATGGGCGTCTCCAAAATCTATCCGACACTTCAACTAGCATAAGATGACAAACCTAAAGTACAAAGAATCCCGGAAAATCAATGGACACTTATAACCCTCTAGGTGAATAGTGACTAGTACATGTTGTCATGTTTGGTCAGCATGCTTTTCAGGTAATTATTTCTTGATAAATTGCTATTTTTCAAAAAGGCCGACAATAACAATAAAAACAGTCAAAGTAATAGAATGCAACCATGAGCTGCACCCTAATTCCCCTTCCTTTCTGATGTCCAAATTCTCAAGTGTACCCAAATACAGGGTTGGGTTTGGGTTCAGCACATATCTAGCAATTAATTAATTAATTAATTAATTAATTTTGAAGATTTCATTTCAAACAAATTAAATCCCTAAACATTTCAAAAGATTCTTCATTTTCCTTCATAAAAAAAAAATTCTTGAAAAAAATAAAATAAAAAAGTTTCAGCATTTTTAAAAACAATTTGAATTTGTGTTGTAAACTGCCAAGATACTACGATATTCTAAAGACCCAGAAAGTCGAAGCCCGTACTCAAGACCATTGAATTGCCAACAAATAAGGAGTTGATTTCAAGTAGCTGGATCACAGCTCTTGAATGTCAAAGAGTTGAAACTAAGCTCACAGCATAAAAAATGAATTTGAAATGTGTATTTTTTTTGTTGGCCTTGCCTACCGATGCCTACCAAGGCAAGGATATTTGTGTTTAGATTCAATATAGAGTACAGTAGCTTAAGGGATTTTGGCCCCTAGGTAATAATCATAGGTCTATTTTTATATGAGGATTTTTGAAAGATGATATTTTGGCTTGTGTTGAAACTTGAGATTAGTTATTATGGAGTTATAATATCTTGAAGGATTTTGGTTTCTTTTAGAGATTTTTTTGAAGATTATATTATTGCATGGAGAAATATTTGAATTTTCATATTTTTCTCCTAAATTTGCCTTAAGATACTTTTCAATGTAAGTGGCAAGGCCACAGTGTGACACACCCCTTGTTTCCTGTTAGATCGAAGCCAAGCTTTATTTCCATCCAACAAAAGAAGAAAAAAAAAAGGGAGAATTGGTCTAGTTTATATAGTAGGTAGTAGACTAAAGTTGAAAGTCTGTTTTCCATAAGTGGTTGAAGGATCTTGTGCTAAAAAGACTCACCACAAGCAAGTACACTGTACATTCGTAAGCTTTGAAAAAATTCACAAAAGATCAGCTTGACTAACGAGAGATCTCCAAATTCAACAAGATTGATTGAGAATTAAATGGAAACATTTTCAATATTCTCAACTGGGTTTCCTCTGTCAATTTTTGTGATATCAAAAATTTCCCCAAAAATAGAAAAATGAGTGGAATTTGCATTTGAAGAACAAACATTTCCCATTTTTTTGTTGTTGAGAAAACAACAAAAAAATTGTTTTGGGAAAAAAAAACTGAGACTCAAGGCTCTGTGCAGTGTTTTTTTTGGTGGGATTTTGTGATGTAGTTGAAGCAGTCATCGATAACATGATTTAGCCAGATTTGGATATAAAAGATATGAAAGTAATAAAATTTAAACTTCATTCCGTATTTTTGGCTATCTACTGGAACTTCATATAGAATCTGAAAGAGATTAAAAATTATTATTTTAAAAAAATTCGTACAACTGAAACCCTACACCCCTCCAAATATATTTTTTCGCCATTTAAAAAATAATTTCTCCATTTGGAAATAAAATGCCAGAAAAAAAAAATTGCACTTCCACTTTGAAGAAATGAGAAAATTGCACATAATTGTGACAAAGAAGATTAAAAACGGTTGACAAGAAACAAAGGGAAAGAGTGAACAGGAAACAACACATCATGAACTGAGCCGCTTGAAATGGAAAGTGTTAGCTATACAGGAAGAAGAACAAAGCACAAACCTATGAGAATGTGCTGAACTTCATGAGACCCAGGGGTATAGTCTGCTGTAACCTGAAGATAGATCATTTGTCCTGAACTTGATGGATATGATCATCTTCTCCAGTACTTGGTTGCACTGTATTCCCCCCCCCCCACTCTGAGCTTTTGAATTGTTGTCTTGTTGGTTTAGTCTATGTTGAGGAGAATTTTACAATCCCTTTTGGTGGCACCCAGTTATTGGGCTAGTGAATCGGAATTTCTGTGTACAATGACTGGAAAGCCCAAAAAATTTTAAGCGTCGTATAATACCTACAGGTGACAAAATTTTGACTGATCCCGCAAACAAATTTCAATTGAGCCCACTGGGACCTTTCAATAAATGCATCGAAGGCGGCAGTAGTAGCAAGCAGCTAGCTGGTTTAGTCATGCAGTGAGGCTTGGAGCTGGACCCATAATTGCAGCATGAGTGTTCTGATGGCTGCTCAAATGCTCCAGGGATGTAAAGCCCTGATCACAAGTATTGCTGAAATTATTCATTCCCCGATCCATGGCATTTGCATCCCCAGTTCTAAACCCAACTCCATCTGTTGCCCCTACACTTGTAATGGGCTCTATACTTTCGTCCACCTTTGTATCCAAACTGTCACCCCAGCAGGATTTCGTGTGCTGCAGCTCTGTGCCTTTCATTCCCTGATCCATGACCTGATCTGCTGCATCCCCAGTTCTAAAGTCCCCAACTGCATCTGTGCCTTTCATTCCCTGATCCATGGCGTGATCTGTTGCATCCCCAATTCTAAAGTCCCCAACTGCATCTGTGCCTTTCATTCCCTGATCCATGGCCTGATCTGCTGCATCCCCAGTTCTAAAGTCCCCAACTGCATCTGTGCCTTTCATTCCCTGATCCATGGCCTGATCTGCTGCATCCCCAGTTCTAAGGTCCCCAACTGCAACTGTGCCTTTCATTCCTGGACCCATGCCCTGATCTGCTGCATCCCCAATTCTAAAGTCCCCAACTGCAGCTGTGCCTTTCATTCCTGGATCCATGCCCTGATCTGCTGCATCCCCAGTTCTAAAGTCCCCACCTGCATCTGTGCCTTTCATTCCTGGATCCACGCCCTGATCTGCTGCATCCCCAGTTCTAAAGTCCCCACCTGCATCTGTGCCTTTCATTCCTGGATCCATGCCCTGATCTGCTGCATCCCCAGTTCTAAAGTCCCCACCTGCATCTGTGCCTTTCATTCCTGGATCCATGCCCTGATCTGCTGCATCCCCAGTTCTAAAGTCCCCACCTGCATCTGTGGCTCCATTACTTGCAATGGGCTCTAGACTTTTGTCCACCTTTGTATCCATACTCTCGCCCAAGAATTTTATGTGCTGCTGTTGTGTGCATTTCTCAACTGGGTCAGAGCAAGGTTGCTGGATGATGAATGCAGGACTGTCTGTGGTGAAGGTGGGGAATGGTAGATATGAAGGGTGGTGGTGGTCTATTAGAGGAGCCATGCCTGAAGCTGAAGCAGAAGCAATCTGCTCTTCTACTATTTCCTCAACGCATTCAGGAGCTGGCATATTTAAGTCTATAATTCCTTCCTGCATTCCCTTGTTTTGTTGCCCACCTGGAACTGGAAGTCCCTGAATAGGGTGGGACTCTTGCAGCCCAGGCTGGTCACCATTAAGCATCACCACTGCATTATTGTTGTTCAGGTTGTGAACAGTGGTGGTAGCGTCATTAGGTCCTGCAGTTCCAGTTCCACCACCCCAATGGCACCGCTTGTGACCCCCCAAAGCCTGGCCTGAATTGAAAATTCTGTGACAAATTGAGCATTCATGACCCTTGCTCTTTCTCACAGCATTCAGCATCTCCTCGTTGTCCCCCCGGGCAACAGTCAGATAATCACAGGGCAGTTCTGCATCTTCTTCAGAATGATGTGATGGTTCTTGGGGCTCATGTGGCAGCAGCAGCTGTTCTTCAGCTTTAAGAAAGTCTTCATCTGGTATGTCCTCCTTATTGTTGTCCTCTGTGCTCTGATCCTGCTGCCTTCCAAATCCCTCCTCATCATTTACACTTGTTCGAGCAAAACACCCTTTCACCTTCTTGTGACTTGCACGATGACCTCCCAAGGCTTGATGAGACTTGAAAATACGCTTGCACGTTGCACATTGATACATCATCCTCATTCCCCCTCCCTGCTCACCTGCTTACATCAAAAGCGGACACCTGCCTGTTAAGACTTGTAAACAAAAAAATGGTTCTGGTTTACACAATTTCCCAAAGAATCTGAAAACTGCAGAGGACATCATGGAGTTTGTGATTCCAGCAGCTACATGCTCCATTGTCCCTTGACAAATCCAGAATTATTCCACTATTCTTGACAATTGACATTGGAACTGTAAAAGATGGAAACATAGCACCCAGCTGCAGTACAAAAACAAGAGATCTAGATACCAAATGAATCTTACGAGTGTTGCAAGTTGAAATAGCTTCAGAATTGGGATTGCAAAAGTCCCAACAATAAGAAACAGCAATTTCAACCAGGAGTTCAATACTGCCACTGTACCAAGTGAAATCAAAGCCTGAGGAGTTCAGAAACACAGATATTCCTAACAAAGCAAAACATCGATAATCCAGCTGCTATTCTTTCTTCATTGTCAGCTGGACTTCACAGTCTGATCAGAACTCATTAGGTGGCAGTTGCAGCTGTTGATTTCTTCTATGAACACTGTTCTTATTACTGCAAGCTTGAGCCCGATGTCATTCATGCATGAATTCACAATTCATTGCTGTGAATTCAGTGCTGGGTTGGGCTCTTTTTGTTTCTCTCCTCCAGCTGCTGGAGCAGCAGCTGCTGCTATTAGCTCAAGGTTTCCAAAACCCTTAAAAAATTGCAGAGCTATGGTGGTGGGTGCAAAACTTTCAAGCATCAAGAATGCACACAGCAGCAGCTCAGATGTAGAATGTATGTACCTGTTTCCATTTCATCAAAGTCTTGGCCATCAGAGATGAGAGCAGCATGCTCAGCTGCATCTTCCACATGCCTCTTCCCTTTGGAATCATCAGGATCCCTGTGATACTGCTGGTGCTGGTGCTGCTTGTGGGTGTCATGGCAATCAGTAGATTTGTAGTTGTCTACATTGGGAGCTTTGAATTTCTCTGCCATATTCATGCTCCTGCTGCCTTCTTGTTTGCATTGTTGTTGTTCCAGTGAGGGAGGATGGCTCAGTTGAGCAACTCTCTTAGGACGCAAGAGCATGAGAGCAAAGACAATGTCTTTGTGTACTTGTGTTTCTGTCGGGGTTGAGGAGGAGGAGGGCCCAGGTTCTTCTTCTTCTTCTTCTTCTGGAGCTGCTGCGGTACCACCACCACCACCACCTGTGACAACAGCTTGCAAGGATCGAACTGTTTGTTTCGTCCTCTTGGTCCTCTTCTTGGTCCTCCATCCGGGAGGTCCAGAACTCTGTCTGCTGGAGCCATTGATGTACGCAGCTTCGATGCTCTCGGTATCACTGTCAAGGTCAGAACCAAGTTTTCCTCCTGCAGCTGCTGGTGGCTTCGAGTCCGTCTCCGTCTCCGATTCCGACTCCGGATCCGCCGTAGGGAGAGGGACCACAGGCGGCGGGGGACGTCTCTTCTTCCGGGAAGACCCATGGTTGGCGGCGTGTCCAGCAGCAGCAGTGCTTCGATCAGGAGGAGGCTGAATGCCTCGCCACTCTCTCTCAGGATGGCACCGCATGTGTCCGAAGAGAGCTTTCATGGATCCGAATTTCTTCTCGCACTCGGTGCAGGAGATGGGTAGCTTGGACTCTTCGGTGGTACCCATGCCGGAGCTCAGTGCTGCTTTCTTGGGCTGATGATGATGGGTGCTCTGACCAGTAGCTGCTGCTGTTGCAGCAAGCAGCAGATCGCTTGAATCCTGGTCTAGAAACCTCTGACTGCGCTTGGGGTTCATCCGGAGAATGTACTGAGGATGCTCTTTTTTGTGCAGTTTCAAGTCTCTGGCTGTCTCAAACTCCTCCTCGCAGATCTGACACATGTAGCTGGTTCCCTCAGTCACATCAAACTCCTCAGCTTGCTGCATCTTGCTGTTGCCTGTTGCCTCTGAGCTGGAGGAGGAACCCAGAAGCACCGATGTTGCCTCCTCCTCCTCGTGATCTTGGTCCTCCTCTGGTTCCTGACATCTGCCTACAAGCTCTGTGGCAGCATCAGCAGCAGAAGAAGATATTCTTCCCCTCTTCCTCACTCTCCCAGCTTCTTCAGATCTAGAGCAAGAATAGTTCCCCAGCCGGAGAGGGCGGGAAGAAGCTAGGGATGGGCTGCTTTCGTCCCTGCAAGAATCTAGATCACTAGCAGGATTCACAAGGTAAGAAGTTCCACGGGCCCTCCAGCTGCTGCTGCTGGTCAACTGCTGCTGCACCTCCTTGTCGGATGCTGCTGCTGCTGCTGCTGCTACAACAGTCTCTGAAGAATTATTCCAGGTGACCCGTGCATTTCCATCCTCCATAGCCAAGGAGCCGTGAGCACGCATGTGACCTCCTAAAGCTCGACCAGAACTGAACTCCCGCTTGCACTGCCGGCACACATGATGATGAGATGCTGCAGCAGCTTCTCCATCCAGTCCTCCTCCTCCACCACCACCACCCAGAGATGCAGAATCAGACGCTGCAAGACAGTCGGAGCTCCGTTTCCGCTGCTTCTTGTTGTTGTTGAAGACCTCGAGGAGCTGCCCATCATCCCGGGATCCACTGGCCTCGTAATCTTCTCCAGCTCCTGCTCCTGCTCCTCCTCTTCCGCATGCTGTTGCTGTCGACAGTGTCTTTTTGGTCTCTTGGGTCGCTGAGCTTGGGAAGGTGGAAGTCTCCGGATCTGCTGCTGCTGCTGCTGTTACTGGTCCACTTCTACCCTCCTCCTCCTCTTGCTGGAAGCTCCCATGCATGCTACTCCCCTGATGGTCCTTGGCGTCGCAGCTCTCAACAACAACAATCCCCCCGTCCACATCCATAGCTACAAGATGATCCTGAGGAGGAGCCGCTCCTTCTTCTTCCATCATCGTGGCCGCCCCTCTTTCTGGAGGAGCGAGGGAGCTCAAACCCAAAAGTCTAGTTCCAGTAGACTTGTGGCTCGCCAACTCTTTGCTGCTGATTCTGATGATGATGTCTCAGAATCTGTTACGACGTTGTTTTCCATAAAGCTTTACAACGGCAAGGGAGGGAGCAACAGCAGCTCGGATGACCCTGTTGCCTGATCACAATGTCACCACAGAAAATTGCAGGCAATTGCGAGCGCAAGTTCATGAAACACAACAGATCCAAACCGATTTATACCCACAACTAAATTTCCATAGTCCAGCACTAATCTGATTGCCTTTCTCCCAAAGCAAAGTGGGCGTGGAAGCAGAAGCACCCTCTCAAGATCTTCTGTTGTTGATGTTGTTGCCGTAGAGGCTCCTCAGCTGAGCAAAGAAGCAAAGTAACAAGAAACAGTCTCTGGGGTGGGGGGGACTAGCTTTTTTTACAGCTTCTTGATTCTATTCTGCAGCAGCGGCTGTCGTCCTTCTTCTTCCTCACCCCTCCCGCGTATCTCCATCCCCTAAGACCCTAAGTTGAGTTCCAAAGATCTCCGAACCCACCACATCAATTCAAGCTCCTCTCGGACAGTACGTCTCTCTCGCTCTCGCAAAATCCAAATCCCTCGCCACTACTTTCCCATCCTCCTTCCACACATCCCCAGCTAATTTCTCCTCTAAAGTCGTCGTCTCTGTCTGTCTGTCTCCGTCTCTCCGTCTCTGCCTCTGAGACTTTCTCACACACACATACTACATACATATATTCCTCCCTCTTGTTGCAGCCTCAATTCCCTCTTCTCACTCTTTCTCTCTCTCTCTTTCGCTCGCTCTCGCTCGCCCTAAACTATTGGCCTGTGAGTTTTCCACTTGGGTATCCTTCAACTGTTCCTACCCAAACAGCCCCAGCTCCATGTCCTACCTCAAACCCAGCTCCCAAGACCTCAAGGATCCACCAAAGTTGTTACTACTCTCCTAACAAACCTCGTCTCCTCCTCCTCACCCTTCTTAGACTTCTTCTTCTTCTTCTTCTTTTTCTTTCGCTGCACAAGAGCTCAGAAGACAGGCAGAAGAAAAAAGAAAAAAAGAAGCTACGGTAATCCTGCAACACCAGAAGAAAGACAGACAACAAGTGGGCACCATGGCAAGTGCGCACTGACTGGTCGCGAGATTGCGCAAGGAAGAGATGCGCATGCGTGCGTGCTAGCTACTGCAACAACAGTCTGCAACAACCCACGCCCGCGTCTCTCTCTCTCTCCTCTCCCACTGCGCTCTGTCTTGCGCGCGGCTCCCTTTCCTGCCCGTGGCGGAACTTTCTAACCGCCTGCCCGGATATCATGGGCTATTTTCCGCCCCCATCTTGGTAGCCTCGCGTGGTGGAATCCGGCAATTGTGGCCAAATTAGTAACCTGCAACTCTGCCAAAATAGCAGCCACCCCCCCCCCTCTACCCACCTCCCTCTCCGCTTATTAGGTACCTTAGCTAACTTACTTACATTACACTGGGTCTTTTGGCGCTTCGTTTTCCTCTCTCTCTCTCTCTTTTGCCTTTTCTTGCCATCTCTCTCTCTCTGCCTTTCGCATTCTTTTGGCTGCCCTCTTGCTATAACTACCACTCTTGTTTGTTCGTTTGCTTTTCTTCTTTTTTCCCTGGCAACTAGGTGATGTGTAGTCTAAGGACCTTGAATGGTAGGGGCCAATCTATAAATGAGGGTCGGGCATGAGGTTGTGGGAGCCAATGATGAGTGTCTTGCCTTTTGTGGGACCCAAATTCCCAAAATCTCCTTGTTCGAGGTCCTTACACAATGCAACGTGTGATCTGGTGGAATGATTTGGCCGAGTTTTAAATGGCTGTGCTTTTGTTTGCAAAGGAGAGGAGGTATTTTACATGGAAGGTGCATTGCAAGGAGGAGCCTTACGTGTTAGGTGCCATCCTTTGTTGATTTAGAATTTTACCAAGGGTAAGGTGCCATGCACATACACCAAAAAAAATTCTACTAGTTGATTGTCTAAAAAACCAAAAAATACAAAGGGGATCGACCTACTAGGATCACACCTTACACATATAAGGTTTTGCATTATGGGGGCCTTATAGTTTGTTAGGATGGCAACTTACACGTAAGGTTCCACCTCTTTGGGGCCTAAATGGTTTGTTATGACAATACCTTACACCTAGATTCTGCATCTTGCAGGCCTTATGGTTTTTTAGGGTGACACCTTACATGCAAGTTTCTGTATCTGCAGGGCCTTGCGGTTCTTTAGGATGGGCCACCTTACACTGGGCCGCTCATTTCTGGAAGGTCCCTGTACTTGAGTCTTAAGTGAATCTGTAATACTCTGGTAAAAGAGATACAAGCAAAATAATTAAAAAGAGACCTTAATAACATGTTTGCACTCCCATCCTTTCAATTGAGCTCAGCATGCACCATTGAGAAAGAAAGTGAAGTACATGTCATGTGGGCAACACAAGACAAGCTTTCTAATGATGTTGCTGATTATTTTATTTTATTTTTTCCCCCTTCTTCAAGGGTTCTTTCTCCCCCCCCCCCCCCCCCC
>Ga0209208_10005874_pt1 | contig 17011 bp, 19 predicted proteins | sample S1TSphfallax_3_FD_187694 | JGI IMG/M metagenome (GOLD analysis project Ga0209208, IMG submission 187694) | Host-associated microbial communities from peat moss isolated from Minnesota, USA - S1T2_Fd - Sphagnum fallax MG (SPAdes) (version 2) | ecosystem: Host-associated > Plants > Peat moss >...
AGCTAATTCAACCCAAAAAGTAGAGTAAGTGATGTGATTTGGTGAATATTTCAAGAGTTGGAAACAATCATATGTAATCCTGTCTTGATGAAGCCGGTCTGGAAGAATTGCTCAAATCATATATATCTCAAGACTTTCAGATTCTAAGAAAGAAAGAGGAAGAATCTAAGATAGATTCATTCCTGATCTTTCAGCTGTGGAATGTTGCAGTCTGATGAGGAGTTTGTAAGCAAATCATCAAGTGAAGACGAGAGATCTGAGCTCAAATTGATAGACAGATAATATCTTGTCTAGATCCTTACGAAGAAGTTCAGATCAAGTTATGAAACCTGATGATGGGTGTACCCACAAATGTTTTTTAGAGTGGGAAAGCAGAAGAATGCGGCATTTGGGTTTTGGAGATCCAGGCAGGGCGCATATGCCATACAGTATATCCTCAAAGCATATCCCTCAGGACAACGTTCTGCAGCTTTTCCAGGCGCTTAGGACGAGGATATTCATGGCAGGAGCTTATGCTGCTCACGGGGATTCCCATCTTCTAGTCTGCTGTAGACTTCAGGTGCTGCGAGATCTCTTCTTCTTATTCAAATCCAGAAGGGATCATATGGTAGTAGTGTTGGAGAAGGAGGAGGAGGAAGAAGAGGAGGTCGATGGTGAATCCAGTCGGCGCCACCCAGCAGCAGCTGACGCCGACTTTATCCCAGGGTTCGTTGGAGAGAACAAGCTGCACGTTAGATGAGAAACAGCAAGCAGGATGTTCAAGTATAAGTAGGAGATTCAGCGGAATCGGTAGCAGCAGCAGCAGCAGTAGTGCAGGGAGCGGATCATCCGCAAGTGACGACTGCCATTCAAGCCGCGTGATTTGGGTTGTGGGGATCAATGGAGGTACCGACAAGGATCATGCGCATGCGGGTCTCAAACACATCTTCCAGCAAATCGTTGGACCAGGAGACCATATCTTCGCACTTGTCCTCTTTGACAATATCCCATCAGAATGTATGCAGCTCAATACCAATTTCTTGGTCTTCTCCATGTTCCATTTTTTATGTTAAATCTCTGATTCTTCCCATGAATCCACCGGCTTGCTTGCTACTACAAAACATCTCTATAATTTGTCCAAGCAGATCATGTCTAAAGCCCTGGCAGAGAAGGAAAAAACTGGTCATCATGTGAAGCAAGTGATGGACATACTTGCCTTCAGATGTCACAAGCGTCATGATCTTTGAAGCTACTGAGCATCATGGTGCTTCTTCTGAATCTTTTCTTCTTTCAGCTGAACTAGTATATAGAAAATTTCTTGCTCTTCTTCTTGCACACTATCAAGAAGAAGCAAAACAACACTGAATTCTCGACTTGAAGCAGAAATATCATACATGAATCTCCATCTTGACAATGAGATTTGTGAGATTTGCATCAGTATGTCATTATGAAATTCAGTGAGCAATTTGCAAAGTACCTGAAATCTAGGTTGTCATTCCATCAGAGAGAACACTGTGAAAATTCTCAACTTTTTAAGCACAGAATTATACATAGTTATCTTACTGTGTCTCAATGAAATTCAGTGTGCAATTTGAGAAGTATCAAAAACCTCTAGAGGTTGTCATTCCATTAGACAATTCTGCAAAAATTCTCAAACTTTCAACCAAAATATCATTCATTGATTTCTTAATCAATGTCGATGAGATTTAGTGTGCAATTTGCAAAATCTAGGTTGTCATTCAGTGGGTGTTGGAATTTTCTATCATACAATTCTGCAAAAATCCTTAACTTTCAACAACAAAATCATGCATAGATTTCTTAGTGTATGTCAATGAGATCGACTGTGCAATTTGCAAAGTACCCCTAATCTAGGTTGTCATTCAGTGGGTGTTGAACTTTTTCTATCAGACAATTGTACAAAAATTCTCAACTTTCAACCCTAAAATTATACATAGATTGCTTAGAATATGTCAATGAAATTCAGTGTGCTATTTTCTGGGTTGTTATTATTTGGTGGTGTTTTAATTTCGACTTGAGAAATTTTGTGTAGCATCTAACTAATGACTTTTACTCATGTGGACAGAATGTAAATTTATTTTTCTTATTATTATTGTATAAAACTCAGATGTTCCCACAAGTTGTATCTAATTAGATGTTATATATGGTGCAGTGGGAATCACCTTTGCTTTCACCCGGGATGGCTTCAGAAGCACTGCTGAGCGCAAAATGCTCAAGTGGTTAAGTGAAAAACTCAACTTGTGGCGAGGATATTTGCAAAATTTGGGTGTACATTGCAGGGAAAAAAATGTAAACTTTCTTCTTACTCCTCTGCCCAATCCTCCCTCTAGTCTTTGATGATAAGAATAATTTTATAAAAAAAAAAGTATATATGTATGTATGTATATATGTACAAGTATTGGTCTGATATCGACTTTTGAACATTCTAGTTGGTCCTAGTATTGAGTTTAAGACTGACACCCATCTTGTTTGGTTTGGTTACTTATGAGATTCCTAGTATGAAATTGAAAGACTTTCACTCTTTTTCTCACATTTGGAAGCAATGAGTTGAAAATGGTTTGGTTTGGTTTGGTTCTTGAGCTTTTCTGCTTGTAGGTTACATTGGAACTTCGAGTATGTGCTGCACATTCATTGGGTGAAACAGCTGTTCGAGAGGCGCAATTTCTCCAAGCTACAGACATAATCTTGGAAAGGTGACCTTGGTTCATTCCTCTTCTTGATTTGCATATATTGATCAATGAACTTGTAAGAAATATGACAAAATTCCTATATTCATGGGTTGTTAGAAGGATTTTTATTTTTACTTTTTCAAAAATTTCCCCAGATTTTGTGGTTTTTAAAGTTTGGTGAAATTTTCCAAAATTTCATCATTTTTTTCTGAATTTACACTGAAAGAAAAATAAATTCCAAATTTTTTGGTAACCACAATGTGAAATTTTGACAAAAAGAAAATGTTAGATAATACTAGGAATGTAAATAAAAGGCCCCATATACAAAAATAATTCAGCTAGTTGCCAAAGGGTGGTTTTGCAACTCATGGCCACTTATACTTGAGAGAGTTGAAGTTGATCAACCATGACCATCTTTTCGGGATTGTAGTGTTTACCTATATGCACCATGCCAATGTAGTAGGAAAGAAGTCATAAGTAAAGGGGCTCTTTTCTTTTGTAGACCATGAAAGGACCTTTAGAAAACCCAATCCCTAAAGGAGGCCTTTGTCATTTGACATTTCTTCAATTTAGTCACCTTCTTGTATCACTCTTTCAAGAAGGGATTATTCTGTCCATTACTAAGAGAACAACAAACAAATGATGCATCCTCAATTTTTGAGTTTGTTCTCCTAACGTCCCATAAAGACTAGCTTAGATTATGTGTAAAGTCATAACAATGGTGGAATTAAATTAAATAAAAAATGGTGGAATTTGTTCTAACTATGTTCTATGCTTGGAACTCATTGTTGCCAAGAGATTGATTATGCAACATGGCGGGTTTACTAATTAAGTACTTCTTGTGGGCGGTTGACAGAAATGATGGTAATGATTCAACAACTAGAAAGATTGCAAAACTCCTTAGTGAAAAGACCCAGGCTAGGGTTGGGTTGATGCAGAAGCGGCAAACTTCAAACAAGCTTGAGGCAGTCTTACAAGTGCCAGAAAATCGGCAGCCCCACGACTTTGGCTCTCATGAACTAACGCTGAGTCTTGATAAACAAACTTTGATTAGTAACATGTTGAATGGGTTACATGTAGTTTGCCTAGAATCAGAGGACCCATATTACCTTTCAATAAGCATAGATTTATCGTCTGGAATCTCAAAATGAGTGGTTTTTTTTTTCATTTTTGTTGCATTGTTTCCATTTGTTAGGTTATGAACCCAAGAATTAGTTTGTATATAGAAATGCCTACAAATTGGAATTCTTTAGAGCATCCCCATCAACACATTGCACAATATGTTTTAGTTGAAGAATAGTAAAAAATTTATGTCAATTTGGGGTAGTAAACTGGCTTGAGGCCAATATTTGTGCACAAGATGCAGTGCAATTTCCAAGCCCTATATACAATTACCCTTGATTGGTCAGATATAATGATTGGTCTAGGTGGTTTGTTATTGGTAGTCTCCCACTTTTTGCGGTACCAAATTTCATGTTTATTAGTGGAGATGGAGAACTCATAAGTAAGCAAGATGTCTTCGATGTGAGAAATACTCTTGAAGGCTCAAATATCAAGCATGGGTGGTGCCGCTTTTCAATGTTTAAATTGCAGTGATTAAGATACAATGAGAAATATTTCCTTCCTAAATCAAACTATCAGAGTCATTGCTAACTCATGTTTAGTACAAGGCTTATTTTTTAAAAATAGTGTGACTTTTATGAAAAACCTTTTTCCCCCATACAAAAGAGAAAATCTCTAAGTTCATAAAATCACATTCTTTAAAAGGTTACTAATATTGTCCAAATCCATGTTTATTTATTATAAGATGTGTATTTCAACATCATTGAAATTCCAAAATTCCAATTCTGCTTATACCCTAATACACTACCTTGGTTGATTCAACACTAATTATATTACTTTCAGAAGTAATGAAAGTTTCAAATATTATCTTTTTGAAATTAAAAACGTTTGTGATGTAAATTATTGATTTTTCAAGAATAATGTATTTGTCGAAATGAAAAGTTCAAAATAAATCAATTATTCAACAAACATCTGTTGAAGCAGCCAAGGTCCTACAGTAACCATGAAACAAAAATCAGATATTAAAATGAGTAGAAATATGTTTAAAAGATTGATATTCTTTTGCACTTCAAAAACCCAGCTTTGGAAATGCAATGTTTGGGAGGATGTAAAATTCCCACAATGAAACTAAGAATCTTCTACTTCTTTTTTGACTAAAAACCCATTTTTGAAATCGCCTTGTTGAAAGTGCCCTTCAATTCACAAGGTTAGATAAGTGTCAAGCATATACATAGGAGCTACTGTGATAATCCACTTCATCACCATCACCAAATGAGACTATAACAAGAGTAAAAAGTACAATGCCCAAGCTCAAAGGAAGTAGCTAGTGCTTTCTAGCAAATCCAACAAGCACAAGCAAACATGAATTGCCATACGTAATATGACCTCACAATTGTGCTCCTCCTTAATTCCTTTGAAATTGTGCAGAGCAATCTGGTCACTGCTGACATTGGTGGTCCATCAGCTCTCAACATTTAATAACACCCAATTACTCAAACATTTACAAATTGGTATCCTGGAACAACCCATCAGTAGAAATCCTCAAAGTTGCTGCTTCCCGTAGGAGTCCTCTCACAACGCTCACCAGTTCAGATAATCTGTCTTATCAGGAGAATGTACTGGGTGTTTTTATGAGTCAGAAGAGGGCCAAAGTTGCTCAGATAGATGCCCACCCATCTCCATTTGCCATGCCCGGTCCACCAAGGGTGCCAATTCTCTGCAACAAACAGATAGAAGCCACTTAGACCTCTGGGGAAAAAATGACTAGGGAAAGAGCAGCTAGCTGAGCTTTTCTGGATGGAAGGAACATGCGATGTACACATACTGGTGATCAGAAATTACTACAAAGAGAGTTGAGAATAGTACTTGAGGTCATGACTGACCACAATCAGTGTACGCTCTCCTTTTAGTGACCATAGCAAGTTGACCACATCTGCCCTTGCTTTCCAATCTGTCCATCAGGTTCCAACTAATTAGCATTCCTCCTGCTTCATGCGCTTAAAGGTGATGAAATTTCCAACCATACTCATCATCATAAATTCCTGCAAACTCCCACAATGTTTCCCTTTTGGATGTTTCCCTTCTGGTTCTTCATCATTTTGTCATGCTCACAACACACTTGCAGCATCAAGGTAAAGTTCTGATATGTTTTCTCTAGTGAGGTAGAAACACCAACCTAGACCCGCCAGTGGCTCGTCCAGTAGCAGCAAATCAGGCATCCGCACCTGTCATTAAAAACAAAACATATGTCAACAACCTGTTGTCATCCAGCTTATCATTTGATCTATTGACAACCAGATTACACTTTGCATGTCAAAAAATGAAAGTACAAAGTAGGTATTGGGCACTTCATACTTAATCATAGCCTAAAATCAAACACCATGACTACTACAACTATCACACCTCTTGTATAATAACAGTACACACAAATATCATTTGTGATCAGGTTATAAGGGATACTAAAGTGGAAGGCAATCACCAGCTGCACAGCCAGAGCTAGCCGACGTTTATATCCATCACTCAAAGTCCTTGGATTTTTATCAAAAGGGATGTCTGCCATGCCCACCTGTAAAACAAACATCAGCTTCGATCAATAAACCTACACACACAACCCCCAACTCTACCAAAGCATTTGCCTATGGACCAATCAACCGTACCCATCACTATATTCTGAGGAGAATAATCATGATGACAGCTTTGCCTATGAGCTTTGCAGTGACTGAGTGTCATCCTAACAAAACAAGAGCTCAGGAATCTCACAACCCTTGTCATTGACTATGAAAGTGGATGTCAAGAGATAGAACAGGATTCAGGAAATACTGCAAAGACAGCAGCTTGTAGGCGCATGGCAAGCTGCTGCCGCAACAACATGTCTTCAGCTCTTCGAGACCATCCAAATGTGAGCTCTTCCAATACAGTGTCTGCCAAAAAATAGCTGTCCACATACACAATTATATGTCAAACTCTAAAAACCTGCCATACAACGCTCAAACAGTTGGGTGTACTCCTTAACTCAACAGATCTGCAACCCAGTGAGAGCATAGAGTGTATTCTTTGTCTAGGAAAAAAGAGATTCAGTTGTGACCTGTACTGAAGGCCAAAGATCAGCAATACAGAATAATGTTATGTACATGACTTGCAGCTGAAGTATTCAGCAACAACTTGGATTTGCAAAGAATGGGACCTTTGAAAAACTCCTGATTCTCCAGCAGGCTAGAAAGTGATAGAAGGTAATCACTACCCTAGCTACAGTAGTAAAGGATGATGATGATAAGGCATCTATTACCGCTCAGGAAATTGGAACACAATCCCAGCTTGTGAAGCTAGAGATCTTTCAGAGCTGTCTCTCCCAATCCTTATAGAGCCTTCTGTTGGTGTGGCTAACCCTGCTAATACCTGCACACCGATGAGAGTGGTGGTTCAACCTCTTCTTCATGAAAAAATCCTTGCAATTGCGTTGTTGCTCTAACAGGTTCAATCACTATGTGATCACAAAGGATAAATTCAGAGTTAGCAGCATATCTTGAAAGCACCTCAATGTCTGGACACACTGAAAAAACAAATCCCCAAAAAGTTGCAGTCAAAATAACTTGTTTCATAAATTGCCATTTTCCATTGTTGTTCTGAGATTGGGTTAGATGCTCAAGGTGGTTGCAAAGATTACAGAACAAAACTTGCCTGGAGAAGGGTGGTCTTGCCACTACCACTGCGTCCATAAATGAGACCTAAACTGCCCCATAGTCATCCACATCAACAACACAGATGCATCAAATCCAGTCAAATTCAATGGAATTCGAAGTGAGCCATTCAATGTAGCAAGAGAAAAAAATCTAAAGTCAAACTCAGCAAGAGAAAGTGCAAGAGAAGTAGAGCTTGAAACTGACACACATTTCGACCCTAATACTTACATTCTTCATCAATGCATACCTTTTGTCAGGGAGAGACAAAGAGACATTGTTGAGGAGATTGAGTTGAGTGCCAGGTGGTCTATAGCTGACACCTTCCACCTGAGAAAATCCCCACCACCCCCACCCAAAATATAACATGATTTCTCTAGATGGTGTCAGCAATGGATCCTGTATCCAAGAAATGGGTATTGGGAAGAAAATTTCAGCATTAAGGAGATTTTCAGAATCCTCAACTTTGAAATAAAACTCTTGAGCAAAACAGATGAACAAGTTATGTGAAGAGGATATGTGTGGGACAAAAAGCACAAGAAAGAAAAGAATCCGAATTCAGTCATCTGTTGGTTGAGAAAACCTCAAAACGTTTTGTACTCGGATGCAATTGCAGAGAGAAAATTGAATGAGATTGCAGAGAGAAACTGAATGAGATTACAGGGAGAAAACCAAATGAGATTGCAGAAGAATACATACTGAGAGTGCTTTGAAGATATACCACAGAAAGCTTTGAAGGTATCCATCCTCATCGTGAAAAGAAAGAGAAAAGAGGATGCAAGGAAGGTTTGCAGAAACTGAGAGGACATTGCAGACCTGCACAAAGGGATGGGCAGAATTGGGTGTGGTTTTTCCGTCGTTGTCAACGACTCCTGTGTGTGTCAATGCTGCTTGACAAATGACTACCTTCTTCATCATCGTCATCATCCCCCTCCTCCTCCTCCAGTGTAATCCTTGTGAGCATTTCACCTTCTCTGCTGATTCTTCTCTTGAATGATGCAGCTTGCTAAAAGAATCAACGGAACTCGGATTTCTATAATAAACTCCTGTCTCATGATTATAATAATCTGGGAGTTTCAAGATGCTTGCAAGGGAAGATGCTTTGAAAATCGGTGACTGCGGCAATGGATGCATGATGATTATTTTTCGTATTATCTCACACAGAAAAAAAGCTTCTACCACCCAATTTCCCCCAAAAACCTCCAAAACTGAGAGCTCAAGTTCTCCTTCCAATTAGAAATTCCTCAGGAAATGGGTTCCTCAGCTGCTTGCTGCAAATCCATCTAGAAAACTTTTTTTCCCCTCATTGAGTGCAGCACCACCCTAAGAGAGCAAACCACCCCAACACAAGTGTACGCCGGTCTTGAAATCCCTAAACCCTAATCCGGTGAGAGAAGATTGTCAGCAGTATACCCTGATGCCCTAATCATGTCGCGACGCAACAAGGCTCGAGCTTGGTTTCTTTAGAAGAAGAAGGTGCAAATGGTTGTTGGGTGGAGGAAGAAATCATCCGAAGACGATGTTTCTTCTTGTCCTTCAATGGGTTGCTGAAAGCTTCGTATTGTAAATACGACAGTACCTTAGTCGAAAGTCGCGATGGTAGAGAACTTGGAGAAGAAGTACAAAGAGATTCTCAAGTGGGGTGCGTTGCAAGGGATCACAGACACCCCGTTTCCGTCATCTCCTTCATCATCACCACCATCGTCGTCGTCGTCATCGTATCGTCCCGACTTTGAACAGCAGCAAGAACAATCTTCTTGTTTGGGGTTTTCTCTGGAGATCGCTGTTTTTTCAGATTCCGAGGGCGGGTGTGTGACTGAGTGTTCTCTCCTCAAGTTCCTTGTGTATTGGAAGTCCCATTTCCCTGACCTGCGAGAGATTGACTGACGCTGATGGGTTTTTGAGAAGCTCTGGATCCTGAGGAATTGCTTCTCGACCTAATCCTGCTGACATTGGGTTTCTTCCTTAAAGTCTTTCGTTTTTTGGTTTTTCCAGGAGGGGACTTGCAGCAACAAGGGATCTGAAGAAGGGAGAGATAATACTCCGGGTTCCTAAAGGAGCACTTCTAAGTGTCCACAGTGCTCAACAGGACAGGAAACTGGCAGAAGCTCTTGTGTCTTATCCTTCCTTGTCTTCTACACAGGTTAGATTCTCACAAAGACCTCAAGGAAAAAAAACACAACCCCTGCTGTTATGTGAAAGAAACAGGAGAGTGCTAAACAGGGCAGAGAAACTTACAGAAGCTCTTCTTGTGTTCCTTGTCTTCTACACAGCTTAGATTCTCACCAAAAACCTCAAGAAAAAAGGGGGAAAAACCCTGCTTATTTGTGAAAGAAGCAGGAAATTTTAAGTATCCAGAGTGCTTCACATGACAAGAAGCTGGCAGAAGCTCTCCTGTGTCTCATCCTTCCTTGTCTTCTACACATGTTAGATTTTCACGAAAGGTGGTTGTTGTTGTTGTTGTGGACACTTTCTCTCTACAAATCTCATAGCTAGACTTTTGATCACCTCCCTCAGGTGCTGTGTGTTCATTTGCTGAGGGAAGTGGCAAAGGGGCGGACAAGTGCATGGTATCCATATCTGGTGCATCTTCCTCGACTCCATCACACATTAGCGCATTATACAACATCTGTGGAGTCTCAAGCACTGCAGGTAGAGCAACAAGATTTTTTTTAAATTTTGAAACTGCAATCGATTTCAGACACAACCAGTCAATTGTGAGTGATGAAATATGTCTACGAAAGGTCTCCATTGCTTGACAAACTTTAGGTTTTACTACTCTGCACTTGGCTGTTTGCTTCCCAAGTCTGTGTCCTGAGTTCTTCTTGCAACAGAAACTCAGAACACAGATTTTCTATAATTGTGTTTTGCTTGAAATCTTGGGTGGATTACTATTTACTTATCAACACACAGTCAGGAGCTAATGAAGCCAGTGTGGGTAGTATTCATACAGAGCTTTGTCACTGACTGCTATTCATTCTTGATGAAGGTGAAGAGTCCAACGCATGGTGTCATGTACTTAATTGCTATGGAGAGTTTCCTTTTTTACAATCTTGTCAAAAGATGATGCAGCAATTTATCACATTTTCAGCAGAAGTTCATCAATTCTGATGGCTTGGGTTTGCAAACCATTACCAGGTGGAGGAGGCAGTGTGGGTGGCAGAGAGGGCAGCAGAGACAGTTCGTCAAGAATGGAATGAAGCAAGGCCTTTGATCAAGAGGCTCTCTTTGGGTCGCAGATTTGATTCCCTACATGCTTGGTTATGGGCATCTGCCACCGTGCGTGAGTAATCCCAAACAGTCTCCCCATTTACATTTTGGAGAACCGTTTCCACTCTTAAAAATGAATGGGTACTAACTAACTAAGCAGTCCTTTAAAAAGTCTCTAGAATTGCTCAAAGCTTACTCTTTGATGAGGAGGGGAATAGTGACATTTTGAACTGAAAACACAAGATCAGCTTCCTGAGTTTTGAGCATGAAACAGATTACAGATGAAGCAAAGTTAATATGTTTTTTTAATGTGATTTCTACTTCAAAATATGAAAAAAAAAGGCCATAGAGTATCAAGATTTCAATAGTTCTATGCCTTATTATGAATCTAAGGTTTGTACTTTTCCTAGAGCCATTAACAAACTGACAAGCTTCTGATATATCAGGTGTCCTCTCGCACATTATATGTGCCCTGGGATAAAGCTGGCACACTTTGTCCAATTGGGGACTATTTCAATTACGCATGTCCAGGTGTGACAGAGCATGATCTTGTCAACACACAAGATTTGCATGGGAATGATGATGCTGAGGCAAACCTTGAGGAAGATGGAGACAGTTCATGTGGACTTGAATTTGCAGACCGCCTTTCAGATGGGGGTTTTGAGTCTGAGAGGAATGAATACTGCTTTTATGCTCACCAAAACTACAAAAAAGGAGAACAGGTTAATGAATCCTTAACTGAAATTGCTGGGATTAGGAAATGCAAAGCTTGACCAGAAGATATAGCTTGTCTTGCAACTTGTTGGATGTCAAGATCAGCTTTTGTTTGAATACAATCTTTTCTGTTTTTTTTTGTTTTGCGTATTGTTTGATTGTGTAGGCACAAGTGGTACTCTTAAGTCTTCACTGTGTTAGTAATTTGTTCTGTCAGTTTAAACTAGTTGTGATGGTTCTTTTTTGTGGGCATTTTTGCAGGTGTTACTGTGCTATGGAACATATACTAACCTTGAGCTTCTTGAACATTACGGCTTTCTGTTGCTGAAGAATCCCAATGACAAGCTCCTCTTTCGTTTTTCAGGCCTTCATGAACTTGGTCCTGTGAGTCCTGGAGGCCCTCACAATGATCCCAAAAACCTGTACATTGATTTTGATGGACACCCGTCATTCTCGCTGCTTGCAGTGTTGCGTCTAAGAGCTGCTCCAACCGCCATCCACAAATCTCATGGTCATTTGGCACTTTCCGGTCTACAAATCTCACCAGAGAATGATGCAACAGCATACCGATGGCTGAAAGTGGAATGTGAGAAGCTCATTGCAAGCTTTCTAACAAGTACTGATGATGACTTCATGTTGTTGAAACTACTTGAAGCTTGTACCTCATTTCATCAAGTTGTTGCCAAAGCATTAACCATTTGTAACTGCAGAGAGCAAGAGAGGGTAAGAAGAGACTCACCACTGTGTGGAACCACATCCAAGGAGGAGAAATTTTCCAAAGAATTGCCAACAAATGTCTTGACAGAAATCGGCAAGTTTGAGGCTTTGGTTTCCTTGAAATCAAACAAGTCTAGAGGGAGCAGTAGTGATCCACTTGCTGAAGAAGCAATTGTGTTGGAAAAATGGAAACTTGCAGTTAGTTGGCGATTAGCTCAAAAGAGAATCATCGAGCGCTGCATTTTGCATTGTGCACGTTGCCTCAAGTGTTTCTCTTAGCTGCTAATCATGTGGACCAACTTTGATTGAACTTTTCGACAAGGAAGGCAATGAAGAACAGGTTGTATGCCAGTTTAAGCACTGCTGTTTATCTTGCACTGTCCATCTCACAGACCACATTCACATCAGAATCACTGCTACAATTTTGTACAAACAGATGTGCTTGTCTGCTGCTGCCAACATGTTTTGTGAAGCTACCACTGTACCTCTGGTTCAAAAGGTTGGGTATGAAGCAGCAGCATGCATGCACATCAAATCCTCCCCTTGCATTTGGATTTGATCTCCATGTAAGAGCCAGAGAGATTCTGTAGAGAGAAATCTGTTTGAATGCATCTTTGTTTTTAGATGTGCAAGTAGGACCTGTTTGAAAACTTCTTTCACTGTATGAAAGCTTGTTTGCTCCATCTGTGTTTGTTGCATGGATGGAACCTCTCTTGCTGCTCATTTCTAGCTACAATCGTTGGGAATGAATCAGCAATGTCCTGATATGTTCTTCCAACCTCATTGCTGCTGATGTCCTCCATGCTGTTGCAGCATTGATTGATTGATCCATTTGTTTGTTTGCCACTGCCTAAAAGCCTGATCCAAAGAAGAGCAAGTGAGCTTGATGAATCAGGAGAGGAATCTGAAATACAGGAAAGTTGAGAATGACTGAGAATACAGAATCTGTTGTGTGTCTGTTTGCAGAGAATGATTTGCAAGTGTTCTCTGAGAACAGACAAAGCAATCTGTGAAAATATTGCCATCTTCTTCTTTTGCTTCTTCCTCCAGCGGCCATGGTTGTACAGGATCTGTGATCCTGGATTCCTGATTCCATTCTTGGAAATCAGTAGTAATAAGAGCAGGAGATTAAGATTAGTAAGGGTAAAACATACCTGACCGACTGCTCGCCGCAGTTTGCAGGATCCGGATACGCGTGTCCCTCTCTCAGCGGAAAGGTCACCAAGGCCAACGAAAGAGCAAGGATCAACCGGGCGAGCGATCTAGCGGAAGGAAGAAAACCGTAGTCCGACGCATTTGGATTCTCTCTCCCTCTCTCTACTCGAAAAGGTCACGGACGGGCAGCGGAAGCATCACCCGGGCGGGTACAGCAATCTAGGGAAGCAGGATCTGCTGTTGTTGAAGGCAAAAACGTCACCGGGGCGAGCGAGTGTCCATCTAGGGAAGAAGAAGAGGAGGGGGAGGGAGCGAGGGACGTGCTGTTGACGGCGGCGGCAGCAGGAGTTTCTACTGAAGGAGCTGCACAATAGGAATGGTTGTGGCGGCCCGCGATAAGCACTAAGAAGAAGAGCAGCAGCACATACCTTGCGACAGGAAGAAGATGGCCCTGCGCTCGACTGGAGGCAGGGTTTCTCCGCTTCTGCGTCGCTACTTGCAATCGAGGTCTTCTTCGTCCTGCAGCAGATCCCTCGCGGCAACGCCGGCGGCGGCGGCAGCAGCAACAACATCGCAACGCCGCATTAGTGAAAGATCCTTCTCCTCTGAGGCTCGGAAGACTATCACAGCGACGTTGTTTCCGGGAGATGGAATCGGGCCAGAGATTGCAACCTCGGTGAAGGAGGTTTTCAAGGCTGCGGATGTGCCGATCGAGTGGGAGGAGCACTACATCGACACGAAGGTGGATCCGCGCACAGGCAGCTTCCTCACATGGGAGAGCATGGAGTCGGTGCGCAGGAACGGCATCGGCTTGAAAGGACCGATGACGACGCCAATCGGCAAGGGACACAAGTCTCTGAACCTGACTTTGCGGAAGGAGCTGGGATTGTACGCGAACGTGAGACCCTGTCTCAGCATCCCTGGTTACAGAACCCGCTACGACGGCGTGGATTTGGTGACCATCCGGGAGAATACGGAAGGCGAGTATAGTGGCTTGGAGCATCAGGTAGTGAGCGGTGTGGTAGAGAGCTTGAAGATCATCACTCGTCAAGCGAGCAAGCGAGTGGCGGAGTATGCTTTCCACTATGCGCAGCAGCACGGCAGAAAGCGAGTGTCTGCCATTCACAAAGCCAACATCATGAAGAAGACTGATGGTCTGTTCCTGCAATGCTGTCGTGAAGTTGCAGAGCTTTACCCTGACATTGTGTATGAGGAGGTCATCATCGACAATTGCTGCATGATGCTGGTCAAGAATCCGGCTTTGTTTGATGTGTTGGTGATGCCCAATCTCTATGGCGACATCATCAGTGATCTGTGTGCAGGTCTCATTGGTGGCTTAGGGCTTACACCCAGTGGCAACATTGGTGAGAATGGACTTGCTCTCATGGAAGCTGTTCATGGGACAGCTCCGGATATTGCTGGTAAGAACATGGCCAACCCAACCGCACTTTTGTTGAGCTCTGTCATGATGCTGCAACATCTGGGATTGAATGAGCCCGCTGAACAGATCCACAGCTCCATTCTCAAGACAATTGCAGAGGGTAAATGGCGCACTGGTGATCTCGGCGGCACTGCCACCACAACCGAGTACACCAAGGCACTTATTGACAACCTTTGAAACACATTCTATTTTACTCAATTCAGTCTTTCACTCAGGTGGGCTTGCACTGCTTTGTATTCTCATGGCTGCTTTGAAAATGGAGTCTATTCAATTGTGTGTTGCCACCAAAGAAGAAGAGGAATGAAGAAGAAGAAGAAGAAGAAGGAAGGAGGAGGAGAACAAGAATAAATGCTGAAACCAATGGTAAATTCGGTATTGCATTTTTTGCCTTTGGTGCTACTGGCACCTTTCTTGTGTTGTCTGCATTTTTGTGTTGTCTGCATTTGACCCCTTGTGCATAAGAAGGAAGGGGGTTTTGGGCCCAAGGGCTCTCAGTATTATAAGAAGCCTCTGTGCCAACCAACACTACAGCAAGGTCTGCTGTTTTCAGCTTATGTTATTGTAAGTGTATGCTTGTTGCATCCTTATGAATCCAAAACATTCTCAATTTGTTTACAGAAGAAGCTGTGTTTTGTTGATTGAACTCTTGGGGCAACTCTCCTGATATACGTAGTAGTTAGTACATGTGCATTTTCTTCATCTGTATGTATGTATGTATCTAGGGTCTTTTTTGGTCACTGCTGCTATTTGTGATGGAGGAGGTGTGATGGGTGTGACACTTTGTGAGCAACATGACTGTTATATGTTATGACTGCATTCGCTGGTGCGGGACTTTATTCATAATTGTTGTTACAGAGAGATTTCTCTGCAATTCAGAGATCTGGTGTGTGTTTCTGTGTGTCTGTTGGAGTTGTTTGTTAGATATAGTTATCAACATTATCTACAGCATCAGTTTACTGTTCATGTGCAAATTGAGAGGATTCAGAAATGTGCTGCTGCTGCTGCTGCTGGGGAGAAGTTTTCATGAAGTGAAAAAGTCTTCCTGCTCCTCACCTGTTACAGCACCAACAGACACCACACAGAGAGATACATTTGGAATGAAGGTAGGTCAGTCTCTTTTATGAGCACTTATAACTGGACAGCAAAGTTTACCACATTTTTGGGTGGATCTACAGGGAACTATTTTGCACTTGACCGTTGTTTTAAAATCCCTTTAGGAAATGGTTACCTACCTATGCAGATAAGCTATCAAATCAGCTTATCTAACATGTGTATCTTTTTAAGGACTGGGAACTTCTACATAACTACAATTTGAGTCAATCTGAATAGAAAAACAGTGTTTTGTGTGCAGAGACCTTTCATGAAGTCAACATGCATGTGTACAGTCTCAAGTTCATGGCGAACTTTCTCATTGGAGTGAAGGATGAGTGCACATTAGTGAGTGCACCCTCTCCTTTTCATCGCACCTCAATGCCCTAAAACCTAGTGAGATATGCTTGGACTAACCCTGAGCCCTAATCCAGTAAGCACCTACAATCCAACATCTCTTGGTGGTTATAATAGGAAGTGCAGATTTTTCTTGGTGTTGATTCTTGCTAGTGTTGGCCTTCAATTTTCTTTTGCTGTTTTAATGAGAAGCAACTGATCTTGTTTGCCGTAAGTATGTGGTGGGTGTCATGTTTTCATATCTCCCTATTCCCTTTATTTTTAGAGGAATCGTCAAAATCAATTAATTAACTACTAACCACACAGAGACACATCTTGTGCAACAAAATGGTCACCATGTCCAACAAATACATGAACTCCTCCCATTGTACCATGGACATGCACCATAGAGGTGCACATTTTTTTCCTGAAAATCAAAGTGATTGAGGAAAAGTTCTGAACTCACTCTCTCTGTCTCTGTCTCTCTCAAATAGCAAACACTGGTCATGCCACCTACTTTTGTTCGAAGCTCACAATTCATGTATAGAGGCATTGCAACAATTTCACTTTTAGGTTTCCATAGCTTTTGACACTGGGAGCTCAAATTTCCAACAATTTGGGTTATAGATTTCTCCATAATATGTAATGTGTCTGGTTTTGCTATTCAAACATGTCACTGGAGCATCTCCTCCCACACCCCCATTTTGGGTCTCTACAAGTGTTTAACATGCAACAAAAGTGCTAATTAATTCCCCATTCTCACCCACGATTAATATAAAGAGAAATTGGACAATAGAAGGTGAGAGGCTGGTTTGATCAATGTCGTGCAGGTATTTGTTTTTGAAGGAACCTATGGTCTTGAATTTTATATATTTTATAAATGTGATAGAACCTTCAGGTAAGGGGTTTTTGCTTTGCCCAAACAAGGCAGTTATTGAGTACTC
>Ga0209208_10005875_pt1 | contig 17009 bp, 7 predicted proteins | sample S1TSphfallax_3_FD_187694 | JGI IMG/M metagenome (GOLD analysis project Ga0209208, IMG submission 187694) | Host-associated microbial communities from peat moss isolated from Minnesota, USA - S1T2_Fd - Sphagnum fallax MG (SPAdes) (version 2) | ecosystem: Host-associated > Plants > Peat moss >...
AAAGGTATATAAGGTGTGCACTAGTATAAGGGAAGTCTGATGAGGGCGGCCTCAGGGAGACTGGTAATGACTAATGACTATGAGTGCATTTAGGTCCTTCAAAGTGGCTTTCTTGTGCTCATCCCATTATGCCATGCCCAACCTCAAAGCAGTTGGCAAGAAACAAGCACCCACCCGTGCACCACGCAAGATGAATGGTGTATGGATAGGAAACACTTTTTGGCTGTATGTGTGTCCCATAGTAAACCACTGTGGTTAGTGCTACAGGTTAATCATCTGCATGCATTTACAAACCTACCTAGTAGCCACCAAGTGCCTTAACTACTTAACTACCTACTAACCACTTACATTCCCTGCCTACTTACCAATGATATTAGCCAGTTGCTATCTACTAGTGTGAGGGGGAAGGGAAGCATGAGGGTTTACAGGCTAGTTTACCAAGGTGGGGGAACCCTGGCAACTCAAGTTTTGATTCATTTATCATAAGGGGGTTTCTAATGGATGGGGCAGTGGTTGGTGCTGCATCCTAAACTGGTTTAGGCAATTTAGACAATTAACCCCTAAACCCCAAAGAAAGGGGCAGAGTGAACCAGCACTATTGAACTGTGTTTTATGAATTTTTGAAATGTGGGCTGTATAATAAGTATAATACGTATAATACGTTTTGTTTGATACAGTGAACAAATGTGAGAGCTCACGACCGCTGAGCAGTTTCTGCAAACTGCCTTCGCTGCTTTGGACCCGTCCGGGACATAAGGTTTGTGAAACTCGTCCCACACTGCGTCCTTCTTCGGACCCATGATGGACGATGGTGCAATGGACGATGGTGCAGGATGGTGCCGACTGCGGATTGACAATTCAATGCGGGCTGCGCAGTGCGCAGCCTACAGCTAGCAGCTACAAGTTGTAGCCTACAACACGCGCAGTTGTATAGTTGTACACATTGCCATGTATTATACGTTGTATTATACATACGTATTATACAGACGTTCTATACACACAGTTCTATAACCAGCACCCACCAGTGCACCATGAAGGATGAATGATAAGTGGTCAGGGAACTGTTTTCTGTTGAGTTCCAGTTCCCTAGCTAACCATGGAAGTTAGCGCGGTTGCTTTTTTTTTTCTACCTACCTACTAACAACCCACAAGCAGGTAATAAAAACAGCCTTTACTTATGTATAAACCATCTACTTAGCTAGTAATTACCTATTTTCTTTCGTATCTACCCATATATGAGATCTATTTCGTACAAAATTGGTTACCAACATGAAACCAAATATTAACCCAGTTGTGAATCAACCACAACTGAGTAATAATGGGCACTCAGTGGATGGTGCGCTGTGGGGTGCTGGTTCACTGTGGCCAAGGAAAGGCAAAAATACACTGAAAAGCGGACCAATTTGGTCCACCCTGACATTAATAGGTTAACTATTCTGAGATTTAAAGATGGCCTTAACATTTAGGATGCACTTTGGGTGGGGAGAACAAAACTATCATACCAGACATGGCCCGCATTTTCTTTTCTGTTGAATTTTTGCAATGCTGTGACAAAAAAGTTCGAAATTTATTTTAGTGTAAACACGAAAAATTCGCCAAAATTTTGAAGCCAAAAAATTGTAAAGTAGGAAAAAAAAAAACCCTCTGTTCTTGAAGGCTGTTATTTTATTCAAAATATATTGCATAATGCATATTGTATCCCAGTTCACAACTAGCCTTTTTTGAGTTGCACTTGTTACCAGTACTTTTCAGAACCAAGCTGCATTTTTCACTATACTTGCTGTGTTAGCATGGTTGCAGTACTAAGTGTATAGTACCTACTAAGTCTCACAACTTGAGTCCAAGCATGTGTTGGAAATACTTCTACAAATGGTGCAAAATTATATGCCAATTATACCTATAGCCACATATCCAGATTACAACATAAACTGACTTGGCTGGTATATATGAAGTTTTTTATTTTCCCATTAACATGCATAGTTGACTAGCAGGTGTAGTTGTGGAAATTAGTGTCATTGTTAAGATCCACACGTATAGAGGGTTTCATGAGGGGCACCACTTTATTCCAATGGTCATGGCTCACCCGGGCATGATATGGATCGTTTCATCAAGGAATGTGCTTGTCTTTTTCATGATAGGCGATTGGGAAGTCATTTATCCTTGCTTTTTTGCATTCAATTTTTTAGGTAGCATGTTAATATTGCTCTTCAACATGCTTTAGCCTTTGCTATAAAGAGAAAGATTGTGTTGGTAAGGGATGCTTGTTCTAGACCTCTCATTAATATAAGATCTCACGATTTGCATGTAAGCAACATTAGAGGGGCTCTGGGTGAAATAGCTTCTTGCCACGAAAGGGACTAGTTCTTTCCCTTTTTTTGGTTCTTGCAAGTTGTGCATCTTTTGGCCTAGGGTCCTTATTGCAAACCCTAAACCCTTGCAATAAGGACCCTTGCTTATTTAATGTCTTTCTTAGGTTTTTCGACTTTCCTTTTTGCAAATTTTTAAGCCCTTGTCAACTTGCATAAGTTGCCAATGTTTTTTAATAGTTCAAAATGTTCAAGGGAAGTAATTACTTGTTTTTGGCCTTTGGTTGTAAGTAATTATGATTTTTTGCTAACAACTTAAGTTTTTCTTTTTGGCAAGCAATGTGGCATTTTGCCATTCATTTGTTTTTCATTACTTTAAAACTTTGTCATAGATGGTCAAACACCCCACAATGACAATTGGTTTTTTATAATTCAATCTTAAATCAAGTTAGTTTGAGAATTTCATTGTAAACAATTAGTGTTGCAACTTTAGTTTTGGTCTCATGATCAAAGTTAAAGAATGAAAAGGAAAATAAGGTGAAAACATGTTGTTCGACTTAAACACATTTTTATATGTGTGAAAGATTTCAAAGAAGTGAATCAAATATAAATATTAAAAATGGGTTCACATTTTTCATTTGCAAATCTAATATTCAAGATATGATTAAAAGAATAGTTAGGAATCAAATTGTTAATTTGACTCCAAACCATTAAAACTTAGGAAATTAAAACTTGAAAAACATTAAGTAAGCTTATAGTACAAATTTGAAAAGGTCTCTTTGAAGGCCACAACTTTGTTTTCAATATTTCATTAATGGAAATTTGCATGTGAAATTACAAGCTCACAAAACTATGATTCATAACTTGACAAATTTGCACATTTTTCATTTTTTTTCATTTTGGAGTCCTAAGAAATTGTGTCATTTTGATGTAGTCCTCATCGTTAATCACAAAATATATTATAAGAAGAAAAAATGATGAGTATTTTCAAATCCAATCCATGGTGCATTTTGTGGTAGTTTGTTTTCAATTTGTTGTTCATGGTTCATCCATGCACCATTTTGATTATAATTAGCACTAACCACCCTTTTATTGGTTTTTGCAAGTTGATTTCATTTTGAATTCACATCTTTTTCTTGGAAACAAGGAAACATGTCTTAAGTTTTCCTTTTGTTACAAAATTGAGAATCAATTGGTTCTTTTACCCCAATACCACTTGACAAACCTAAAGATGTTAGTTAGGTGCTTGATGTCAACAAATTATTTATGTGAATGTTTTATTTTTCTTCTCATTTTTTTTCACTTTCAAATGCTTCAATTATGTTTTTTGTTCATTTGAATTCCTAAATGTGCCCAAATGCTACTTTTGTTCTCTCTTTTCTTGAACAGTGAATGTTGTTTTTGTCTTCTTATAAAATTCAAATGTTATTTATGTTATTGTTAATCTTGAATGGCAAATGTGACTTTGTGGTAACACCTTAGGTGCAACAAATGTTATTTCTATTGATTCACGACTCTATTTCTTGGCAAAATAGGCCTATATTTTTGCCCACTACATGATCCTTGAATGCCAAGTGGTGTTATGAAGCCTTCTTTTTAGTGTCACATGTTATTTAACAAAATTTCATATGACATCATTATATATGACATCCCCAAGGATTTTACATAACACTCATCAATTTTTGCTTGAAATGCCATGGAGAATGTCCCCACACCTCTTATTAAGAGTATGTTGATGGTTGCAATACTGCCATTAATGTGTCAATTTTGATGTTTCCCCACAAATGAAGGGTTTTGGTTTTTGTTTGCCATATGCTTTTAAAAGGGTCAATTCTAGCACTAATCCATTTTGCCAAATTTCAAAATGCCTATGTATTCTCATCACCATTGATTTTCATTCATTTGCCTTAGCTTTTCTTCCTTCATATTGTTTGTAATATATACATTTTCAGTTACCTTTACAAAATTAACATTTGTCAAACTTGCAATGAATATGTCTTTGTACAATTTTATAAATTATAGTTCAATCAATATGAAATTTATGTGATAAGTTAAATATTTAATAATATTTCAACACAATCTATCCATAGAAATCTTGATGTACTGAAGGGGATTGCTACACAAGAAAGTAACATTATGTATTGAAGCTTGTCTTCACTTTCTAGCAATAATGAAAAAAAACAAAACAAAAACCTTGAACTAGACCCGAAACCAGCCTTGAAACCACAAAGGAATTGAGTTAAAAATTGACTAAAATCAATTATTGTTGATGTTGCATCACATTTTATCAATGATTTTTTTATGGCAAAATTTTCACTATTTTGTGAATCCAAGAAGAAAAAATTGGAGAAACATGTTTTTTTTTTTTTTGGTGTAAAATGTCTTTGTTCAGAAAAAATTCACCACACATGATGTAAATCTAAATAATAATAAAAATTTAAAGTGCATTTGATGAGTCTTTCATGTGATCATTTTCAAAAAATTCAATGGCATACGGTGCAGACATGAGAATGGAGATTTTATTTTTATTTTATTAGTCATTCCCAAAAGATCTTTGAAACTTAATTATAAACATGATGGTAACATTTTGTGATATCAGTGGAATAACCTCCTGGAGCATCAATGCACATCACATGCAACTAGCTAAAAAAGAGCAAGCCTTTTTTGTTTCTAGATGGATGGCAGCAATCAATCCTGAATGTAATTGAATTAGCCATGACAAAATTATATATATATATATACATATATTTCATGGCCCACTGAGCAGGATGAGCATGTTGCAGCATATTGTAGGAAAATACAAAAAATGGAAAAACAAAAAGTGGGCAAAGCTTGCAGTTGCGAGCACATGCTCCCATCTGAAGGTCCCGCTGCATCACACACTTGTCGAGTGTGCTGTTTCAAACTCTTGTATACTTGACAACAAGTCTGAGAGTCTTGTACATTAGACAAACACAAGCGTGTGCAGAGTTTATGAGACAGAGGCCCCCACACACAACAAACTGGAGCATGTGGTTTGGAATCCTGCACAAAGTGACGGCAGCCCACATTATTGTCATAAGGCTGACTAAAAACGAAAATTGGCAAAGACACTACTACAAATCTAGTCTCATCTCCAGGCTGGTAAGAGATGAAGCAATATGATGACTGGCAAAATGATCAGCATATTTTCAAGGAGGAATGGCAAGGGGAAACAGACAGGAATGAAATTGCCAAGGGAACTACGTGATGAACAATTTGTCAGACAAATTGCTGTCAATATGACAAAAACATATATAATACCTAGCTCACCATTGTACTTGCTCCCATGACCATTGCTGTATACAAGACTTTTTGCAAGCAGTTAGAAACACAAAATTGTAGTTTACTTCTGAAACTGAACTTTGTGAAGAATCCAAACCCATCCCCCTCTCCAACAAGGGAAGAACAACTGGGCTTCTTGGGCTGCCTGACTTGCTGGTTTGTCCCATTGGGTGCCAGGAATTTATTCTGCTAAGTGTGTTGGTCACCCATTCTTGCCTAGACTAATGCACCCTTCACAAATAGGCGCCCATGCTCACAGGAACAGGTTTTAGTTCAGGCCAAAAAATGGTGACAACCAGTTTTAGCAATAGAATCTGCATGCAATGACATGCCTGAACATGCACTCTGGAGGGCTCAGGTGTGGGAGTAGAATTTTTAAATTTTTGTGCCCCCACCATGTTCCCAATGATGTTTCTCAAATTCTCAATGTGTTCCCCCAAGGGTGTTCCCAATAGCACCACACTTTTGTCCCTTGTGCTTTTGCCCAAAGTTCTCCCCCACCTCACCTAATAAGTGGGCCAAAGGGTAGGCATTAATTACATCGTCACACAAAAACTTCTACTTTCATGAGCTTCCAAAGTTTTTTCTTTTCTTTCTTTTCTTTTTTTTTCCTAGTGATGGACCAATCAAAAGCTCATTATTCAAAAAGAAAAAGAAAAGGGAGGAGACACCCCATTTATTAATAGAAGTAGCAATAGGTATATTAACGATTTGAGTTTTGCCGGTATTAACAAATCCACTTCCCTTTAGCTCTCTTTCAAGATTAAAATGAGGGTTGACATGCTCTTGGATTGCAAGAGGTTCAAGTCTATTGGAGGTTCTAGGGTCTTCAAATTGGAGGTTTCAAGTTTGCTTACAATGACCATCGAAGCCAAATTGGAGAACTTGTTTAACCTCAATGGGGGGTGTTGCTTCATTTTAAAAAGGTTCAAGTTTTCTAAGTAAATAAGTACAATTTTATTTTAAAAGATTTAAATTTAACCTTACATTTTAAACAAGTTTTTTTCATTCAATTGGTTATACATAATTAATTACATAAATTTTATCTTGGAGTGTGTGCATTATTTGAACAAACTAATTACATTTTTTTAATAAAAATTATATGTAATGGAGATGGAATCAAACCTTGTCTTAAACTAGATAGGTTTTTAATTCTTTGTGAAAATAACCAAAACCAAAGGTTCAAGAAATCCAAAGAACCAATATCAAGATTAGAGCAAAGGTTCCATTAAAAAAAATTAAATTGGGACCAAAATTCTTTTTGAAATCAAAATTTGAACAACACTTATTTAAAATTTGATGCAAATTTATTTTCTAGCACACAAGCAAATGTTATTCCATATTTGGAAGACAAAAATTGGGCACATGAAATATCTTCATCTTGCCCACAATTAAATATTAAGGCATTGTTCATTTTTGAAAGTATAATTTGATGTAGCTAGGTAGTTGTTTTCATTTTGGGTTTTATGCAATCTATTTTTCATTGGCAAAACTTTGCTAAAGAAAAAAATTAAAATTAAAGCTTGAAAATGATATGATTATGGAGGTTTTCAATTGCCATATTCTTATATTTGGTTTTTAATGTGGAGCAAAAATATAAAAGCATGAGTAAAAGTTTGTGATTCATATTTAGTTTATAGCCAAATTTGGCTAAAACTTCCCAAGGATATTGTCATTTTTTACATCTTCCTATGGATGATCACCACTTTGGCCATAAATAAAAAATTTCAAAAAAAGACATTGGTCCCATGGTCTCCTTTCAATGGTTTATCTTTGTTTATTTTTGCCATTGTTGGGTAGGTATCAAAACTTGCACCAAACCCCTATTGAGTAGCAATTGATTCGTTAAGTTCATAATTATGGTCCTCAAAAAATTGAATGCCCACTTCTAATATACAAGCACAATTTTAACTTTGCACTTTTTTCTGCAAGAAATCAAATAATTTCCTAGAAAACCACTAGTTCTTTTGTGTGTTTTTTCATAAAACCAAATAGTATTTTAAGGTTTTGAAATTTTAATTGGAACTATTTGTACTTTGATTTTGATTTTTTCAAATACATACCTACAACCTTGATTTTATGGTTATGAATAATTTGAAAAATAAGAATTGAAAATAGTTAATACAATATCAAATATTTTAATCGAGTTGAACATTTAATCAAGATGGTCAATAATCTTTAATCAAATACAACATGATCTACTAACTTTATGTATCTACCTTTTGCTACTCATCTACCTATTTACTTAATTAGCAACTTACTTACCTATTACCCACCCATTTAATATTTACCTACTTACCTACCTATCTACATGTACCTTCTCACCTACCTACATACGTACCTACATTTTTCACCTTCATTCGACTTACGTACTTATTTACCCACTTACTTACATGTTATTTACCTACCTAATTGTAGCCACTAGGTGTGACCATTAAGTTAGCCATTAGATTTAATTATTAGGTTTATCCAAATTTTAACCAATAGTAATTTTAGCCATTATGCTTTGGCATTAGGTTTAACAAGTTAAAACATGTAACTAGGAGCCAAAAAGGGCATCGGATGTTAAACATAATTAATCAAAATCAAACATTTATTTTTTTATTACCATTTAAAACCATAGTAATCATGGCAAGTTAATATTTTTTCCCTCATATGAATGTTAAGGAACTTAAAGTAAAACTTCATTTGATCTAATTTTAAGTTTTGGTTTTAATTTAAGATGTTTGAAAATGTACACCCACTATGTCAAATGGAATCAATTTTGCAAAGGACTATCAAAAGGACTCATATAATAATTAAAAAATCATTGAAAAAAATATAGATGATAAAAAAATATTAATCACAGTCAAAAAACACTCATACTTCTTAAATTGTGGAATTCTAATATTTTAAAAATTCAAAGAATGTTTCAAATTTGCTTCAAAATTTCAAAGCTTCAAAGGTTTTTTACCACATATAAATGGGTTATAATATACATGATGTACGAAAAAAGTTATAGTTTAAAATATAATAAAACTAAAGGATTTGAAATTTTAATTTTTGGTGATGATTTAAAATTTTCATCATTTTTCAAAATGAAACATTGAATATTTAAGGAATCTGCACACTTTTAAAAATTCATATTTATTTAATAATGACCAACAAAAAAATGCATTGGGGATCATTTAAATATTTTAAAAAACAAGTTACAAAAAATTTCATTCAAAAATTCATTTGCATGTAAAAGTGTTTTTTGGGAAAAAGGTTATGTAGTCTTTTCCAAAGTGATCCATTTGGCTCTAAGTTACAAGTTTTGACCTTAGCATAAATTGAACCATTAGATTTGGCTTATAGGTATAACCTAACTTTAATCATTAAATATAACCTAGGTTTAACCACTATGTTTAACCACTAGAGTTACTCACTAGATTTAACCTAGGTTTGACCACTAGGTTTAGCTTAAGTTTAACCAAATTTTAATCATTTTGTTTAGCCACTAGGTTTAGCTTAAGTTTAACCAAATTTTAATCATTTTGTTTAGCCACTAGATTTAGCAACTAACTTTAACCATTATGTTTAGCCAAAGTTTAGTCATTATGTTTAACCATTAAATTTAAGCATTAAATTAGGCATTATATTTAGCCATTATGTTTAACCATTAGGTTTAGCCAAAGTCTAACCATGAAGTACATTTAACCATTAGGTTTATCAAAAACGTTTTGTCATTATGTTTAGCCATGAAATTTAATCATTAGGTTTATCAATTAGGTTTAACCACTATGTTTAGTTACTAAATTTAATCATTAGACTTAATCAAGGTTTAACCATTACTTTAAGTCACTAAATGTAGCCATTAAGTTTAACCATTATTTTAAATCACTAAATTTAGCCACTAAATAACCATTATATTAATTCATTAAGTGTAGCCACTAAGTTTAGCTATTATGTTTAACAATTACTTTAAGTCTTTAAATTTAAATACTAAATTTAGCCTTTATTTTAAATCATTGAATTTAGCCACTAGGTTTAACCATTATTTTAAATCACTAAATTTAGACACTACATTTAGTCAATATATTTAGCTTAATTTTAACCATTAATTATCACCTAGGTTTAGTCATTATGTTTAATGATGTGAAATGAAAAACTTGATTAAAATTGAACACCTTTAATGGTGTAGTCCATTGGTAAGGAATTGGTTTACCATTATGAAGGTTTGGAGTTCAATTTTTTATACTTACAACCTATGTGCATGCTTAGAAGGCTTGGGTAAATAGGTTAAACTAAGGTGGTTTAGTGAAGTTAGGTTACGTGGGTTACGTTATCTAAACTAGGCTAGCACCTACCTACCTAGATGTTTTTTTTGACTTATTTATAACCTACCTACCTATTATTTTAAAAATAATAATCCAAAAAAAGATTTTAATTTAGGTATAAAATTGACCTAGTCAAATGGTCCAATATCTACCAGTCAAATAGTTAATTACTTTTTCACTCATTTTGCCAATCAAAATGACAAGGTCCAATTTGATTGCCCAATTACACTAGACATGTTTAAAACAACTTGTCTAGATTAACATGGTGGTTTTTTTATGCCTGTCATTTTAAAGTATATTTTGACTAAAAACCGAGTTGAAAAAACCATGAATTGTAAGAATGATAATCAAAATGCATGATGAGATTCCACCAAAGGAAAATAATAATAATAAAATCCAAATTTCTTCCTCAACCCAAGATGATTCAAGTTTTCATTTGTTTATTATATTTTGCATGTGTACCAATTAAGAACCTACCTTGATTGTGGGTTATTTAAAGGTTATTTAAGGGGGCTACATAAAACTTATGTAAGGGATTAGTTAAAATTTTCTTAGGTTAGGGGATACCTAAAGCTTATTAGGGGTTACCTAAGACTAGTTCACATTGCAAAAAAGGTTACATAGGACCTACATAGGAGGCTACCTAAGGACCACCTAAAGGCCTACCTAGGATTGATTCATGACCCCCTATGTAGACCTTATGTAGCCCTTTAAACAATCCTTTTGTTAATCCATGAGTAGTCTTTATGTAACCTAATGTGTAAGCTTGTGATAGCCCTTATATTAGATAGCTCCTAGGTAATCCTTAAATGTTCCCTAGGTAGTCTTCTAGGTTGGCCCTAGATAGCTCCTAAAATAGGTAGTTATTTTAGTAGTTCAATTGGTAGACCATAAATAACCCCTAGGTAGGTACTTTTACCCTAATTAGCCCCTATCTTAGGTAGCCCCTAATCTATACTATGGTAGTAATCTAACTAAACTATAATGTGGTTAGAATAGAAACTATGGTGATGATTTGAAATGTTTATCTTTAATTTGAAGATCGATCACCACTTTGGTGAACTTTAGAAATCCCTCAAATGGGAAGATGAGTGGGTGTAATGGGATAGTGATGCCCAAAATGAGGATTATTTTATGGGTAACTTTATTCTTATTAATGTGATGATTAAATTATGCTTTAGGTTGGTCATTCCAATGAAGAACTATGGGGAAATTCTTGACTACATCTTCTAATACATTGGTGTCTTCTTGAGTGATCTATGTCAAATATTTGAAGTTAAATTTTTGGCCAATTCACTTTTGTGTAGATGGAATCAACCTTTTGAAAGGAAGGATATAACCTATATATTTTCACTAGTGAAAAAACACTAGTCTTTTGTGAACTGCATTGCTGTAATTTCCAACATTGAAAGATCGTTAATATTTGTGAATGTTCAAAAAAGTAATGCACATGATGCTGAATTTGTGAAAGTTTCAATGCAAGAGATCCAACCATTGATCATAATTTGCTTTGATTGATGATAACAAAATCCAAGTTAGGCCTCAAGTGACAAATAAAAGTAAATGTGGATTATGGACATCCCTAACACATTTAAATTTTTTTGACAACTTTAAGTTTCATCCTAGTATCTTCAAGAAACTCATGAATGCAAGGAATGTATAACAAATTTGTAAGTGGCTAAAAAAACCAAGTGGCTAAAAAAATTAAATTATCAATCATGAGACCAAAAATGGTCATTTGTTTTCAACTAAATGCTCAAAGTATTATGTTGTCTTAGTAATCAATAAAACACATGAAATCCTTTTTTATATTCTCAAAACACCATGCTTCATAAATTTATAGGGTTTTTCCACCATTCACAAAAGTATACTTTAATAAATGACACAACACATCTAATGGATGTAAATCAATTTTTCTTACACCAAACAATCAACAATCTATATTAAATGCACCACTACATAAATGTTACAATCCATTGATAGTTTGATCTAAAAAATTTGGCCAAGGATATGTTCTTTTAATGTTATTTGGGCCAATTGAACTCTTAAACCCCACAATCAATGTTAATGCATTTTATAAATTCACCTAATGTTAGCAACCAAAGTCCTATTGCTCATTTCTATCTCTTATCAAATTGTATCTCCTCTCAATCTCTCCTTTTTGTAGTATGTCTCAACAAGTCAAAGTCCTACCATTCATCCAATAAGGCTCAAGGCAATAGTCACCTAGACTCAATATACATTTTCTTTTGCTCCATAACATTATTTTGTTAACATCAATGGTTCAATGATTGAATCTCAAGTTTTTCTTGATCATGGATACCTTGAAGCAAGTTTCTTGACCTTTTCTCATTTCCCAACTCATTATGAGAAATCTTGTTCATCGAAACCACATTGCCTTGCAATTAAAACTCCAAAACAACCAATATACATTACAACTAAAGCATGAAAATATAGGCAATTAATAAATAAAATGCCAAGTTAGAAAATCAGGGAGTTGTATTCTACTTGCAACTTTTTTTCAAATGAGACAACTTTACAATGCAATTTACACATTGTACATATGGATGTAGAAAATCATATTGACTTTTTTGTGAGTTGCATTTTAATTGTGTGACAACTACATTTCAATTGATGTAAATGTAGTACCTAATCAACAACTATGTTACAACTAATGTATAACATAAACATGTATGGTCATGCCACATGTACGCATTTCCACCTAGTTGTGTGACTATATTAACATCACTATATTGTCAATTATAGTAATATTATTTTTCCACTATTTTGTGAATGTTGTTCAATTGTTAATAAGTTCATAACTAAACAAATTCATATTTATCTTTAATATTTAATAATGACTTTTAAAATGAATTATTCATTATTTCAAATTGATTAATTATTTAATAATTAATATGAATTAATTACTATAATTCAAACAATTAGTTTGTTGATTTATTCAAGTAATTAATTATTTGATAACTATGTTTTTTACCCAAATTCATATTTGATTTTTAGTGTTTCAATGAATGGATGAATGATTTATTAATTATTATTTATTTTACTTACATACTATGAACTAGTTAATCTGATAATATTTAACATTAATATGAATTGATTATTCTAATTCAAATAATTTATTTTTAGTTAATTTAAATAATTAATTGAGAAATTCAAATTCAAATCATAATTTTTTTCTTAAATAATACAATAATAAAATATTTTTTCTAAAAATTAATTATTTACTTATAATTAATCCACATATATAATTATTAGATAATTACCTAATTAGTTGTACAATTTACAAAAATAAAAAATAAAAAAAATGTGGGAAAATATTTTTCAAAATACAACCCAATTTGTAATTAATGTGTAATTAAAAGATTTAACCCATATGTTTTGTCCTTGAATCCCATTTCACAAACTATATAAACAAGTTGTTTTTTCTTACACATTTGCAGTAAAATACATGTTCCAATTTGGGATGAATTGAAAAAGTTTAACCTTAAAAGCAAAACATAAAATAAAATAAAAATATTTACATGGCTACTTTTTTGTTCACCTACTAATTTACCTTTCTTCTTACTTACCTATCTAGGTAGATAAGTAAGACCTACGAACGTACCTATGCCTATGTATCAACCTACCTAACTATTCAACCCTAAACCTTGAAATTTCAATTAATATGCCATGTTGTAATTTTTTACTATGCCACATGTCACAATATAAGACCATATAAAGTAGACAACCATAATGGATGGTGGAGATCAATATTTCGAAAAGAAGATATTTTCACCCAAAACCGCCCATAGTGCCATGTGTTAGATTTTGATGGATCGATGAAAAATAACATTAGCATGATGTTACTATAGTAGTTGTAAACTAGTTGGATTAAAAATGCACAATAATTGTTCTTACATAATTGTAACTAAGTTGCATGAATTGTATACATATATAATTTCACATACAATGAACTGCACTTGTTTACAACTCATGCAACTTGTTCAATAACATTCACACCCATAGAAATACATTGAGTTGTAATGAACTACAAATGTTCATTACAACTCAAAACCCTATTGCAAGGCTAGTTGCAAATCACCCCATTTTCTCATAGGGATTATTTGATTCCCAACATTATAATACCCAACTACTTTAATAAGAGCCACACCCACCCCCTTAAAACTATGTTTTTTCATTGTTTTTTTCAAAAATATTATTGGCATCTTTTCAAAACATCATTTAATTTCTTTTTTAATCTTCAAAATTTTTAATAATATTATGTTAAGGTTTATATATTAATTTTTTTCCAAAATTATGTCATCAAAAAATATTCAAATTGTTTTTTGTGTGTTTTTATTACTTAATTACCATTTTAAAAATTAATTACATAACATAAAAAATGCTTTGTATATTTTTGGTCAATATATTTATTTTGGAAATTTATACCAATATATTGAAATAATATTGTATGAAAACAAGTGCATTTGTGGTTTTTTTTTACAATTTGAAATACAAAAATTAAACAATGGTTACAATCGTTAATGGTATGTGTTAGTGCAACTACACCCCAATCTCTTTTCTCATTGCATTTTCACAATATCCATGATCTTGAGTCAAATCCCCAATTAGTCCCTTAAAACTTTCACCACCTCATTTTGAATTCATGTTTTGGCAACAACCTTTGATAGAACATAATAGATAGTACACATCTTGTCCTAATATGACTACTATTGGGCATTGTGGAATAAAATTCTAACAACAAGCCTTTGTCTAGGACTACAATGGGTGGTTACAAGACTTGCTCACTTTTATACCACAATACAAGTATTTGCAAATTATTATGCATTTACATGTTATTAACATGCCATAAATCAACAATATGCCAAATTTGTTATTAGATTTAGATTGCCAACTTGAATTTAAAAACATTTATATGAAAAAATAATAACATATATGCACAATACATATAGTAATGAACTTTTGAAGTTTAAAAATATGAATTAGTTTTCTATCTATACTTCTCTATACATGCATTTTTGTGTATGGTTTTTATTTGGGATATCTTATAAGGACCTTTGAATCTATGATTAAAGATTTTAGGAACATAGATGCAAAACATTTCTTACCAAAACCTTAACCAAACAAAAATTATGGACATTTAAATGGTTGAAATGGGCCATATTCTCATAAGTCCATATCATAATAATTTTCTAATGGATTTCAAAAAACTTCTCTTAAATTGTATGTTAAAAAGTTGTCTAAAATGGCTTCTCTTCATATGGACTTTTAAAGTTCATTAAAGACCATGTAATTCTTGGTTTAATCAATGATATCAAAATATACCACCATCTTACCATTACCATATGGACTTTTAGGGAGTGGCGTATTTGCAAAAAATGAACCACCTCAGTTTATAACCACCCACGTATACACCAATGTAATTTTTTGAATTTATTCTCAACATGAACACTTAGTTTCACAACTAATTTCCTTTCTCCCAAATGGTGTAACCCCTCCCTTTAAAAAAAAGTCAAATCTTACAACTTCAATCAATTTTGTCCAAGATCATATATCTCCAAATCTCTTTTGGGACTTTCCCATTGTTGTTCATTTGCATTTTTGACAATGCAAATTTTCCTTCCTTCATCAAAAATTTACATCCCCCTTTCCATTCAAATACAAAACAAACATCTAAGGTCATTCCCAATTAGAGGACAACACCTTCTTGCAACTACAATTTTTCATCTTGATTAAGGTTTTCTTGAAAATGAGTCCTATAAATGATTACTTATCTTTTCTTAAGGCATATGGCAACATTTGTTTCTTTGAATCTTTTCCATGTTGAAAACATTTTTTCATGAATCATTACAAGGAATCATGTCCATACCAACCCACGTGTTTATAACTTATGTCCAAATAAACCATCTTTGTGATTGTTATTTTAATTGTCCCCCATCGCACCATGGTAAATATGATTTGTATTCACATATTCAACTACAACATGGTTTTAAGTGTTAGATGTGATTGTGAATTGCAACTATTATTTGTTTAAATGAATTTTTGAAGATGAAAAGTGCATTCATATCATCCACAATTAATAATGTCCAATAATAAATGAAAATCTAGTTGTTTTGTGACTAGTAATGTGATTCATAGGTGATTAGACAACATGTGGGGTGCAAACAAGATAACATGAGCCACATTCACATGCTTAGGGGAATGCTTGTGAAAGAATATTATTTAAAAAAAATTCAAACATATCTTCAAAAATATTTATATTATATTATATTGTGTCAAGGTCTATGTAAAAGATTTCAAGATATATGTAATTTTCAAAAGTTTTGAAGCCTATTTATAATTCCTTTTAGTGCTAGAAAATACCCCTAACAATGTTTAATGAATGTTTTTGAAAGTTTTTTATTCATTGGATTTTTAAAAACTTAATTCACATGTTCCAATGATGTATTATGAATTTTATTATATAAAACAATCTTATACTTTCAACACCAAATTTAAATTCCACTTTTAAATGTGAAAAACTAAGCACACATTACACTTGATGTGGTTCCTATTAATGTGGTTATACCTTGTGGCATCTTGTTCAATTTGGATTACAAACTATATATCAAAATTACAAAATGTACATGTGTTAATGGCTAATTAATGCAAGCAAGGTGAAAGCATGAATAGGGGGACTATTTAGAGTATCACATTTGTAATTATTTTGGATTACATACAAATGTAAAATTTAAAGCCGTATTCAAAATTAACATTATCAATTTTTTAGTTATTCATGTTGTCATAGATTTTAATAGGAATCATCATAAATTTTTTGGATGAATTCTAAAAGGATTATGGACTCGTAATGAACTTTTGAAATGATAGCATTACATTTGTCACACAAATAAAATGAAAATGCAGATTCGAAAAAATGTCAAAGTAGTGTCAAATTAAAAATTAAAAAATAAAACATCATCAAATGAAGAATTTATTAGTGAAATGCATTGAAAATTTCTTTATATATATATATATATATTTAAATTTAAATTTTTTTAAATGACATGATTGTTATAAATTTTATCTTTGAGAGTCCATTTCA
>Ga0209208_10005877_pt1 | contig 17006 bp, 8 predicted proteins | sample S1TSphfallax_3_FD_187694 | JGI IMG/M metagenome (GOLD analysis project Ga0209208, IMG submission 187694) | Host-associated microbial communities from peat moss isolated from Minnesota, USA - S1T2_Fd - Sphagnum fallax MG (SPAdes) (version 2) | ecosystem: Host-associated > Plants > Peat moss >...
CCTACATCTATTGGCCAATTGCATGCACTCCAAAACCTTCATTTGCAGGAGTGTTGGAGCTTGCAAGAATTACCTACATCTATTGGCCAATTGCATGCACTCCAAAACCTTCATTTACGGGGGTGTTCAAGCTTGCAAGAATTACCTACATCTATTGGCCAATTGCATGCACTCCAAAACCTTCATTTGCGGGGTTGTTCAAGCTTGCAAGAATTACCTACATCTATTGGCCAATTGCATGGACTTCAAAACCTTCATTTGGAGGAGTGTTCAAGCTTGCAAGAATTACCTACATCTATTGGCCAATTGCATGCACTCCAAAACCTTCATTTGGAGGAGTGTTCAAGCTTGCAAGAATTACCTACATCTATTCGCCAATTGCGTGCACTCCAAAACCCTCATTTGAAGGAGTGTTCAAGCTTGGAAGAATTACCTATATCTATTCACAAATCGCATGCAATCGAAAACCTTCATTTGAATAATTATTCGAGGTTGCAATAATTACCTACATCTATTGGCCAATTGCATGCATTCCAAAACCTTCATTTGAATTCTTGTTCGACCTTACAATAATTACCGACATCTATTGGCTAATTGCATGCAATTGGCAATGTCCTTGGGTGGTACCACTAGGAATGGCACACCTTGATTTTCCTAGACTCATCAAAATTTGAAAAATCATAGGAATCACTTTAATGAACAATTTCATAAAAATTTAAAATTGAATACATTTATTAGTTTCCATAGATTTTTGGAATCTCAATAATATAAAAAAATATTGTGTATTTAAATGTTCATAATCATTGCATTTAGAAAAATTGAAGAACGTAACACATGTTTTTTTCCTTGAACTTCTTGGTTAGAAACAAAAATTTGGAACATGATTTATGATTTTTTTTCATAAGGTAATTTGGAATTCATTTTATTTGTAATTTTTAATTTGGCAATTAATTGATTAAATATATTTTTTATTATGAATTTCCAAAGTTGAAGTTGTCAATTTTTTAAAGGGCCATCTTAATTATGAATATAAAATTCTCAAATTCTCAAATAAAATTCAAGCCATATATTAATGCATGCAATTAATAAACATGAAATAATAATATTTTTTAATTGTGAAAATTTTTAATGACAAGGGCCTAGAAAAATGATTTGGTTATTTTTTGTTTCTTAACCATTCCTTGAGGTGGTGGTTCACTATGTATATTAGTTAGTTGAATGCATTCCAAAGTTTCATTTGTGACTATGTTTGAACTTGCAATAATTACTTACATATATTGGTGAATTGAATGCATTCCAAAAGTTTCATTTGTCGAGTGAATGCAAATTATAATTATAGAATTTTAAATGAAATTAGAGTTATATATAGTGTTGAAAGGAATAACATGTAATATTTTATTCATTTTGAATTATTTTAGAACCACGTAGAAACTATTTGGGTTTCAAAATTAAAATATTTTTTAAGACCCATGAACATTCAATTAATTCATAATAATGCATCTATATTGTAAATGTACACCAATAATTATATATATACAAACCTTTATTTGACAACATTTTTAATTTTTAGATTTATTTTGTAAATTCAGTTTATTGTTATCAAATGATTAAAATTTTATTTAACCCCAGTATGTTTTTATTGGAAGAACATTTTATAACCTAAAACATTCATAATCCTCAACATTATCCTAACATAATGTAATAATGAAGGTTTATTTGTGAAGGTGTTTTCAAACTTGTAGTAAAAATTAGGTGTATGTCTATTGGTCAATTGAATGCAATGCAAGAACTTCATTTGTGGGGGTGTTTGAACTTGCAAGAATTAAATGTATGTTTATTGGCCAATTCAATGGACTCCAAGAGCTTCATTTGTGGGTGTGTTTGAGCATGCAAGAATTAAATGTATGTCTATTGATTAATTGAATGCACTCTAAGAGTTTCATTTGTGGGGTCTTTGAGCTTGCAAGAATTAAATGTGCATCTAAATTGGCCAATTGAGTGCATTCTAAAAATTCATTTGTGGAGTGTTCGAATTTGCAAGAATTAGTCGTACATCTATTGGGTCATGGACACAAAGATAACCAAGACAACAAGATTTCCCGTGGACATGAACAAGGGTTGGCCTAATTTAAAATTCCCTGAAACATGAACATGACATGTGGAAGACAAGATTTCAACAAGATTTTATTGTAAGAATATAAATAAATAAAAAAGGTTGTGACAAAATAATGTACCCAAAACTAATATTGAATAGATTAAAGGTAATAAGGAATTTTACCTCTATTTATACCCATCGGGCATTGAGCTCAAGGAAGTTTTTAAAGAAATTTCCAACCTACATATGGCTCATGTTCATTTATGTGCGCCTATGAACACCCATGTGTGACCCAAGTGTACCCATGTTTCATTTATGTGTGAACTATGAATGAATTAAATTCAACTAAAAATGAATTAAAAGGTAACTAAATGTTAATTAAAAATGAACTGAAAATGAACTAAAAGTGAACTAAAAGTGAATTAAAAGTGAATTAAAATTTTAATTAATAATGAATTAAAAGTTAATTAAAAGTGAACCAAATTTTAACTATGAGTTAATTGAAAATGAATAGAAATTAAATACAAGTTCATTACAAGTCATGGATGAACATACATATGAATGAACTTTGTGGTGTTAGCATCTGTGACATCACCTCCCCTTTTAACAGTAAGTTCCACAAGGACAAACTTGGGCTTGTTTAGATATCATTAATGAAACTCATGAACCTCCTCAATGGCATTTAACAAGTTTTTCATTGGTTCCCAAGTGCATTTGTCCACATCATACCATGCCAATGAAAAAAAATTAGATCTAACAATTTAAAATCCTTGAATCCAAAATGTAATCCACTTCATATTATTGTTCACCATTGATTTCAATAGGTGGAGGGGGATCATAAATTCTTTTTGGAATGGTAGATGTGTGGTAAGGTTCTAAGAAAGAAACATGAAACATAGGATGGATTTTTATAGAACCTAGAAGCTTAAGTTGCAAAACCACAACGTTGATTTGATTCACAATGTAAAATGGACCTAGCCTTTTTTTATCCAACTTTTTTAATGGCCTTCTTGTCTTGATATGTTGTTGTTGAAACCAAACCTAGTCCCCAACCTTGAAGTTGGGTTGTTTTTTCTAATGTTCATCATCATTCTCCTTGTTTATCTTTTTCACTTCTTCAAGGTTAGATACAAGTTGAGCTTGAACCTCCACTAACCACATGACCCAATCTTCAACTATTAAATTCAAGATTTTGTTCACACCTTGATTGTCAAACTTTGGGTGCAAACCATGATTTGCAAAAAGAGGTGTTTGCTAGGTTGATGAATGCATTATGTTGTATAGACAAACTTTGCATGGCCAAAAGTTATAACCAATTAACATCAAGATAATTGGTTGTGTATAGATATTGTTCCAAGACTTGATTGACCCATTATGTTTGCCCATTTGTCTAGGGATGGAAAGTTGATGACAACTTCACTTTCATACTTAAAAGGTCAAAGAGTTGTTTTGGGAATTTAATGCAAATTGAAGTCCACAATCAAAAATGATATCATTAGGAAGACCATGATATTGAAATACATTATCAAGGAATGACATGGTTGTTCTTTCGTTAATTATTGTTTTGGTACATGGAATGAAATGAATCATTTTCATCAAATAGTCCACCACCACCAAAATAAAATCATAGGAATTAGAAGGTGAAAGATTTGTGAGGAAGCCCATGGAAATTGAATATCACAATGATGCATGGATCGACAATAGTTGAAGGAGACCGTGAAGGCAATGAAGAGGATTCTTTGTTCGAACACAAACATCACAAAATTCAACAAATCCTTCACATACTCCCAAAGTTCTGGCCAGTGCCAATAATCTTGAAACATTAATTCCATGGTTTTAGTGAATCTAAAATGGCGTGTAGCCAAAACATCATGCTTAGCCTAGAGAATTTGAAATCGTGTAAGGCCATCGAGAACATATAAAATACCATCATGATATAGCAAAGCATCTTAAAACTCAAATTTCGCATGATCACTAAAAAAATCTTGAACTTGCTGATGATTTTTTAATTGGCCTTGGATGGCAATAACAATAAGGTCATTCTTCAAATCTTCACGAATTTGACAAAGAAAGGTTATGTCATCAGGAATTACCTACAACGCCTAAAATAAAAGATGTTCAAGCTTGATAATGACATCACATAAGTTTGGCCTAAGATTGCATTTATGCAATTTACTTCCATTACTCCTTGCAAGAAATATTGAGCAATTGCATACTGTACCTACCATTGCTATGGGTACTTCTTTGCCAAATATTTATGTATTCTAGAAAGCAAGGTTCTATAGCTTCAAAATGAATTTTCAAAAATTCAAGAGTTGAGGAAAAAATATGCAATGTACACCTTTGAGCTATTATTTCTAATAATAACCCAATGGGTGGGACAATAAAAAAAAATTTAATCAGTTGAGAGTTTAATTCTCAACAATTTCAGTAAATATCAATAAAATTTTCTTTTTTTTTTGGCAAGACTTTTTTGAGAATTATTGTGAGCTGAGCATCAATTGTAGGTATGATGTAGAGCTTGGCAACAAAATTACATGAATGTAGTCTATGTACAGCATGGAAGGTGGTTGTTTCCAAGGCATGTGATAGAGCAAATTCTGGAGCATCAATGGTGAGGATCAAAGAAACAATGGGTGTTGGGCTAGAGAAAAGGAGACCCTACATGCTGGCAAATTTTTTTAAATAAAATAAAATCATGGAATATCATTTGCTCCACTATTTTTATGTTTCCTTTGAGTTCAATCTTTACAAGTGTGAGATTTATTCTTATTTTGTGAGATGAAAGTACAAGAATGAATCATCATCAGAATGGATGATGGGTGAAATTGGCTAACAAAATGTAATGTTAGTTGATAGATAAAGCATGACCCCAAGCAATCTATGTTTATGAATGAAATTGATTTTGATTGATGAATCTAACCTTATTGATTGGAATGAATCATGTCCAAATGCAAGAACACTAATTTTGTTGATTGATAATTGACCCAACTAGTTGAGAATTTCCTAGTTCATGAATGAAATAATTGGAAGACTATTCATGGTGTTTCAAGATGAATTTAATTTCATCCATGGAATGTCATCTAAACTTTTATTTTGACCATGAATTCCTCTAGAAGAATATATAAACTTTCACTCATAAGCTTGTGTGGATGAATTCCAATCAAATTCATGGATGAAACAAAACTTTAGACCATAATCCATGGATGAAATTAAATTTATCTCAAAACATTGTGAATGTCCATCCAATTGTTTCATTCATCAACAAGGAAAAGTTCCATCTATTTGGGTCATTTTTCATTCATCAAAATCAATATTCTTTTAGTTGGATATGATTCATACGTGGATTTCATCTAATCAATGGGGTTAGTTTTATCCATCAAAATTAATTTTATTCATGGAGATAGATTGTTTGGGGTCATGTTCTGTCCATCAACACGTATTTTAGTTTTTTAGTCAATCCAATGGTTTCTACAACTAGTTGCATGTAAAATGAACACAATTGAAATGAAATAATTGAAAGTATTTTGTGATTTTGAAACATGTATAAAAAAATGCATTACACAAAGACATGTTTATCATAGTAGTGACAAAGGGGCACTAACCTCACCAAACCTCTAAAAATTTCCAAAACCCAAATAACGAGCTTAAAGCAATGTAACTACCATGTGAGCCCATGAATATGAACAACGAGCATGTGAGCTCAACTTTGTGAACAAAAGAAAATCTTTTGTAAAATGTTCATGCCACATGGACATAATACTCTTGACAATTCATGAAATTCCAATTGCCACATCAGAAAAATATTGTTGCCACATGGAAAATATTCCTATGATGCTATAATGATAATTCAATACATCACTTATTTGGTCACCTAAGGGTTGTTTTGGTCATATCGTGTTTTCATTTTGTCTTAATATATACAATAACTATGGCTAAAAACTTTGCTTCATTAATATTATAATTAGAATAAGGAACAAAAAGTTTGACATTCTTTACAACAACTTAAAAACAAGATAATATTATATAAAATATTGGACATGTTTTCAATACATTAAAAAATAGATTTAAATCCCAACTCATGGCAAGTACTAGACCTACATCATGAAAATTGAAATCATTTATATTGTCTCATGTAATACATATTTACACATTTTTTCATAAATTCTTGAATGTCATTTCTAGGCACGAATCACTACTTAGAAGCTATAGCACGATCCAACAAATGACAAACTTCATCACAATTCCAAGTGGGGAATTGAATGAAAATTTCAAACTCCCGACAAAACATGACATCTTGCAATTCATAGAACAAAAGTTTGTAAGGTACCCATTTCCTTCCTTGACCCAGCAAATTAGCAACCATACTCACAAAACCTAAGCAAATATAAATTCAAATATTCTCAATTGTAACTTCATATTGCCTCCTACTTGTAGGAGCACTAGACAAAATGTTGTTGAGTTGTCCATATTCAAGGGCAAAAACCTCCAATGGTGGATTGACAATTACTTATAATAAACGATAAGCTTCCCCACCAATTAGTATGTTGTTTAGACATTTTAAATGGGATTGACTATTAAATAGTCTTACCATTGGGCATTATAGGCCATGACACTACACTTATAAACGATCGATGTAATTGGAACATATTTTTTCTACCAAATAGATTTCAAGGTTATATAGATTAACATTTATTAACAACAAAGCCTATTTTTAAAAGATTTTTTACTTCATTTTGTGTGAGGTTGGTACCCTCTTCCACATGCCAAATTTATGGTGCAATTGGTCTATCCTTCACATACATATACTTTGATAACCCCCATGCAACAATTCATGTCATCAACAAAAAACTAGAACTTGTGGAGCTTAAGAGGTGCACTTGAAAATTAAGACGACATACTAGAATAAATTGGAACAAGAACACCAATTATAATCAATTTGGAAATTATCCTCAAAGTGTTATATTGTTTAATGGATTTTTGTAATGTAAAACATTGAACATGCAAGGTGGGCATAGATCATTTTATATGCCATATTCCTCCCGACATGTAATTTCCAAGACCTCAACACCTTCGATAATGAAAACCATGTGATTGTGTTGATCAACACTATTGGATGGTTGTTCATGTCATTTATTAGTTTGTGGGTTAATATATAGATGAAAATAGTTGACCCCATCATGCTTATGTGAATCACCTTCTAATCTTAAAGGCGTTTGCTTTTGTAAAAACCAAATATCTCCTCACCTTCCAAGTGTGGGATTTTTATTGTGAAGGAAGAGTTAAGAGCATAGTTGTGAATTGCATTTGCAAGTTGTTTCAAGTCACTAGATTAGGTTGTTCAATGCAAGAGAAGCTCATTCATGTTAGGTCCTTGTATGGAACGACCACCTTTCTTGAATTTGTGGTACAATGTTAATTGTTTGAAAGTTCAAACATAGTCATTAAATGTTGTAGCATACAAGCAAGCTCCACAATTCCCAAATTGATGAAGCTAGATGTTGTGCCCCATTTTGACAAACTACAAATAGGCATGTATGTAAGCTATTCCAATGTGAATTTATGTAAACAACAATAGATGTAGGTCAACTTCCTTTTCATATGTCTACTACCATAGGGTCCAATATGTAATTTTAGGTGAGAGGGATGTCAAACTCACATGTCTCATAAATCCTCCCCAATGTCTTAGACAAAAATGTCAGAAACTAAACCAATTCTCCAACTCTTAAACTCTAGCTCCGTCAACAACCCAAGGAATACCACCAACATGTGATGGCTACATACTAAACATAAGTTTTTTTCCAATGATATGGCATTCTTGTGTTCATAACATAACGCCTTGTGCTGCTTTCACATCTTTGGCTTTATATGTTTCTTTATGTGTTTGTCAATCAATTGGCTCTAATAAAAAAATAGGTTTGCTTTCTATCAACCATAGGTTTACTTGGATCATCCAAGCCATACACAATTTGTACCGTGTTCCAATTTTGCTTGGGCACCATTTGCCATGAAATTTGGATTAGGAACATTTGTTTTGGCAATTACCTTGTTCACTTTGTGCCACATAACACTTTGAACTTCTATGTCTTTTGATTGCATGTCACACACTACAATCAGCATCATTTTATAGTTAATTGGATCATACATGTGGCAAGTTGGGGCCATCCATCCAACATGTTTGATATGATCAAACATGAGCCAACATGTTTCAAGATTGCCCCTAGGTTGCATCCTTTTCACCAAACCACAACCATTACCATCTCCCTCTATAGACATCTTGAAGAGGAACATTTTTTTGCAAACATTTGTTTAGGAAAACTATTATCCTGAATGTAATCATAACACTTATGAACTTCAAACCTATAATGTTGTCAATGTATCTTTTGTTATCCAAATGATGTTTAAACAATGCCACTAAGTTTCTTACATTGGGAGAACACAATGTTGCGAACTTGTCCATCATTTGGTGTAGTTTGTTGCCTTTCAAAAATTCCACTAAACCTTCACCATCATCATTGAATAAGTGTTCAACCAGAAGGTTTTGCTTGTTGCCATTGTTGTTGTTGACATCTTGGCTAGTGGGGTGTGAAAAGCCTCCACATTAAACAAAACTCTAACATGTTCAACGACCTTTCCACACCTCCCCTTTGAAAGATGATGTTCATATGAACCAAGATGAATTCATTAGTAGAAAAAAACCAAAATGTAACTAATTGATTTGTGATTACATGCAATTAATTGTCGCTTGTAACTAACTTTCTTTATTTTAACAATTAAAAATCACATCAAATTAACATTTTTTGGTCACATTTATGATTATGTTGCAACTCTTGAGTTTTTCATTCTTCCAATGGGAGGACTTTTCATATTGTTTTCATCTTAGAAGGTAAATGGCCCATTAATTGCAAAAGTGAACAAAAAATGGTAACTAATACTTATGTAGTCATTATGTAATCATTAACCCTTATAACATACATTAAGTTTCTATAAGGTAAGTTATGTGTTTTATGTTATGATACTAACAATTATGTATAATAAACCTTATGAATACATTATGTATTCCACATCCATTAAGATATGTATACATGTTGTTCTCATAGATTGGTTAAACATGGTTCAAAAAATTATTAATTCATATTAGTTTCATATTAAGGTATATGATAAGGTGGTAAAACATTAATCATCCAGAAAAATGCATTTCAAATTTATAATAAAAATAATTATTTTTAAATCTTACGATAATTTTACTATAATTAAATTATTCAATGCACTTATTGTAATTAAAATAAATTTAAAAAATAAATTATCTATTAAAAAATATAATTATATAATTATAATAAATCCTTTAAAATTAACATTTAATTTTCTTACTATAATATGCATTGTCCATGATTTGTGAATTGAAATAATATTAATTACATTATAATAATTATAATATAATTAGAATAATGAATGTAATTATTGTAAATTATTATGATTATAAATTAAACTTATTTAATTATAACAGATAATTATTATCACAACATAAATTTTCATATTTATTAATAATATTTTTACAATACTACAAAATAATCATAGTAATAATATGATGTGTGATTGGTTAATTATAATTATAATTAATAATAAATAATTATGATCGAATTTTTATAATAATTTTACTACTATTAAGGTAATTATTGTAATTATATTAATCATATTAATTTCATAATTTATAAATGAATGTAGTATTCATGTTTTATATTTTAAAATTGAAATCAATATATATATTTATAATTATTAATTTTGAGATAATTAATATTTTAGTTACCTATTAATTATTTTATGTATTATGTGTTGAAAAGTTATAAATAATTAATTAGTTAGTGAAATATTTTTAAGTTATTAATAATTTATGTGGATGATAGTGATTAATTATATAAATAATTATTTAGTTAGCAATTATTTACATAATTAGTTATTTATATTAGAAATTTAAAAATGATAACATAAGGTACGAGGAAAACTTTTTAGTTGTAACCTAGTTTGTAAATAAGCTGCAAGTTCAAAATTTATCGCATATTGTTTATTCTCCATTTCCATTTTGAAAAACATATAAAGAAGGTGTGTAATTTAACACTATCAAATTAAAAAATTTGTGCGATTTGGGATCAATAAATGAAAAAGCTTAACCCAAAATAAAAATGAAAAATGCATCATTTTAGCATACCTACCTCCCTAACCTACTTATTGCCTATCTACTTAGTTAGCTAGGTAAGTAAATACCTAGTTCAACTTACCCACCTATGTGGATAAGTCAAACTATGTACCAACCTCCTATTTGACCTATCTACCCACTTTTACTTACTTAAATGGTAGTACTTAACCTAGGTAGGCATGTGCCTCAAATAGGTGGGTAGGTATTTAGTACTGTTAACTTATTTACCTATTTCGATATCTATCTACCTAAATATTACTTTGGGCTCCACATTATTTTGCACTACTAATGATGATAATTAAATTATTTTGTGTGGACATAATAATTTTGTTGGAATCAATTTTGTCTTTGCAAAAAATAAATTTATGTAAATTTCACTATATATCATTTATTCCATTAATATTTTTTCACATTTTTTATTTGGTAGGCAAAATGCCAACAAAAGTTTGATTTATTAAAAAAGTTCACAACAAGATACAAATAGATGAAAGAAAAAGAACATTGAAAGGGTGTAAGAAAAATAACAAGATATAAATAGACAAAAACATTGAAAGGGTGCAAGATAAACTACAATAATGATTCTAAAAATGGAATTTGATCTATGACAAGTTATAATTTGGAATGACTTTGAAATTGTCACAATGACAATCACCAAAATACCCATCCTACATAAACCAATTTTGATAAAACATTGTCATTGGAATTTTAATTTATTTCATTGAAAATTAAATTAATGTTCCATGTGACAAATGTTCATTGTGCAACATGTCACTATGTAAGACCATGCAAACATACAAATATAATGGTTTAGACTGGGTTTCTTTTATTTTTAATTACAAAAAAATGCATTCAAATGTCACCATGTGTCAATATTAAGGAGCTACAAGTGGTAAAACATTGGTTGCCATCTTATATATTAAAGCAACAATGTTTGTTTGTCTGTCTATGTGGGCAGTGCTTGGAAGATTCTTCCAGTCATTGCCCATTCCCCATAAATAACTCATTTGAACACACTGAACATGGCGTTATTAATTGTTTCAGTTTTTGGCCACATGGAGTTTGCTTGCACTCGGGGGGGTTCACCAAAACCTAGACATGGAATTTTTAAGGACATGATTTTCAAGACATGAGATTTTAGTTTTGGGACATACACGGTGTGGATTTCCAAGACCCAAACCTAGAAATTTTTTGGACATGATTTTCAGGACGTGGGATCCTCAATTTTTGGAGACCTGGAGTTTGCACTCCAGGTTTCCAAGACCCAAAAAGACCTGGGAAATTTTAGGATATGGTTTTCAAGACATGGTTTTCAGGACTTGGGATCTTAACTTTGGGGCCTAGGAAATTTTAGGATATGGTTTTCAAGACATGGTTTTCAGGACTTGGGATCTCAACTTTGGGGCTTGGATTTTCACACTCGCGGTTTCCAAGACCAAAACCTGAAAACTTTTAGGACGTGATTTTCAGGATGTGGGATCTCAATTTTGGGACTTGGATTTCACACATGGGGCTTCACATGATCCAGGACCTAGATTTTTTTTGGCACATGATTTTTAGGACATGGATGGGGAACCAGGTGACTTCATAGTGTCTGAAGGTCACGGGCACCCACTAGTCCAATAATTGCAAATGGTCACACATATGAAATATTTTATATATTGGATGAAACCACATAAAAAATTTCCATGTGCATCCATGGATTGATGATGTTATCATGATGTCACCACTATTTGTAATTAATTTGTGCTTGCAACTAGTTTTAGGTGATTAAAATGGATTTTAGTCATAAAACATCACTAACAACTAAAAAGTAGTTACATAGCCTAGTTGCAATTTAAAGTTTTTTTTTCTAATGTCATTAAACTTTTCATTTCATATTTTAAAACTTTAAACTATTGTTTTCCTTTATATTTAATCATATTCCTCTTTTATAACATTATAATTCACACAATTATACGATGTATGAATATATTTCTTGCATTCAAGATCTGAAATAATATTATAATACACTACACCCAAAATGTGAATTTCCTCCAAAATCATGAAAAAAATTGTTTGTTCATAGGTTTGTACATTTTCCACATGGATTATCAAACATTAAAAACTTGTTTGACATGTGGATAAATGAAGTACAAACTTATAAATGAATAAACTTCATATAATTTCCATTAGTAAATCATTGGATGGAAAGTTTAATTCCACCACATGAGAAAAACTTGAAAATAAAAAATACATTTGAAAAATTTGGTATCCATGAATTATCACAAGCACAAAAAGAATTGGACAACAAGATTTCCAAACCACATGAATGAAAATAAGCTTAGTTTTAAATCCAGATCATGGAATAAGAAAATTAAAAGTTAAAGCAAAAATATGATGTGTGCACAATGTGAATGCAAAAGGACTTTATTACAAAAATGTGACAAAAATAGAATAAGATCATGACATAGATACATACTTAAATTTGGTGTTGAACAAATTGAAAGTAATGGGGAACTTTTTAATATTTAAACCCTTTTATTTTTACATAAGGACTTATGTTATATATTTATGAAATATAAAATATCACCAACTTATTATATAATTATTTTAACTTATAAACTATTTATTATATGTTAAATTAGTTTAAAATAAAATTGCAATCATACATAGGATTAATATGGGAGAGATCATTTTATTACTATTATGTGAACCATTAAAAAAAGTAAAAAATCGTGCGCTTTAAATTTTTTTTAAATAGACATGAAATCTTATTAAATTATAGACTTTATGTTTTTTTTTTTGAAATGAATTAAAAAATTTAAGAAGGAAAAACTCTTAAATGTACATCATTGAAGAAATGTTAAACATGAACTTTAATTTTTGATTTTCACAAACTATGAATTTCTAACATTAAGTAGTAAATTTTACATTAAACCCTAAACCCTTGTACCATCGATGTGACCAATTTCATTTTATGTTCATTTATATATATGTTAAATTATATTGAAAGGTGAATAAATAATTTTGAAAACATGAATTTCATGATGTATTGGTGGGGAATCAAGTATGTAAAAAATACTTTTATGTTTCATGGTTAATGGATTGTCACAATATGATACAAATATTGTATTTAAACTCAATAACTTTGTTCAAATGACCTTTTACCATCAATGTGACCAACTTTGTAATACCTTCATTTACTTGAATCAATATATAAGGCATGATATATTGAACATGGATTATTTTTTAAATGTTTTTTTGTTTCATGGTTTAGGATATTATCACAATATGATGTAAGTATTGTTTTCCTTTTATGTTTTGGGATGGTAATGTACTGCCCCTCCAAGTTCTAAATTTTAAAATATATGTTATAGAACCCAAAGGATTTTTAGGATACCCCATAAGGGGTATTGCATGTGCATTGAATATTCCTAGCAATTAGCAATACCCCTTTGATAGTCTAGACCAAAAGAATTTATCCCATGGTGTTTATGAAATACCCCAAGCATGTTATTACTTTGTTTGTAGGTTTTGGTAAGACTATGAAATACCCCTTCAAGTTTCAAAAGATATGTTATGGAGCCCAATGTATTTATGGGATACGCTGCAAGGGGTATTGCAGATGTATTGTATAGTTTTTTGGCATGAACAATACCCTTCCAATAGCGTAGACCCATGGTGTTTAATTAAAAAAATACAACTAATGAAGGTATTGGTTTCCTTGTTGGTTTTCATAGAGCTATGTAATACCCCTTCACGTGTCAAAATATATGTTATGGAACCCAATGTATTTCTAGGATACCTTAAGAGGGGTATTGCATGTTTAGTGAATCATGATCAATACCTTTATAATAGCCTAGACCAAAATAATTTAGCCCATGGTGTTACAATGTGACCCAATGAAGGTATTGCATTCCTTCTAGGGTTTTTAGGGCAACGTAATACCTCTCCAAGTTTGAGAAGATATGATATGGAGCCCAAACTATTTTAGGGTTACCCATAATGGGGTATTACACGTTCATTGAGTATTTTGTTTTATGAACTTGAGTACAACATACATTAAATGCATCTCAATTGAATTGGAGCTATGTATTGCTTTGATTATCCACTTGGTTTGCAATACCCCCAGCGAGAATACTCTCTAAGCAAAACTTGCAATACCTTTATATAGGGTGTGTCAAATACTTTAATTGTCCCTTTATTTATTTGTTTGAATAAACAAAACCAACCTCCATGCAATACCTTCAATTTAATCTTTCCTCCTTGTTGTCAATTGTTGGGGGTCTATTGGAGTGACAACCATGTAAATAGGTGTAGCCATGTAGGTGGGGTTTGGTAGGTATTTACTTAAAGTGTTGGTAGGTAGTAAGATGGAAGGGTAGGTAGGTAGATACATGGATAGGGGGGTGGGTAGGTGGGTGGAGATGAATCTAACACATTTTTAATTTATAGTTGAGTAGGTAGATGGAGAAGAGTCTACTTTTAATTTAAATATATAGGCGAGTAGGTTGGAGGGGGACAATTGGGGGGTAGTAGGTGGGTGGGGAAAAAATAAAGTTCCAAAACAAATTCAAATCAAAGGGAAATTTTTTGGGAAAGGGGAGGGGAGAAAATAAAGTTGCAAAAATAAATTGAGATCACGGCTGGTTGAAAAAGGGCAAAGAAAAAAAGTCAACCTAAGATGGCACATGGATAAAAAACACTAATGGGTGCTGGTTCACTTTAGCCATAGTTTATAATTGTGTGAAATCCATGGTAGGAAAGTGATGTGAAACAATAGTTCCACATGGAAAATAAAAAGGTGAAAGGATATTTGTGTAAACAAGAATATAAATTTCCTTAATTATGTAATAAACATAATAATTTTGGTCCTATATTCACTTGTTGGTTTACAGTTACATTAAATGGTTTAGATCTTCTGAGACTATGACCGATATGTGAAAAAAAATAAATTTAAGACACAACAAAAAAAAATTCTCATTCATTTGGACAAGATAATGCATCTATGAATACCATCATTTAATAGTACAAATTTTCATAATGTGAAAAAAAACACCCAACCACATAGGTTATCTATCATTTGTAGATGACATTAAATGAAAATCATCCACAACAAACAAACTTTTAAAAAAACAACAAATGATTCATTAGTGGATGATCCATCGTCTTGTATCACATGTGGAAAGGGTTCATTGGAAGGTTCTAATAGTCAAAAACGATGATTGATGATGTGAGGAAAAAAGACCTAAAAACACAATTTTTGAAAAACTTTCATATGTTTGGACCAAGTAACATTATCATCCATGGATACCATAATACAAGATTACAAATGCTCATAATGTGGGGGGGAAACCACATAGGTTATCTATCATTCGTAGCTGAGACGGGATGAAAATCATCTGTAATGACAAACTCAAAAAGCTGACAACAAAGAAACCACGCGCCTAGTGTGTTCAAAGGGGTACACTAGACAATTCAAATCTTGCAAGAGGATGAGTCATAACTAGAGGAAGAAAGGAACTTGAGATGCGAAAGTAAAACTCTCATCCATTTGGACCTGACAATACATCTACAAGAGTAATACATCATCCAAGAGTACGAACTCCCGTAATGTGAAGAAAAAACCATCTACGATATCTATGGTCGATAGATGATACCAGATGAGAATCATCCACAACAAACATATTCACTGAAAAACAAACAACAAAGGATTCACTAATGAACAGTCCAAAATATTCTATCGTCCTAAGAAAGGATACATTGGATGATTGATAGCGCTAGGAAATTAGGAACCTGACAAGACGACAGAAAAACTCTCATTTGTCTGGACCGGACAACGTTATCATCTACGAATACCATCATCTAAGAGTTCAAAATCCTGTAATGTGAAATGAAATCACCCACGTTATCTATCATCTGTAGATGACGCCAGATGAGAATCATCCACAACAAACAACCACAGGAAAACAATCAAGAATGGCTTCACCAGCGAATGGTCCAAAATCCTCTATCATCCAATGACACGGTACATTGGACAGTTCAGATCTTCCAAGACGACGATTGACGACGCAAGGAAAAAATGAACCTGAGACACGACAGAAAAATGAAATCATCCGTCTGGACTAGACACCCCATCTATGAATACCATCATCCAAGAGCACAAATTCCCGTGGTGTGTGGGGAAAAAAAACCACGTAGTTATCTATCATCCGTGGATGAGGCTAAATGAGAATCATCCACTGCAGTTCACTTTCTTGCTCGATGATGAGCCCGCTTGCACGCTTGTTTGTTGTTGCGAGAGTTGTGTGATTTTGCTGCGCGATTTGTGTGGAATTTTTTGCTGTTTGCACAGAATTGCGCGAGCAGATCGAGGACAAGAAAGACAGAAACAGAGAGAGAAACAGAGGAAAGTGCCGGATGTGACAGAAAGAGAAGGACAAATGGATTCAGAAATGGAAATATCGGGTGTAATGTCTTCCGGAATTGCACCGGTGATATCGGTGAAGACGTTTCTGCCGGAGACGAGCGTGATGGCAGGAACAGATATGGAGGAAGAGGATCTGTACACACGGCATAAGCTGTTGCAACGGCAGCTTGAGAGAATGAACAGAAGAATCTGAAGCGGGAGCTTCTGAGAGCGCAAGAGGAGGTCAAGCGTATCCAGTCGGTGCCGTTAGTAATAGGCCAGTTCATAGAGACGGTGGACCAGAATAATGGGATTGTAGGTTCCACTAC
>Ga0209208_10005878_pt1 | contig 17005 bp, 14 predicted proteins | sample S1TSphfallax_3_FD_187694 | JGI IMG/M metagenome (GOLD analysis project Ga0209208, IMG submission 187694) | Host-associated microbial communities from peat moss isolated from Minnesota, USA - S1T2_Fd - Sphagnum fallax MG (SPAdes) (version 2) | ecosystem: Host-associated > Plants > Peat moss >...
TATCTTACCAACCTAATCACAAAATGTTGTCAACTCCTTTTAACTAATGGATGAACTTCATCCATTGACGTCACATGACATCAACAAAATATTCAATTGCAATTTCGACAATGTTTCAACTATGTCAATTGAATGTTTAACCAATGATGTGGTGACATGTGGCACGCCCAAAATGTTCCACCATTGATTAATCATAGTAGAAATTAAGTTCAAAAGTAAACTATGTTGTAATTATAATGGTCAATGCATTTGGCCAATGGTGAGATGACACATGTGGTGATTTAATAGGGTTTAGGATGAACCAATAGTTAAATGACACATGGCATAACCTAGGCCTTTCCATGTATGTGCCGCTTCAACATAGGCAACCATTTAATTACATGGGCAAAGGTTAGATTTAAATGTAGCCCCCTTAGTCTAAGCTTAGGTTAAAACTAAACCTAGGCACCTGAATTAGGTTTAGACATAAATAGCCATCTAGCTTAAGCTAGGGCTAAACCTAGGCATTAGGTTAGGCCTAAACCTAAGTCACAAATAAAATTCTATTTCATTTAACTTAACCTTTAAAGTTGAACCTTTTCTATTGTTTCATGAAAAATGATTATTACATTTTCATGTAATATTTTGATTCTCCATCATCCTAATGTACTTTTTTAATATATAATTTGGACTATTTAAAAGGAAGCCAAACAATATGGGACAAACATTTTAGTTGCCACCTTGGAAAGACAAGCCTAACCACACACATAGGCCCACAACTAAACATTTATAAATCTTTTTCATTTCTTGTCTGATTTGAGTGATGTAAAAAGCTATGGGAGCACCAATGTAAGTTCTACATTATGTCTTTAAGCTCCAAAAGAAAGGGAGCAACATAGAAGCATAAAACATGTCAAATTCAGATAATGTGTTTTTTCAAAAAATGACCCATTATTTTTAAATGTCATATCTTCTACATTTTTTATTCATTTTGTGTGATCTAAAGTGCTATGGGCACACCAAGGTAAGTTTTACAATACTTGTTTAAGCTTCAAAGGCAAAAGAAAATAACCACAAAAGAAACAAATGTACTAAATTTTAATATGTGAATTAGGCCTATGATTGAAAACTTACCCCGCCTACTTTCAATGCCTATTATCTTCTTCATTTTAAATCTATTTTGAGTGATCTAAGTGGCCATGGGTGCACCAAGTCGAGTTCTAAAACATCATTTTGAGCTTGAAAAGCACATGAAAGATGTATTAGGATTTAAAATTCTCTAATAGCTTAAGTGTGCAGTGGTTGACTAGTTTACCTTAGTTGTAACCTTATGATAACATAATCACAACTTAATTAGTAACGACCTTGTTGCAACTAAGTTACAACCTAGTTTTAATTAATAAAACCAATACCTAAAGTAATAGTTTACCTAATTTTTGGTTTTTTTTATGTTAATTACATATTATAAATATTCAGAAAAAAATAATTATTCCATATCTTATAATTAATTATGATTATTGCTATTATTATTATTTATAAATATTTAATTATATATTATTAATCTATGAAGACAATTAATAAATTATCATAGTTATAGATATTATTATTATTATTATTGTAGGTTGTTATTTAGCTATTAGTATTATTATCTAACTATTGTAAGTGACTATAATTTACATTGAATGAAGATAAAATATAGCAAAAATATTCATGTAAATATAATAGTGCTAAATTAAAAATATTTAAGGAAATTATATTATTATTATAGAAACATGTGTACTAATTATACCAATTGCTATTATTATTTAATATCAAGTGAATTTATAATGAAATAAATAATTTAAAAATATAGTCAAACCAATAGTTAACATTAAATTAATTATTAAATTAATTGCAAGTAATCATAATTATGTTTAATTGCTTGTGTTATAAATGAAATTTTAAATTACATGAAGTAACTATCATTGCATTTGTTGTACATATTATTGTTAACTTCAATACACATTATTTTATATTTATACTTCAATTTGTTAAATTTTATTTTCAGATTTAATTTATTATTTAAATGAAAAAAAATTGCATCATTCATGGCCTTTCATTTTTATAAATAGAATTGACAAGTAATTTAGTTTAATGAATTTTGATCATTTAAAAAAAAAAACTATCATATCCATAAAAATGACTAGACATTAAAATTCCACAAAAATACTAATTATCTATCAATACTTGATATGTTGAAAATTAAATTTGATTTACAAAATATTAAAAACTACATTTATTGAACATATGCATTATTCTCAACTTATATTTCAAAGTTTAATTTAGTTTAATTTCAATTTATGAAATATTATTTTTTAAATCCATAAAAATAATATTTACATCTATGATCATACATGACCACTCATTTTTATAAATAAAATTACATTTATTTTTATGTTTGATGAATTTTGATCATAATTTTTAATAAACATTAAGCTATCGCACGAAAAACAATGAATAAACATGCGAATTCCACAAGTTAATCATTAATTACATATCATTACTTGATATGTTGTAAACTAAATTTGGTCTACATAAAAATAAGATATTACATGTATAAACATATACAATATTAATTAATTTCATATATAATTAAGATAATTAATTCAAAGTTTATATGCATTACAAAAATTACATCACACATAACTATTCATTTGTAAACATAAAATTTACATGAGACCTAATATTATCATAATTTAACATAAATATTAACATATATCATATGTATAAAAACAAAGTCACCCATTAGTTGGGTGTGAATACAAAGATAGGAGCCAAAAACCATGTTGGGTAGTGGTGAAAATTGTGAACTTTTTTACATATGTTTTTTTATTGACATTTTAAAGTTATGTTAATCATTCCAAGTTGTGTTAAATGACTAATATAAATGTTGAAGAAATAAATTTAAATTAAATAAATAAATAATTGAGTTTTGATTTAAAAAAAGATGTTTGAACTTGACTAGGTGTTACGTTAAATTGTGGTTAATTTTACAAAGGACTAAGTAAAGGACTATTGTAATAACATAATTTTGATGGTAAAAAAATTAGATGATTGTAACCTACTACTCAAGTTCAAAAAACACATATAATTAAAAAGACATGGAATTAAGTTTTTTTTTAATTCAAAGTATTTTTCAAAACAATTATTTTCAAAAGTCCTTTACCACATGTAAATGGGGTGTAATGTGCATGACATACAAAACAAAGTTTTAGTTTATGATATAAGAAAAAAACCTAAACTAGTTAACATATTTTGGTATGATTCAAAATTATGATAAATTTTCGAGATGAAATGTAAAATTTAACAAAATCTACACACTTTGAGAAATTCATGTTTATTTCACAATGATTAACACAAAACATATGATCTATTGGGGCAATTATATGTATTTTTAATAACAAGTTGCAAAAGATTTCATTCAAAAATTCTTTCATATGAAAAAGTGAAAAAAAACTTTCACGTTCATTTTGTAAAGTAAAATGAATGTGAATAGGAGCCCATTGGCTCCTATCTATGTACTTGCACCCAATTGTTTAATTGAGTTGAAAGATAATTGCAACAAAGTTGCAAATGAAATTGCATCTCATCCATCCCTTAATACATTTTATCATCCATACTTGTGTTGACGGTGTCACCAAAATAGTTGAACATTAGTTAACGTTTTAATTATGTGCTAATGAAAGAACCTTTAGTCAAGACATGTTTTTCACTATTTACCCACATAGTACACATTTCAACTAGAAAACATTGTTGACACCAAGAATATTTAATGGAATATTCAACAAAATACCACCTAGTTGAAAATTGCTTTCAACAATATACTAATTTAGTTGATGAGTCGACTTAATTGGTAGTTACCATTATTCTATTTAAAAATTAAAACATTCCAATTGTAATATAGTTGCAAATCAAGTTTAGTTGGAAAAAAATTGGTTAAAAAAGGGGGGTTTTCTATTAATGAAGTAGGCAATGTCATTTTGCCATATAAAATCATCATGTGTTATGGCATTGACTTGTGCCCACAAAATCACCTTATGATTGTCATATATTTGTTTGGCAATTTGTTTAAGCTTAATTGGATACAAATATGCTCTTTCAAAGTTTGAGACATTCATGGAACATAAAATGACAGTCAAGCCATATAATCAGGATCACATTGGCCATGTGTAGGCTCACCATTCATTCAATTGTGTGTTTTATGGTAAAACATGAGTTCACACACCTCGGGCTATGTGTATAGCCACTTGACCAAAAATATGGCTAAACAACCTCATTTGTTATACCTCCCATGGGTTGTGTTTCCATGATGATCCTTTGAATCATATGCACATTCATACCTACAAAATATTTGGTCTAATGAGGATCCTAGATTTTGTGACATATTACTTAAATGGAATGGAAAACAAAAGGCATGGAGCAGAACATTATACCAAATGTGGCCGGGGTGGTTATTGATGGTGGGGTTCTTGACATCCATTTTTTAAAACAAGTTCTTGTGTTTGTTCCATTCCACCAGGGTTTGCATATCACCTCATTCACCTTCCAAAAAAATTGAAACACATGCATGTGGTATGTATGCAACCTCAATGGATCACATTTTGTTTACACTTCCATGTTGTGCACCAATTGCCCACACCAAGTCCACATTTGAAAAAGGTGAATGCAATGGGTTTTGGACTTCGATGGAGTGTGACTTTGGAGGGTGTTTGACGCTATAAATGGAAATATGTCAAATTCATGTAGGAAAACCCCCATTGCAATGTTATGGTTTTTTACCAAAAAATACCATCATATTTCAATTAAGACCTTACAACTTTTCATGCACTATTACATTCATCACACAATCTACCATGTGTTAAAAAATGTGAAAAAATGAAAAGTTAAAAAAATCAAATTCAAAAAATACATGAGCATGCACTATATCATATTATTTACAAACCCAAAATTTTTAAGCCTTACAATTATTGATACATACTAACATTCATCTATAAACCTTGATTGTTATTTAAAACATTTAATATTAATGGACAATAATTACATAAGCAAAATCCACATGAAAATCCATATAAAAATATGTATTTTCGCACAAGCCTACCAAAGGGAAAATTAGTATGAAATTAAAAAAATGCATGAGATGAGCATGAAGTGGATTTATCTTTGAGAGGTCCAAGGAATTGAGGTTGGAGAATACGACTATCTTCCAAAATAGAAGAAAAGTTTGCATAATTGGTATAATGCACATTTTTTTTCCATCAATCTCTACACTACCTACATTGTGTGCACATGAAACTTTCATCGTGTAAGACTCACTTTCATTTATAATACATGCTTACATCAATCCCAAATTTATGCAATACTTCATAATAGCTACAAACCATAATATCCCAAAAAAAGAATGTCATAGTGGCACATAATTATCCCAACCATAAAAATCCATCTTGTGGCATGGCCTTATCCACAAAAAGGAAAAAAATTGAAAGTTCAAAATCCACATGAAATGACCATGAAATATACTTACCTTTGAAAGGTGAGAATTGAGGTTGCAAAATATATGGTTATTTCCCTTAATAAAGGAAATTTCACTCAAATATGTCAATGTTTGCACAATTGGTATATTGCACACATTATTCTTCTAACATATATTGCAATACATGCATTGTGTGCACATGAAGCCTTAATATCAAATGACCATGTGATACCTCATAAACCCATGAAATATCAAATGACCATATGATAACTCATAACATTTATATATTTTGATATTACACAACAACAAGAAATCAATGATACATAATAACTAAACCTAAATGAAATAACTTTTGACATAACCATATTCACGCCCAAAAAAAGTTTGAAAATACTCAATAGGTGAGTATACTTACCTTTGAGAAGTGAGAAGGGAGTATTGAGACTAGAATTCATGTCTTTCTTCCAAAAGAAGAACAATGAGATTGAATTTGAAGGTTATATTTCATTTCCTAAATTTGCCTACATCCTACCTAAGTTTTTGTTTTTGTTTTAAAATTGTGATGCAAAGGGGATATGAAAACACATTAAACTATCACCAAGATGTTGGAAGCATGCAACCAACAAGTTCCAATGCAATATCCACATTTTGATAACTATTATCCTAATCTTGTTGACCCATTACAATACTTGCATCTAAGTATTTTATATAAATTCATTGGAGTGTTTAGGTTGGCGCTTTAAAGGATGATGATTAAGAGATGAGTCTATGCAATACATACATTGGGGGATTTTATTATATATTATTTTTAGGGTTTACCTACATGAATGTATGATTGAATCTTCACCTTTGCATAATATATTTGTGAATGATTTTTGCTAATCCTTTTATGTTACCACACAAACAAACAAAAAATGAAAATAATTTTTTTTGGTTCACGCAATTATATTCAAGTACACAATAAGCTTTGAAGAATTTATTATGGATAAGCTATGTGGTAACAATATTGTTTAATTTCAAAAAAAAAATTGATATTTTTTTATATCACCATTTTGTTTTTCTGTATATGTAGATTGTAATGCATGTTTTATATTCTCATTGTAATATTCAAGAAAACACACACACACACACACACACACACACATACACACATCCTATATTTTTCTTTGTTTTTTGAATCTCTCAAAACATAATCCCCATTACAGTAAAAGGCATTATAAGTTTCCATGTAATTATGAACCTAAAAGTGAATTTGATAAATTAAATAATTGATTGAATTTTAATCCAATTTCTAGATAAAGGTGTATACTCAACTCCATTATAGACTTTAGCACAATTTTTTTACATGGAATTTGTTTCAACTACAAACAAAATAAAATGATATTAAGTTTGGAATTAACAAATTGACAAGCAAATCCAGGTTTTCAGAAAAAAAAAAAAAAGCCTCCTAAGCCATTATAGGTTTTATATTATTGTTAACATGGAAATCGTTTCAACCACCATGAAAATAAAATGAAATCAAAATTTATATTTAATAGTTCTTCCACAAATCCGATTAAAAAAAAAGAAAAAGTTCCTCAACCATTATAAGTTTTATCATACTTTTCAATGTGCAAATTCTTTTTATTGCGTAGAAGATAAAATGAAATCAAGTTTGGAATTAGAAAGTTGAGTTGGAAGTTTGTCTTTATGCAACAAAACCTTAAACCATTAAGGGTTTTATTACAATTATGAATTTGGAAATTATTTCGATCACATACAACACAAAATAAATTAAAATTTCTATTTAAATAGCTAACAAACACATTTAACTTTGTCCAAAAAATGTAATCCACAATCATTATAGGATTGATCAAAGTTGTCAATATGAAAATTGTTTTGACCACAACCAACATCTTAATAAATAAATAAATAAATTGGACATTCACCTTTTACATAACTAGGTTATTATTTACAAAAATATATACAAATATGAAACAAAGTAATTTTGTTGGAGCTATGAATTAAATTTCAAAAATAATGAAACTAAACAAAAATGAAAGTGAACAAATTGATTTATTTCTTACCTTCCAATTTGAGTTTTTCCAACTTTTAAAAGAAAGAAAATACTTTCAACTTTCTCTTGAATCTCCCCACCCCCTCCTAATAAACCTAACCTTCATTATAAATATTATAAAAAAAGGTGGCTTGCAAAGTCATAAATGTTTGCCACATCAACCAAACCCAAAATCTTCCCTTGACATCTTTTGGGGCCTATTTGGGGTTGAAAAATAAAATCTCATAGTTTTTTCTACCCAAGGCACTAAATTATTTAATTGCATTATGTATAATTGCAATAAATGGTGTAAAAATGGATATTGAAGGCTAGGGGTATCCATGACTAACACCAAAAAAATGCCCCCCAATGCAATACCCACATTAAGATAATGTTGTACAACTATTTGCAATACTTGCATTTTCACAATTTTATGCGTTTGACATTAATGTTACTTAAATGTAGGTAGGAATTTAGGAAGGAGGGTGAATAAAAAGGTAAAACAAGGGGTGTGTCACATTGTGGCCTTGCCATTTAAATTTAAAAGTATCTTAAGGCAAAATAAGAATTATAGAAACTCAAATATTTCACCATGCAAAAATGTAATCTTCAAAAAATCCTCTTAAAAAAACAAAATCCTTCAAGATATTATAACTCTATAACTAATTTCAAGTTTCGACACAAGCAAAATATCATCTTTCAAAAATCCTCATATAAAAATAGACCTATTATTATTACCTAGGGACCAAAATCCCTTAGGCTACTACTATACTCTATAATGAATCTAAACACAATATCCCTTGCCTTGGTAGGCAAGGCCAAAAACAAGTGAAGTGGCATGTGTAACACTTGAATTCTAAATATTCTCATATAGGGGTGTGCAATACCCGCATTAATCACACATGCATGGCCACAAGCATGGTTTTTTTTAAGGATTTAAAGTAGAAAAAAACCAAAGGATCCTTCCATATTCTTGGCTACCTACTGGAACTTATTGTAGAAATCTAGTGATTTGAATTTTTATTTTTTTTTGAAAATTGGCAAATTTTGACCATTTCTCCCAAAAATTTCAAATGTTCAAGTGAAGAAGATTTTTAAAAACCCGGCTACTTTCCATAGAATGCAACATAACACTTGAATAGTATAGTGTTTTAGAGAGCTTCTCCAATAGTAGAGTGTAGCAGAACATTTTTTTTTAAAGGGTTTTATTATGTTCAAGATATTTTAATCATGGAAGGTGCGTCGGCTGGTGGGTTCCTTGCTCTTGTGCTAGATGAGGGGTCCTAGTTCACTCATGTGTCTGAATTCACTCATGATGTTGTGGAGAGGAGAGGTTTTGCAAGGAAGCTTAATCGAGAGAGTGGATTGAGGAGAGCAAAAAGTTTTATGTGAATGTGTGAGGAAAAATATTGGGAGTATGATTGCAAATCCTTTAGGGAGAGAAATTGGATCGAGTTCGTAGAAAAGCTCAATGTCAAGTTTCCCAATGGCACGTAGAAGACATGGAAGCAAGTACGAGACAAATGGTTGAGGATGAGGGAGAAGTATGAAAAGGAGAAAGCCAAGTAGGGAGAGACCAATGTGGCACCCTCAACATGGACTCCATGGTATGATATCTTTGACAACATTTTTGGTGGTATTGCTAGAATCATGAGTGTGCCAAATGGGGTAGATCAAGGGGTGAATGCAACATGAAGAGGTGAATGTGTTGTGCAACAATCAAGAAACAATCCCTACCACTCCCCCGAACAAAACCCCCTCGTTTACATTACACACACACCAAAGACCAAAGTAGCAAAATAACCCCATTGTTCTAGACAAGTGAATAAAAGCCTTAGAGAAGAAGAGGAAATTAACTATAGGTGACCATGTGATTACAAGTGCCATCGACGAATTCTTTGGTGGTGTTGAAGAAATTGAAAAGCTAAAGCTATAGATGATAGAGTTACATCACAAATTTTGGAAAGTGAGAAACAAAGTAGGGAGATGGTTTTGTAATGCCAACTACAAATGGTTGCATTCTTTGTAGAAGTCCTTAAGGCCAAAGGACCTTCTGGAAGTTCTAGTGAATTTGTTCCGGTTAGTTTGAATCATGGTTAGTTTTTTCTGAGGAGTTTTATTTTTGTTTTGATTTATGATGTTCATGTGAACTTGGTTTGGTTTGGATTTGGTTTGGATTTGAATTTGCATTGAGAATTGAGATTTGATTTGGAATTTATTTGTGTTCAATTTCAATCCCTTGAGGATTTAATAAAACATGAGGTTTATTTTAAATCTATGTTTTAGAGTTTGGTTTGGATTAAATTTGAAATGGTTAGTAATGGATTTGAATTGGAATTGCAATTGGTTAGGGTATGGATTGGTTTGGAATTTGATTTGGATATGGCTATGGTTTAGTCTGGTATTGAAATTGGATATGGATTTGATGACAATTGGTTTGGTATCGGAATCAGAATAGGATATGGACATGGAATTGGATATTGATATGGGATGGTTTGGAATTGCAATCACAATTGGTTTGGGAATGGATTGGTTTGGAATTGCAATTCCAATTGGTTTGGGTATGGATTGGTTTGGATAAAAAATGCAATTGTTTGAAATTGGAATTGGATATGGGTTCAATTCATATTTGAATTGAATTGGATTATAATTGCAAATTATATGGATTGGATTGGTTTGGATCGAAATTGGAATTGAATGTGGATATGGATTTGGTTTTGATTGCAATTAGTTTACAATTGGAATTGAATGTGAATATGAAATTGGATTTGAATTGGGTTTGAAATGAAATTGGAATTGAATATGGATTAGTTTGGATTTCAATTGGAGTTGGAGTTTACATTGAATTGATGAACATTTGAATTGGATTCAAATTATTAGTTTGTAATGAATTGGATTTGAATTGGATTAAAACACAATACATTGTCCATTGTCCAGTGTCAATGCTATGCATTTGGGTGTTCAATCAACCTTTTGTTGAAACAATTTCTCTTTCAACCTCTCTCCTTTAGTTGTTGCACGTTCTCTCATCCTAACAACATGGAGCTTCATGTTACCAAATTCCGCAAATGGATATGTAACACCTATTCAACTAACCCCGGGTTTAGGCTGATTCCACAACTCACAATAATTATGTAGCCAACAATAAGCTATAGTGATATTTGGTGCTTTGTTTACTTTTGAATTAAAATGCCTCAAAATTTGTCACTTGTCTTTTAAAGTTCCAAAAAATGTTTTCAATAACCACTCTCCCTAAATTCATTACAATATCATACCTTTTCTTGTCTTCATCTTGTGGTAATCTCCAATTATTTTGCAAATATATGTGGATATGATATGTAAAGTCTGCAATCAAATAAGGAGTGCATTTCATAGGGTTAACCTCCACAATTGGTTCTTGCAAAATGTCATGATTCTTCAAATCCTTGTATAAGTTGGACACCTTGAATTATTTGTCGTCATGCTCCTCCCTAAATTGACTTGCACAAACATTCCAAAAGATTTTGTTAACATTGCAAGCCCATTGCAAAACAATTGAGTGGAATTTTTTCTTGTTGAAAAAATTGCATGTTGCAAGGGGTGTTTGCCATTGCAACATTTTGCTAGCATAATGTGTGTTCCATCAAATGCACTTGCAACGTTTGGCAACCTTGTAAGTGCCTTGAAACTACTAATGATGCTTTCCAATTGTGCACCATCTTGAATGCTAAAACATTGATTAAATAATTTTTGCTCATCAGTGAAGATGTTTCAAACTATGTTATGTAATTCCTTGTAGTGGAACCCCTTAGCTTTTAAACAATTTGCAATATGATTAGGGGAGATACCATGGGCAAACCTATAAACCACTAGTACAACAATTTTCCTGATCTTTAGCTAGGGATGAACTTGATTGATTGATGCATTTCAACTTCAAATAAGATGTCAACATTTGAACCAAGTTGTCAAAAGCTTCCAAACTCATTCTATAAAACTTCATGTATTTTTTATGACGCATTTTTTCTGTTGCTCTCCACACAATGCAATCCACATAAATTCCAATGTGTTTCTTGCTTAGGTTCCACCCAAAATGTATGTGGTGTGTGATTTTTCCTCAACACAATCAACCACAACAAAAGCACAAAAGAGAAAAAGCTCATGGAAGGTTTATTCATAAAATCTAATAGCTGCCAAGCTTTTGATTTGTAATAAACACTAATTCTCAAGCTCATAGTCAACAACATCCATACAAGGACAATTGTACCACCATGGAAAGAAAAATCCAGGAAAAAAATAATTCATTTTAAAACATACTTTTTTTTTTGAGTTTCATATTATTTTCAGAATTCTTGAAATTTTTTAAAATTATTTCTTTCAAATCAAAAAAATAATTGTGAACAGTAATAGTGAATATTTACCAATATTCCATTTGTTGAAATGAAAATTTCCAAAATTAATTAATTATTTATTTGACAGACATGTGTTGAAATGGCCAAGGTACTATGGTATGGTTCACCCATGTGCATGACATGATGTGAATGGTTGGGTTATGAATATTCTGGGTTGTAGGGGCCCACTTGTGTCCATTAGGGGTGTGAAATATTTTATTTTTTCATGAACATGTGAACATGTGTGCATGTGGCTATTGATAAAACATTCATCCATCAACATTGATGTCATGAAAGGCCACATAATAAGTAGCATGGTGTATCAACCACTAGGTAGATAGGTAGGTAATAAGGGGGTGGGTAGTACATATGTAGGTTGGGGGGGTGAGATATGGTTGGTAGGTAGGTGAGGAGGGGGGACGGGGGTAGGGCAAAAATGGAACCTAAGTATGTAAGTGAAAATGTAGTCAAATTGGACAATAGAACGAGTTAACGAAATGGTGTATTTCTTACTCAAGTCTGGTTTTTCAGTTTCAAGTTGGATTTTTATTATTATTAGTGGTTTCTTTGGTGGCAGACTTTTGCTATTTTGTGAGTTTTTTTTGATAATAAATTCCAAAAAGTATATATTTTCAATTAACTTCAGAAGTACTCTACAATTGGCGACCTAGGTCTAAATATGGCTGTTATCTTTTCTTTTTTTTGAAAAAGTGGTAAAAAAAAAAAACCTCAAAAACTTCAATTTTTCATGCTTTCTTTTGGTCTTTTGAAAAAATTAAATAGCCAAGGTGCAAAAACTCACCACAAAAAAGAAATTCCACATGCTAATTATTGATAACCTCTATTTACTAATTAGATTTTTCAAATTATTATTTGCTTTAATTACTCTAATTGTTACCCCTCCTTGGAAGTTGGGAGGAAGGCTTTTAGGTTGCTTCTAACTGTGGTAAACATCTTGTCCCATGACTAAACCCGAGTCTCGGAGTCCAAATTTAACATTTCTTGGGTGAAATATGGCCCTTAAAAGGCCTCACTCAAGAAGGTGAAGGTACCCACGTAACTACAGGTTCGCCTAGGAGAGAGCTTGAAAAAGTCCTTGAATAGGACACACAAACCGTTACATGTAGGGTAAGGCCTAGGAGGAGTGGGGGCATTCCCAAAATAAGGGACCTAGGACAAGCACCCAACAAAAACACTAGGGTTTGCTAACTTTGAAGAAACTTTTAAGACTCACAAAACTACACTAAGACTCAACACCTAACTTAGTACCTAACCCAATTGGGTAGATCTTGGCCACCCTCTCCGCCTTTTCTGCATGTGTGAGCACAAATGGAAAGAAAATGGAGGATAGATGTACTAGTGGAAAATGTGAAGCAAATGTAGGGGTGGCATCTAGAGAGTTGGACGGTACCCATTGTTGCAAAATCTCTCCTTCTTAAGCTTTAGAGCAAGCTTAAGCCGCACCTAGAAATATCTTCACAATAAATCAAAGGTACTTATAGAAATGTTATTTCTTATGTGTTCACATACGTCTTGTTATCTAAAATTGAAATTGATGTGAATGCCAAGGTCACAAATAATGTGAAATCAATGACGATGTGGGTGATAAATTATCATTCATGGTAGCAACATGTTACAAAAATGACAAACAACTCCATGGGAAGTTACATGTCCAAGAAACTACCAATTAATTTATTGTTACAATCTACAAACCTTGTGTTGCCTTTTTTAGCCCTTTCATCACCCTTTGCAACATTTCGTCATTTTTTTTTGGGTAGTATTGGAAAGTTTCAATGGTGGTTTTCCTCAATGATATGATGGGGCTTGTGTTTGATGATGACAAAAGAACAACTTGAACGCCTTATGTGTGTGTGTGTGAGAGAGAGAGAGAGAGAGAGAGAGATGATTCTTTGTATCCATTTTGTATTTTTATTTATAATTTCAAATCCAAAAATAATTAATATGATGAATTTGGTTTTCTAGATTTTGTTAGATCAATCAATGTTGCATCAATTTTTTTAAAAATTATTGTTTAAGATGATAACAAACTACAAGTTCAAAGAAAAGAAAAGTGATCTAAATTCATCCCTTGAGATAAGACAAAGAAAACCAAGGCAACTAAATTAAGAAAACCTAAAAATATTTGTATCAATGAAAGTGAAATGCGATGAATTTAAAATAGATTTGATAAATAACTTTGAGTCAACAACAAACAAATGGAAGAAGATAATAACCATAGTTGCGAATAATGAACATTGAGAATATCTACAAAATGGCCCTAGATCTACAAGGATAAGTGTTGTGCAATGTATGGGGATTTCAAACAAATCCATGATTATATGACAAGAACAAGATGCAATGAAATATATTGGGATTTGATATCACAAGTTTAGATTCACCTAAATTTGCCAACACATTTTAATCATGAAATTTATGAAATTATGAATGCTTTTATGGGGCATATACTAGTTTTCACACCACCATAACTATAAGATTTCATGCAATGAAAACCATGTTCATATGCCTATTTTTAAAAGTTTGTTAAAACACATTCAAGATTTTGCTTCAATTGGACAAACTAGTTAAAAATTGAAATTTCCAAAACATGTGGACAATGTGCATACATTTTATTCTTTTGGTGTAGGTTTGAAAAGTTTGTATGAAAATCTATAGACTAATCTTCCAAGGGATATTATCTTTTCAAATGGAACTTTTTGGTATCACCATGCTAACTAAGTTATGATCTAACTACATAAGGTAGTCCAACAACATCTCCTTGTCAAAATCCAACCATATCTCCAATGAATACAATTTCAGTGTTGTCTCTTCCATTTTGGAATTTGACAATACCTACTTTTAATCGAACTCCAATAACATCCCATGTAGAAGTGATTCCTAAGGAAAATTTCAAAAGTCATACTCCTCCATTTAAAGAAGCAAATTTAGATACATTAGCTAAATGATTAGGAAGTACTGATGTGAAGAGGAAATCATGTATTGTTGACAAGGAAATGGTATTTGAACTATTGAAAATGGAAGCAAATTGATTGTTTAGTTTGAATTGATTTGATCCACATAACCAACTTATAAATCGTAACTAAAAAAAACTGAAGGTTCATGAATTGCTATTGTAAACAGAATCAAAATATTTCAAAATGTGAAATCAACAACTAAATCATACTTAACAAAACATGGTTAATGTAATCATTATATCGACTACATTCATTTAGGACATATGGATTTCAACAAAAAATGGAGGTGTGGTTCGTAATATTGTGGAGGCATTAAATGTTGATAGAGATGCATTTTGTAATGGAAAGGATTGAATGGAAAGGATTGAATGACAATATTAATTCATCATGCAATTTAGATAAGTGATCTCGATAACTTTGCCCATGACACTTTTTTGACTTTGTATAGCAAAGTGATGATGCATGTATATTTTTCCTAGACAAATTGTGTTTACATTTCAAGTATTCCCCAATTTAACTTTCAATTGATATCTTGGTTGTTCATGTCTTTGAAGTTTTTCATGGTATGTTCAATAATAAAATCTTTTGTTATGATTTCCACTCCTTTCAAGTAGGTCAAGTGGTCTTGGCAAATATTGAACTTTATGAATTATGATTTCCATTAATTGATCAATGTTAATTTCCATTTGATCACAAATCAAAATATGCAGCAAACAATAACATGTGAAGACATCTAATATTATTGTAATGTGAATTTCAAAAATTTCAAGTAATTTTTGAAAGGGGTGCTTTAAGATTCCAAAGGTGTTTTCCATAATAAAGTGACCACATTTATGTTTCATATTAACAACATTTTTAAAAAAAACATGGTGGCCTCTTTTTTTATAAGGAATCATTAGCCATAAAATAACATGAACCCTTTAGCACTAGATACATATGGTGGAATGCCATCTTGACAATTCTCTTGTGGATCAAAAAAGACCATGGAGTTGTGGGTTTTTGAATAAAGTCCAAACAATAAAAATAAACAAATGTCTTTGACAATCCTAAACATACCAACAAATGTGTTTGTAAATTGTTTTTCATAATTAACAGTAGTTTGTGCAACCACAAAATAACCTCTTATTTTATGAAAATAATAATTTTTAGAAAAGGGGTTTTGGTAAGTAATAAGATTCACATCTTAGTTAGGTTTTTGAATAACATTTTATCAATTTACTTTGAAACTTCAACTCTATACACAATCTAATTATAAACATTTATAAACAATCTTAGTAAGTACCATTCATGTAGGTAGTGAATGTTATTAATGGACAAAATATACACTTCTAGAAAAACATGTACACAAGAATCTCATTATTCCTATGCATGCATGTTCAAACTAGACACAATGGATAGATTCAAATTCAAAAGATTAGAGGAAGACTCTATGAATGTTATTGCAAATAAATAATAATACAAAAAGATTCAAACTCAACTCCTTAAGTAGGTTAGGTGGTTTTTACTAGTAATTAAAGTAGTTATTTAACACTAATTCAAAACATGGAACATTAACTAGTAACTAAAGTAATTACTTGTTAAGGGTATAATTATGTTGTGGATAGAAGTGGAGTATCGATGTTTGATAGGGTGGATAGAGGAGTAGCAAAACATAGTATGTGAGTTGATTATGATTTATTAGGAGTTTGAATTGGGGCTTATGGTGGGAACTTGAGGAAGATTTTTAGAAGAGTTTTGAAGATGGATGAACATTAAGATTATGATCATGATGAGAACATTGAGTAGTTTTGGGAAAGAAAGAAGGAGAAACTCATGTTAGAGTTAGAGATCAATTTTGATGCATAAGAACACTAATATGACAATGTAGTTTTGTTTCATGTCTTTTTGTTTTCCAATATGATATGGTCTGATTTTATTTTTAGGTCATTGCATTTAAGCAATAAATTTTGCAGATATGTATTTTATAATGTATTTTTTGTTGAATTTTATTTTTGATTTATATAGTTGTTATTATACAAATTTTATATGTTTTGAAAATAATATGTTAAGTATAGAATTCTAGAATGAAACAATGTGAAAATATCAACATTTACCATTTGGTGACCATCCCCGGGATTGAATTTGGGGTAGAAAATTCAAGATT
>Ga0209208_10005879_pt1 | contig 17004 bp, 12 predicted proteins | sample S1TSphfallax_3_FD_187694 | JGI IMG/M metagenome (GOLD analysis project Ga0209208, IMG submission 187694) | Host-associated microbial communities from peat moss isolated from Minnesota, USA - S1T2_Fd - Sphagnum fallax MG (SPAdes) (version 2) | ecosystem: Host-associated > Plants > Peat moss >...
CCCATTCTGTCCGGAATTTTGAAAGCTACGTCGTCCGTCGCTGGCGCCGACTCTGCATTTTACAGAACAGTGTGAATGGCAAGCTGCTGGAGACATCTCCACGACATCTTTCTTTTGGCGCTTCTCGCCATTTTGGCTTCTTGCGTTTGCAGGCGCCGCGTTTTTCTTTCGTTATCGCGTTTTGATTCGAGATAAGACGTTGACTTGTGGCGCCTTTCGTCGTCGGGTAGTTCCATTCTCGGAGGTCATCGACTACGACGTGTGCAAGGGCAAGGGTCCCCGGAGCCGTGGGTATTTCTTGGAACCTTTGCTTGAGTACTCCGTCGGATCTCGCAGCAACGAAGCCCGCGACACCTGATACGGCTTCGGCGACCTCAGCGGCCGCCGCTCACCGTGCGTTCACTTTGGCGGGACTCGGTCTACATCTCGGGCGTCGTCTCACACTGGCATAACGGTGAACGTTTCCGCAGAAACGTCGCCTGGGTGTTCGGGAGTGGGCCGATTCGCACGCTCGTGCTGGTCGCAGAGAATGGCGACGCCCAATTCGAAATCCATGCGCTCGCCGAGCCAACGCGTGGCGGCGGTGTTGGCGTCGATGTGGATGCCGTGCGCGGCGTTCGATTCGTAGATGTCGTGCCAGTCATGCTGCGGGGGCGGTTCGCGGTAGAGGATCTCGAACGGCCGCCCGTCGGGGCGCAGAAAGCGAAAGCCGCCGCCCTGTAACGCCTCGACCCGAATGCCGCCCTCATGCACCAGACGGTGATGCGTGCGGCACAGCGTCACCAGATTCTTGAGCTTCGTCTGCCCGCCGTCGGCCCAGTGCTCGATGTGGTGCGCATCGAGATAGCGCTGATAGGTGCAGCCCGGAAAGCAGCAGCCGGGGTCACGGCTGCGGAGCGCGCGGCGGATCGCCGGCGGAATGGTGCGGGTCTTGCGACCCACATCGAGCGGCTCACCGTCCTCATCCTCGGTGATGCGCACCAGGCTCGCATCACAGGTCAGGCGGCGCACCGTCTCGACCGGCAGCGCCGGGCCGTGCTCGATATGGCAGCGCCCGGGCGCCTGGTCACGCAGCGTCTCGGCATCCACGTGCACCACCACCTGGTGCCGGTCCGCGGTGCTCAGGGTGCCGTCACCCCGTTGCAGATAGCTCTCGGCGATCAGCGCCAACGCATCGGCGCGCTGTGCTTGCACGCTCAGCGGCCGCTCCTCGGCGAGCGGTACAGTGACCTTGGTGTCCGGCACGGCGGACAGGGCGGCCTCGAGCGCCTTGACCAGCATCGCACCCGCCAACGCCGGCAGGCGGGCTTTGAGCACCAGGCTGCCGTCGTGATCGTACCCATACTCCACCGAGCGGGTGGCCTGTTGCCGCGCGTCGCGCGACAAGGCTTCGCTCTCTTGGGCCTGGCGAAAGTAGCGCACCACCGTCTCGACGTGATACGCCGTGCCATGCAGCGCAATCATCAGCAGCGTGTCCTCGGTGGCCGCCGTGGCCACCCGCGTCAAGGCACGCACCTTCTCCCGTGCCGCCCCGAGATTCAGTCCGACCTTGAAATTGAGCCAGTGCGCACAGGAGTGCAGGCGCCCGTCCGCCCACGCCTGACGTCGATCGAACTCGGCGATCAGCGTGAGCCAGCGATAGTTCGCGGCATTGAGCTGCCCGGCAAGCTCGGTGATCCGCTCTTCGAGTTCATCGCTCGAGAGGTGCGCATAGGGCGTCGCGTCGGGCGTCGCGTCGGCGGTTGCGTCGCGTGCCGCATCGGGTGCTGAAGAGCCGTCCATATCATGCTCCTGTTGTCTGTACGGATATACAGTATAGGTCGAAAAGGGCTTGATTTGTAGGGTCGCAGGGCTGCACTTTCCGAAGGATTTACCTGGATTTGAGGTGTCCTGGTACCATCCCGCCACGAATTTATACCCCGAGACCATCCGATGAGTGCGGAGCCGAAAACGCTGGATGGCGCGGTGTCGTTGCCTGCCGCCATCGTACCCGAGGCGCTGCGCGAGCCGCTCGCTCGTTGGTCGGAACGTTTCGACGAACAACCCACGCTCAAGGCGTCGATCGCGCTTCTGCCGGACGCGCTGCGCGCCGAGCTGGCGACCGTGGTCGCTGCCAGCGATTTCGTGGCGGCGGCGCTGCTGCGCGATCCTGACGCGCTGGCCTGGTTCGTAGCGCAAGAAGGGTTGGCTGCCGGCGTTGCGCCGGCAAGAGATGCCTCGGCTGGGACGGCGGTCGACTACGAACGCCGCGCGGCGGAAGCCGAAGACGCGCAAGAGCTGCTGCGCGAATGGCGACGACGAGCCATGGTGCGCATCGCGTGGCGCGACATCGTCGGTCGGGCCACCGTGGCCGAAACACTGCGGGCGCTATCGGATCTGGCGGATGGTTGTTTGCGCGCGGCCTGCGCGGCGGCGCAGCGTCATTTGGATGCTCCGTTCGGCAGGCCGCGCGATGCTGAGGCGGTCGAAGTGCCGTTCATCGTCGTGGCCATGGGCAAGCTCGGCGGCCGCGAACTCAATTTTTCGTCCGACGTCGACCTGATATTCCTGCATGGCGATGGCAATGGTGATGGCGGCGTCGGTGCGACGGATGGCGCGCGCGCCATCGACCATGCCGACTATTTCAATCGTCTCGGTCGAGAGGTGATCCGGTTGCTCGACGCGCGGACCGAGCACGGATTCGTGTTTCGCGTCGACATGCGCCTAAGACCCTTCGGTGCCAGCGGTGCGCTCGTCGTGAGCATCGCCGCGCTCGAGGATTACCTGCAGGAACATGGACGCGACTGGGAACGCTATGCCTGGATCAAGGCCCGGGCGGTGGTCGGTATCGAGGCCTATGCCAAGGCGAACTTGAGTTTCATTCGGCCGTTCGTCTATCGGCGCTACCTCGATTTTGGGGTTTTCGATTCGCTGCGCGAGATGAAGGCGCTGATCGCTCGCGAGGTGGCGCGACGCGAACTCGATCAACACTTGAAGCTGGGGACGGGTGGGATTCGCGAACTCGAATTCATCGTGCAGTCCATGCAGTTGGTACGAGGCGGAAGTGACCTGCGCTTGCAGAACGCCGCATTACAGGAGGTGCTGCCGCTGCTCGCGGGATCAAAGCTGCTCTCGCGCTCCGCGGTGTCGGATTTGACCACTGCCTACCTCGTGCTGCGCAAGGCCGAAAATGCCGTGCAGATGATCCGCGATGCGCAGACTCACTCCGTGCCGGAGGACGAGATTGATCGCGCGCGGCTGGCACTCATCATGGGGTTGCCCGATTGGCCGGCGACGATCGGGCGCATCGATGCGGCGCGGCGGGACGTCGCGCGGTTGTTCGAAGCATTGGTATTTGGCGGCCCCGATTCGCAGCGCAAGGAGCAAGGCGGTTCACTGGTGTGGCTGGCCTCCAACGATATTGCGGCCGAGCTGTCCCTCATCTCTTTCCCACCTGACGCCGTGGCCCCGGTCGCAGAGCTGCTCGACTCATACCGTCGCGCGGCGTGCTACCGGCGCTTGGATGAAGGGGCGCGGCGGCGCCTTCACGTCATCTTGAATCGCTTGCTCAACGCGGCCGCCCAACATGAGGCGCCGGTCACCGTGGTGCAGCGGGTGCTGCGCGTGCTCGAGGCCATCGGCGCACGCTCCTCGTACCTCGCGTTGCTGAAGGAGCAGCCTGCGGCGCTGGATCGCCTGATCGGCGTGTGTGCGGTCAGCGGCTTTCTCGCCGGTCAGATCGCCGATTTTCCGCTGTTGCTCGACGAACTCATCGATCCCAATGTGTTCGACGAGCTCCCATCGCGCGCCGCCTTCGAGCGTGAACTCGAGGCGCGCACGGACCGACTGTCGGGCGCGGATCCCGAGCGTCAGGTCGAGGCCCTGCGGCAATTTCAAAAAGTCGCCGTGTTCAGCGTGGCGTTTGCGGATCTGACGGGCCGCTTGCCGTTGATGCGCGTGAGCGACCGTTTGACCGACATCGCCGAATTGATCCTGGCACGCTGTATGGAACTCGCGTGGGATCAGATGACGGAGGCCTACGGCGTGCCGTATTGCAGCGTTGAGGACGACGGCGACGGCGACGGCGACGGCGATGGCGACCGCGGGGGTGGCAGTGCGGGCCGCGGACCCGGCGAAATGCGCGCGGTCCGCGTCGCGGTGGCGGGGTACGGCAAGCTCGGCGGTCTCGAACTCGGCTATGGGTCGGACCTCGATCTGGTTTTCTTGCACGATTCGACGGGTGAGGTCCAGCAGACTCGCGGCGAACGACCCATCGAAAATGGCGTGTTCTTGTTGCGCTTGGGACAGCGCATCGTGCATTTGCTCACCATGCATTCATCCGCGGGACGGCTCTACGAGGTCGACATGCGACTGCGGCCGAACGGGAAGGGCGGCTTCCTCATGACGGGGATCGACGCCTTCGAGCGGTACCAGCATCAGGATGCATGGACGTGGGAACACCAGGCGCTGCTGCGGGCCCGCGCCGTGGCCGGTGACGCGGGGCTGCGCCTGCGTTTCGAAGCGGTGCGGCTACAAGTATTGCGCACGGCCTTGCATCGCGACACGTTGCGCGCGGACGTTGCCCAGATGCGCATGCGGATGCGCCGCGAACTCTCGCTGGCGGGACCTAAGCAGTTCGACATCAAACAGGATGCCGGCGGCATGGCAGACATCGAGTTCTTGGTGCAGTATTGGGTGCTGGCGTCTGCCCATGAGCACCCGGCGCTGTTGGTTCATTCGGACAACATTCGGCAGCTCGAGGGCTTGTCCTCGGTGGGGGTGCTCGACCGCACCACCGCCGATTGGTTGACCGAGACATACATACACTATCGAACGGTGCTGCACCACCTGTCGCTCGAAGGCAGCGAGCGGGTGGTCGATGCCGCCGCTCATACCGAGACGAGGACGCGCGTGATCGAGATCTGGCGTAATACATTCGAGGAGAGTGTCCTGCTCGCGCCGTGGAGCGGTCCGTTCGGGGGCACGCCGCCCTTCGACCAGGTTCGTGTCGCGGAATTACAGCCCGCACTCGAGGCTGCCATGGCACAGAAGTTGGCCGAGGTACGCGAGATCGCGGCGAATCGCGAGCCTGCGACCTTCGACAATACGATCGTGGCGCTGGAGCGTTCGGGCCGCGCGTTCCAACGCGTGAACGCGATTTACGAGATCTGGTCAACGAGCAAAAGCACGGCGGAGTTCCAGGCGGTGGAGCGGGAGATGGGCCCCAAGATCGCCGCGTTTCACGACGCGATCACCCAGGACGCGGCGCTATTCGCGCGGATCGAAGCCGTATACGCGGCGTCCCTACCCGAGGCGTCCCTGCCCGAGTCGCACTCGGCCGAATCCGCGACGGCGATGCTCTCGTCCGTGCAGCGGCGGCTGTGTCGCCATTACTACAACCACTTCGTGCGAGCGGGCGCCAAGCTCGATGCTGCTGCGAAAACCCGTGTGGGTGCGATCAATGAACGTCTCGCCGGTCTCTTTGCGAACTTCAGTCAGAATTTGTTGGCCGACGAATCCGGCCATGTGTTGTTTCTCACCGAGCGTGCGGATCTGGCGGGGCTGCCGGAAGCTGATTGCGCCGCGGCGGCCGCGGCGGCGGCGGCGCTGGGACGACCGGGTCAGTGGGCCATCCTCAACACGCGGTCCGCAATGGATCCCTTCTTGACGCACGCCGAGCGGCGCGACCTGCGCGAAATCGTCTGGCGCACCTATTATCAGCGCGGCAATAACGGTGGTGCTCACGACAACAAAAAAATCATCACGGAGATTCTGGCGCTGCGCGGCGAGCGGGCGCGCTTGCTGGGCTACGCGACGCACGCGCATTGGCGGCTCGCCGACTCGATGGCCGGCACCCCTGAACGCGCGCTGGCCCTGTTGATGAGGATCTGGCCGGCGGCGCTGGGCCGAGTACGCGATGAAGTAGCCGACATGCAGGCGATCGCACCCGGCGTCAAGATCGAAGCGTGGGACTACCGCTTTTACGCGGAGAAAGTGCGCCGTATCAAATTCGATCTCGACATGAACGAGGTGAGACCCTACCTGCAGCTCGAGCGATTGCGTGAGGGCATGTTCTGGGTGGCGCACCGCCTGTATGGGTTTACCTTCGCGCAGGTCACGGGTTTGCCAGTATTTGATCCGGCCGTGCGGGTCTGGGAGGTCAAGTCCGCGACGGGCCGCCACGTGGGTCTGTGGTACTTCGATCCCTATGCGCGGCCCGGGAAAATTTCCGGCGCCTGGATGAGCGAATACCGCGATCAGGAAAAATTGGATGAGCCGGTCTCACCCATCGTGTCCAACAATACCAACTTCGTGCCCGGAAACGGCGACGAGCCCGTGCTCATCAGTTGGGACGATGCGGTCACGTTGTTTCACGAGTTTGGACACGCGCTGCATGGTCTGAACTCGGATGTCGAGTTCCCGTCGCTTTCCGGCACGCATGTGGTGCGCGACTTCGTCGAACTCCCGTCGCAGCTGCATGAAAAATGGCTGGCGACGCCCGAGCTGTTGTCGCAATTCGCGCTCCACTACGAGACCGGCGAGAGCATGCCGGCTGCGCTGGCTGCCAAGATCAAGTCGGCCGCGACGTTCAATCAAGGCTTTGCGACCGTCGAATACCTCGCCGCGGCGCTGGTGGACATGAAATTGCATATGGGCGTCGAACCCATCATCGATCCCGAGGCGTTCGAACGCGACACCCTGAATGCGCTGGGGATGCCGGCCGAAGTGGTCATGCGCCATCGCACGCCGCATTTTGCGCATGTGTTCGCGAGCGATGGCTATGCGGCGGGCTATTACGGCTACCTGTGGGCGGAGGTGCTCGCCCATGATGGTTTCGACGCATTCGTCGAGGCGGGCGATCCATTCGATGTGGGCGTTGCAAAGCGTCTCCATGATGACATTATGAGCATCGGCAACAGCGTAGATCCGGTCGAGGCATATCGCCATTTTCGCGGCCGTGATCCCTCCATCGATGCACTGTTGCGTGCGCGCGGCTTTGCGGCCGATATCGCAGTGAAGTCTTAGGTTGCCCCGAAGGAGAGAAAAGAATGCCGGCGATGGTTCAAGACGATTCGAAGCACAACCTGGTGCAGCCCAACGCGCTGCACCAATACTCTGTCACGCCGGCCGATCTGCCGCTGTCGTGCCCGATGCCCGGAATGTTCCTGTGGAACTCGCATCCACGCGTGTATCTGGCGATCGAAGCGGCGGGCTGGGCGAAGTGCAGCTACTGCGGAGCGGAGTACACGCTCGTCCGTGCACCGCACGAGGTCACTCAGGAGGGTCAGTAACCCGCCACGGGCGCCTAGTAGGCGGAGTAGGACTTCTCTTCGACGATGGTGGACCCCAGCGCGATGTTGATGCGGCGTTTGATCGCCGCGCGCTCGTCATTCTCGACGTAAACTGCGCGCGCGAGGCGAATGAATTCGGCATCGAAGGAGCGAGACCGCTCCTTCTCCCTGATGTCGTCTTCGATGAGCCACAGTCGCTCGTTGACTCGCATCAGGGCATCGATTTCCTTTGCGATGTCACGTGCGACCTCGAGGGCCGCATACGCCGAGCCGTTCCAAGTCGATTCCAACAACTCGAGCTCGAGCCGCACGTTGGCGACCTTTTGGGGGTCATTCATGCGCCGCGACTTGATGCGCAGGATGGTGATCTTATCGAGCAGTTCGCCCGGTGATACGGGTACCTTGATCTCGTTCATGGCGGCATGTTAGCGAATTTCGAGCGTCGTCATCAGGCCGTCGAGCCGGGTGGTGACCTCGTGGACCTCGATCAACTCCATGACGCCGGGTTTCTCGATTTTCGTCGTCCAGGGGATGTCTGATGCCGGCTTGCCGTACACCTGGCGCGACGCTTCATCATACTTGTCGATGCACCATTGGCGGCTAAAGTATGGCCCGGCGCGGGCGGTGCGCGTCGCGGCATACAAGCCGATCACGGGCGTGCCCACCATCGTGGCCATGTGAACCGGTCCTGAGTCTGGCGAGAGCAATACGGTGGCTTTGGCGAGCAGCGCCAACAATTCCGGCAGGGTGTCCTTACCTATTTGATTCACGATGGATGCGGAATGAGTTGCCGCCGCGATGATGGCCGCGCCCATGGACCGTTCCAAATCGCTGCGGCCGCCGGCGAGCACGACCCGCATGCCGCGAATCGCGGCGTGATCCGCAACGGCGGCGTAACGGTCCGCCGGCCAGTTACGCAGCCGGTGACTGGAGCAAGGGCTGATGACGAGCGTTGGGCGCAAGTCCGGGATCACGTGATCCGCATAGCGGGCCGCGTCGGGCGGCAGCACGGGGTTCCACGACGGCGGCTTGGGCTCGATGCCCAGAGCACGCACGAAGCCCAAGAACGAGTCGAGCACGTGTTCGCATGTGGCCGGTGCGATATGAGCGTTGGTGAACAGCCACTGCAGTTCGCGTGCGCGCGGCCGGTCGAATCCGAGCTTGACCGGCGCGCGAACCAACATCGATACGAGGCTGGCGCGTGCCGAGAGCTGCAAGTCGAGCAGCACATCGAAGCGTCGTGCGGCGAGCAGTTTGCGCAGCCGCAGCAGTTCGCCGCTCATCGAGCGCTTGTCGAAGGTGATAAACTCCACGCCGGGCAAAATGACCGACATGAGCCTGGCCTCGAGCTTGCCGATGATCCAGGTGATGCGTGTATCAGGCCATGCCGCTTGTAATGCCTGCAGCACGGCTGCGGCGTGGCACGTGTCGCCGATGGCCGATAGCCGCAGCATGCATACACTGTGCGGCGGCGAATCGAAATGGGGTGAAGTCGGCATAGTGCTGTTGTAGGGGCGCGCTCGAGAGAATGACAAACGACGGCGGCCAACGCATTGCCACGATCGACGGAGCCATGCTGGCTGATCCCGCCAGCCTTGGCAATCGCATGGAACTCGGCGATGCGGCGGGACTGGGCGATGCGACGGGCCTGGACAATTTCTTCGAGCCTGAATTTTGGCGCGCACGCGGTGAGCTCTCGGATGTGACGCGGGGCCGGGGATCGGCATGGTTCATATCGGCCCCGGATCGGCCATGGGTGCTGCGCCACTATCGGCGCGGCGGATTCATCGCGCGGTTCGCCGACGACGGGTATGTCTGGGCCGGTGAGGCCCGCGTGCGCGCGTTTGCCGAATGGCGGCTGCTCCACGCGCTGACGGCGCACGGCCTGCCGGTGCCGAAACCGATTGCGGCGCGTTATCGACGCCGGGGCCTTTTGTACCGCTGCGATCTCATCACGTATCGCATCGTCGGTGCCGACCCCTTGAGTACGATCCTCGCCCGCGGTGTCTTGTCTGAGCATGTCTGGCGTGAGATCGGCGCGACGGTGGGCCGATTGCACGCGGCCGGCGTCGATCACGCCGATCTCAATGCGCACAACATCCTGCTCGATGCCGCTGACCGTGTCACCGTCATCGATTTCGATCGCGGCCGGTTGCGCGGAAATCTGGACCAATTGCCGTCGGCGGGTTCATGGACAGCGACGAATCTGTCGCGGCTGCGGCGTTCGCTCGTCAAGATCGCGCGAGATCTGCCGCCGGATCGGTTCGGCACCGGCCAATGGCGAGCCTTGCTCGACGGCTACGATCGTGCGCCACGTCTATAGCCTGTTGACGTACCTGCTGCGTCCGATCGCCCTTGCCATCGTTTTATGGCGGGGCATCAGAAACCGCCAATATTGGATTGGATTGGGTGAGCGCTTCGGATTCGGTACGCGCAGTCCGTCACCTGCGCTCTGGGTGCATGCGGTGTCTCTCGGCGAGGTGAATGCGGCCGCGCCGCTCGTGCGGGCGTTGCGCGCGCGGCATCCCGAGATGCCGTTGCTCCTGTCGACCGCGACGCCGACCGGGCGCGCGCGCGCGGTGGCGTTGTTCGGCGACAGCGTCACGGTGCGGTTTCTGCCGTACGACACACCCGGGTCGATGCGCCGGTTCCTGGCCCGTGCCAATCCGCGTTTGGCCATCATCCTCGAGACGGAATTGTGGCCCAACCTCTATCATCAGTGCCGGCGGCGCGGCATTCCGATCGTGCTGGCCAACGCCCGGCTGTCCGCGCGGTCGACGGTGTGGTACCGGCGATTCGCCGCCCTTTTCCGCAACGTGCTCTCGGGCGATACGTTCGTCGCGGCGCAGAGTATCGAGGATGCGGAACGCTTTCGGTCCATCGGTGCCGCGCCCGAGCGGACCCACGTGATCGGGAACCTCAAATTCGACGTGCTTCGAGACGCCGCCGTCGCCGCACGCGGTGCCGAACTGCGCGCAACACTTTGGAATTCGCGGCCCGTTTGGATCGCGGGCAGCACCCATGCCGGCGAGGAGGACATCCTGCTGACCGCACACGCCAGCGTGCAGGCACACATCGGCGGGGCCTTGTTGCTGCTCGTGCCCCGGCACCCCGAGCGATTTCAGTCCGTCGCCGATCTGCTCAGCCGGCGGGGATTGCGCTTCGAACGCCGCAGCAGCGGCAACGTGGTCAGGCCGGACGCACAAGTGTTGTTGGTCGATACGGTGGGTGAGCTTCATGCGCTGTACGCGGCGGCGGATGTGGCATTCGTCGGCGGCAGCCTCGTTCCGGTGGGCGGTCACAATGTGCTGGAGCCCGCGGCCTTGGGCGTGCCCGTCATCACCGGACCTCATCAGTTCAATGCCAGTGAGGTCGCCGCGCTGATGGTTCGCGAGGGCGCGGCAGTGCAGGTCAGCGATGCGGCCGAACTTGCGGCCCGAGTCGAGGAGTTATTGACCAATCCCGAGCGGCATCGGCAGATGGGCGAGAGCGCTCTGCGCGTCGTGACCCTGAACAGCGGCAGCCTCGGTCGCCTGCTCGAATTCATCGAGTCGCTGTTGGCGCAGTCGTGGGCGGCGCGTCCTTGAACAGCAGGTTCATCCGCACGAGACTTTCCTCCGATAGGATACCGGCCGCTTGTTCCAGTTTCAGCATGTTGATCATGTAATCATAACGGCTGCGCGAATAGTCCGTTTGCGCCTGAATCCATTGCCGGCGCGACTCGAGCACGTCGACCGCGGTCCGTGTGCCCGCTTCGTATCCGGACTCCGTCGCCTGCAGTGCCGTGGCGTTCGACTCGAGCGCGCGACGCAGGGCTTTTACGCGAGATATTTCCGACAGAACGCCGAGATAGGAGTCGCGGGCGTCGTGTTCGGTTTGCCGAGCCACGCGCTCCAGCCGTTCTTTGGCCGCCCGCTGCTGGTACACCGCCTGACGCACCTGGGAGGACACCATGCCACCTGAATACAGCGGGAAGGTCAGCTGCAGGCCGATGCTCTTCTGCGTCTGGTCGAGCGATTGGCTGCCATAGGGCGTGCCGTCGGAATTGATGCTCGTGCCGTCGTTGGAGACCTTGTAGCCGTTGGCGACGAGGTCCAGCGACGGGTAATGTCCACCGCGCGCCGAACTCACGTTCTCGCGCGCGATATCGGCCGCCAACCGGCTCGACACCAGCGACAGATTCTGTTGCAGAGCCATGTCGACCCAGCGATCCTCGCTGACCGGGTCCGGATTGGCGAGTTCGAATGGTTCCACCGGCCGCGCCAGCGTGTCGAACAAGTCGCCGGTGATTTCGCGCAAGAGCTCCTGCGCGGACGCGACGGTTCGTTTTGCCGCGATGACCGCCGCCGCGCTGCTGTCGTGCGCGGCGCGCGCTTCTTGTACGTCCGTGACTGCGATCAAGCCGACTTCGTAGCGTTTTTCGGCCTGTTCGAGCTGGCGACTGACGGAGACCAGCGCACCCTGTTGCGCATCGAGGTCATCCTCGGATGCGAGCACGTCGAAATACCGTTGCGCGACGCGCGATATCAAATCCTGTTGCGCCGCCTGGTAGTCCGCTTCGGCCTGTGCGACCTGAGAGTCGGCGCGCTGGAGTGCAACCCAGTTCTCCCATTTGAAGAGGTTCTGCTTCAGGTCCACGCCGTATTTGTGGGTGTGCGTGACGGTGTGACCATCGAACGGGAAGCTTTCGAGAAAATTCGGACCGCCCGGGACGGTCACCGACTCCACCGTATTCGACGATCCGGTGTCGCGTTCGTGCTCGACCGTGCCACTTGCGCTCAATTGCGGCAACAGGGCGGACAGCGCCTGCGGTTTGGACTCGAGCGCGGCGAGCCGGTTGGCCTCGGCCTCACGCAATTGCGGATCGTTTTGCAGTGCCCGCTCATAAACGGCGATCAAGTCTGCAGCCCATGCCGCGTGATAGCTCAACAAACACGCCATCAACGCCAGTATGCCCTTCATTATCGTATCCATTCGAACGTGTTATATTGAACTATAACACCCGGAACCCGTTCAATACTGTGGGATCTGCGGGTCCAAATCTCGGGACCACCTGAGAATCCCACCGGTGAGATTGGCGACGGATCCGAATCCTTGCGCAGCCAAGAATCGCGCAACCTCCATGCTGCGTCCGCCCGATCGGCAGATGACCACGGTTTCTTTTTTCGGATCCAGTTCGCCCACACGATCGGGGATCTGGCCCATGGGAATGTGCAGTAGCGGCGAGGGCACGGGTGCGAGCTCGACCTCCCAGTCTTCGCGTACGTCGAGCAGGGTCATGTCCGCGCCTGACTTGCGGCGCTCCAAGAACTCAGTCGGGGTGATTTCCTTGATCATTCCAATTCCTTGATCGTCAAAAGACGAATGCTGGTGGTGCGGTGGCATTGATCAACGGGTCGATTACCGTCTCGAACAAGCTCTCGCGAATCCATTCGCCATCGTCGACGCGACGCACTAGAACGGCATCCATCACGGGCGCCACCCCGACGACGACAAACAAACGGCCGCCGACGCGCAAGGCGTTCTGGAACCGGGCGTCGTAAATCGGCAGCGACCCGGTCACTGCTATGACGTCGTATTCGTCCGGCAGCGACCCGGCGAATGCATCGCGCGTTTCGAACTGCACGCGCGCTTGGGGCATGGCACGCAGATTCGCCGCGGCGTCGGTGGTAAAGCGCGGTTGGATGTCGATGGAGTGGACGGACCCGCCGAGCAGGCTCATGCAGGCGCTCAAATAGCCGGTGCCAGTGCCCACCTCGAGCACCCGATCCGTGGCACCGATGCCGAGCGCCTGCAGTATCCGGCCTTGGAGCACCGGTGCGAGCATGCTCTGTCCGAAACCGATGGGCAGGGGCGTATCGGCGAACGCGAGTTCGCGATATGCGGCAGGCACGAACGCCTCGCGCGGCACCGCGGACATGACATCGAGAACGCGCGGATCGAGGACTTCCCAGCTGCGTATTTGCTGATCGACCATCTGCTGCCGAGCTGCCAGCGTATTCATGATTTCTCGCAACTTATTTCGGGCGATGATTATGGTCAATTTCTGCAGGCGACGCGAGCCCCTTACGTTATTCTGCAATTCACGATGATTCGCGATGAATCGAACCCGCAGGTTCTCTAAATTTCAAGCGTCGCACGAATTCGTCGTCATCGAGGTTCGCGTTGATTCTGCCTTCCGTCGCAGCATGGGTTTCGCTAGCAGCCTTCCTGGCCGCCGGCGTGCTCTTGCTCGTGATTTGGAAGCGGCGGCAAGAGCGTGCGATCACGGATTTCTCCGACCAGATCCGGCGCCTCACCGCCGAATCCGGGACAGCGGCACGCATCGACCTCGAAGGCAGACCCGAGTCGCTCGAACAGATCGGTACGGCGGTGAACCAACTGCTCGAGAACCTCGAGCTGCGGGCCACGAACTTGGCGGGCCGCGAACAGATGTTTCAGCGCCTGGTGGAGACCGTGCACGACGCCGTGCTGGTCCACCGTGACCACATCTTGTTCGGCAATGCACGCTTTTTTTCGCTGCTGGGGATGAATGCCGCCGATGTGGTCGGCCGACCCTTGAGTCATTTCGTCGGGCCGGAATATGTCGAGTTGGTCGACCATAATCTGCGGCGGCGCTTGAGCGGCGAACCGTCGGCCGAACGCTACGAGGTCGAATTGCTCGGCGCTCACGGCGAGGTCACGCGCGTCGAATTGGCGAGCGCGTTGATCGACATGGGCGGCGCACCCGCACTGCTGCTCACGGCATTGCAGATGATGCCCGAAGCGGTGTCGCCAAGCGCCCACCCCGCGCCGCACCCGCGCGCCATGGCAACCCTCGATGCCATGGGCGAGACCGTCATCACGGTCGATACGGAGGGCAGGATCGATTACGTCAACGCGTCCGCGGAGGCGCTGCTGGGACAGCGCTCCGAACAGATCATCGGAAAATTTTTCCCCGACGTCGCATCGCTGGTGGACGAGGCCGACCGCCGGTCGCTCGGCGACCCGGTCCGCATGGCGCTGACCTCGGGTGGACGTGTGTCGATGGGGCGCCGCGCGGTACTCGTGCCCGTCCACGGCGGCGCCGAACGGTCGGTGGAGCTCAGCGTCTCCCCGCTGGTCGCCGACGGCAAGATGGCATCGGGACTGGTGCTGGTCCTGCACGACACCAGCGAATTACGTGGCCTCACGCGGCAGATGACCTATCAGGCGAGTCACGACGCGCTGACCGGTCTCGTGAACCGGCGCGAGTTCGAACGGCGCCTGCAGGAAGCCATGGACTCGGCGCAGACCGGCGAGGGCGCACATGCGTTGTGCTACCTCGATCTGGATCGCTTCAAGGTGGTGAACGATACCTGCGGGCATACGGCGGGCGACAACATGCTGCGCGAGGTGGCGTCGATCATCAAGGAAGCCGTGCGCGACTCGGATACGGTAGGACGCATCGGCGGCGACGAATTCGCGCTCCTGTTGGTGGGATGCCCGCTCGAGAAGGCGCGCCAGATCGCCGACGACGTCGTGCGCTCGGTGTCCGAATACCGCTTCGTTTGGAAGGACAAGATCTTCAACATCGGCGTCAGCATCGGTCTGGTCGAGATCGGCCAGGGCGGCGGCGCGATCGAAGACCTCATGAACTCCGCGGACTCCGCCTGTTACGTCGCCAAGAAACAAGGCGGCGTACACGTCCATGTGTATTCGGCCAGGGAGGAAGCCACCGCCCGGCACAGTGGCGAGATCCATTGGCTGCAGAAGCTGCAAGGCGCGCTGCGCGACGACAAATTCGAGCTGTATTATCAGCCCATTGCGCATGCCCGGTCGGGACCGGTGCGGGGTCCGGCGCTCGAGGTTTTCGTCAGGATGGAATCCGAGAACGGTCAGCCCGCCGCGCCGCCCGCGGAATTCATCCGCGCGGCTGAACGCTATCGTTTGATGCCGCTCGTGGATCGCTGGGTGGTGCAGACCGTGCTGTCGGCACTTGGGCGGGGCGGCATGAAATTGCCCACCGGCCGCAGTGTCGCGATCAACATTGCCGGCCAGACGTTGGGCGACGTGGAATTTCTCGAGTTCGTCGTCGAGTGCTTCGATCACACCGGCGCAAGTCCGGGGGACATCTGTTTCGAGGTCACCGAGAGCTCGGTGGTCGCGAACTTGGACCATGCGCGGCGGTTCATCGCCGTGCTGCACGGCATGGGCTGCGAGTTCGCGCTGGACGATTTCGGCAGCGGCTTGAGTTCGTTCAGCACCCTGAAAACGCTGCCGATGGACTATCTCAAGATCGACGGATCCTTCATCCGCAATCTAGCGGCCGATACGGTGAATCAGGCGATGGTCGCGGCGATGATCGAGCTGTCGCGCAGCCTGAATTTTCGCGTCGTCGCCGAGCAGGTCGAGGATCAGCTTTCCCTCGACGTCGTCAAGGGCATGGGCATCGACTTCGTGCAGGGCTTCATCATCGGCCGTCCTCTGCCCTTGTCGATGACGCCCGCATCGCCTTAGCAGCCTGTCTCACCCGCCAAGGCTCATGACCGGCCGGCGCTTATAACCGCCAGGCAGCGGCTCATAACAAACTTCTATGGTCTTGGCCTGCGCTTAGGAGGAAAATCACGGATCAGCAGCGGTTCAACGAGGTGCGGCATGGCGATTTACGAAGACAATACCAAGTCCATCGGGCACACCCCCTTGGTGAGGATCAACCGGCTGGACGCGTCCAGCGGCGCCACCATACTGGCCAAAATCGAAGGGCGTAATCCCGCCTATTCGGTGAAATGCCGCATCGGATCGGCCATGGTCTGGGACGCCGAGGAGCGTGGTGCGCTCAAGCCCGGCATGTCGATCGTGGAAGCGACCAGCGGCAACACGGGTATCGCGCTGGCGTTCGCCGCCGCATCCCGCGGCTATGGCTGCGTGCTCACCATGCCCGATACCATGAGCATGGAGCGGCGTAAGGTGCTCGTTGCATTCGGCGCCAAGCTGGTCTTGACACCCGGCGCCAAGGGCATGAAGGGTGCCATCGCGAAGGCTGAGGAACTGGCCGCCACCGAACCCGGCAAATACGTACTCATGCGGCAATTCGAGAATCCCGCCAATCCGGCCATCCATGAGAAGACCACCGGCCCCGAGATCTGGAACGATACCGACGGCAAAGTGGACGTCTTCGTAGCCGGCGTCGGCACCGGCGGTACATTGACGGGCGTGTCGCGTTATTTGAAACACACGCGCGGCAAGAAAATCGTCACCGTCGCCGTGGAGCCCGTCAATTCGCCCGTCATCAGCCAGACGCTGGCTGGTCAGCCGCCCGCGCCCACGCCGCACAAGATCCAAGGAATCGGTGCCGGATTCATTCCGAAGAATCTCGATCTGTCCTTGATCGACCGCGTGGAACAGGTCAGCAACGAGGAAGCGATTGCCACGGCACGTCGCCTTGCGCGCGAGGAAGGTATTCTGTGCGGCATTTCGTGCGGTGCCGCGATGGCGGCGGCACTGCGACTGGCTCGCGAACCGGCGTACGCCGGCAAGACCATCGTGGTGGTTCTGCCCGATGCCGGCGAGCGGTATCTGTCTGGGGCGCTGTTCGAAGGCTTGTTCGAAGAGGTCGAAAAGATGCAGGCCGTGGCCTGATGAGCACGACCGCTGCAACATGACCACCGGAACATGAACGCCGTCGTCGTCGACAAGTTGGATGCGCTCGCGGGGCGGCTGCTCGATAGTTATCTCGGTGACGAGCGGGCACGCCGCATCGCGCATCGCTATC
>Ga0209208_10005880_pt1 | contig 17003 bp, 6 predicted proteins | sample S1TSphfallax_3_FD_187694 | JGI IMG/M metagenome (GOLD analysis project Ga0209208, IMG submission 187694) | Host-associated microbial communities from peat moss isolated from Minnesota, USA - S1T2_Fd - Sphagnum fallax MG (SPAdes) (version 2) | ecosystem: Host-associated > Plants > Peat moss >...
GTAAATAAAGGAGTCAAACTTAAAAGTATATTTAATATCAAAAATAATAACATGTAAAATTTCATTCACATTGGATTATTATAGAAGTCATATATAATTTATGTATGCCTTAAATTTTTTAAAATTACATAAACCATGAATGTAAAATTGATTCATAGTCATGTCTTTATGTAAACGTACAATTATTTTTTAAAAATTTATAAAAAACACCATGTAGTTTGACAATACTGAAACAATGGTATAAATTTTTTCATTAATTTGAAGTTTTCACTTTCTTTTTGTAAAATGATAAAACCAACACTTAACCCAACTATATCTTCAAAGGAAAAAGATTTTACAACTTAAAAAGGTCATAATCATTAATGTTATCATAACATAATATGTTATTACCAAAGATTTGTGATGAATTTAATTTAGATTACATGACTTTAAGACAAATTGCAATTACAAGTTTTAATTGAATTTTTTTTATGGGTGTCTCTTTACATGTGAAAAAAATCACGGAGAAATTCCCATCGAAACTAATATGTTTTAATCCTTTTGTTATGTTGCAATGTTGTCATGAACAATTGTAATTTAAAAATATATTTGGATTGACAATCAAATTGGGTGGTTAGAAGTTAGGGTGGTTCATTTTTGGTCAATACACTATTTTCTAAAACTCAATATGGTAATGTTCAATTGACAATGTATTCTGATATCATTGGTTAAATGGGGAATTACATGGTGATTAATAAATTGTAAAAGTCCATATGCAAAAGTCCATTTTAAATAACTTTTTAATATACATGTTAAGAGAAAAAAAAAATTCAGATTCAAAAAAAATATTAGAAGGAATTATGTCTTTTACAACCAAAAAATCAATGATTATATGTCCTAAACAATTATATTATATTTGACTGCAAATTTCATAGGATATTACTTCAAATCCTATGTGAAAAAAATTATAGTCATATATTAATGGTGCATTGGATTAGTAGGTGATGACGTGGTAACATGAAGGATGACATCATTTTTTCATTACAAATTTTCATCCATTTGACATCCATGATTATGACAAAGTGATTTAAATGTCCAAAAATTATTTGAAAACATGATTAGGATTAAATCATTTCAAATATGACTAAAGAATGACTATACAAACATTGACATGGAAAAAATGATGTGTCAATACATAAACAACATTGCCATAAAAATATTCCCAATGATTAAAAAATGATTATTAGTCATTTAATATGAGTATCAACGGATATAAAAAACTATGGCATGTAGGGAACTGATTTCAATTAATATTATACATATAAATAATATTTTTTTTTATTAAATTTCTAAAAACTTGATATATGATCAAATTTTTAATATTTTATGTGAATAAATTAAATATTATACATCAAAATAAATTTTAATAGTAAAATTATGATATATTATAAATAAATCTGTACATTACAACTTTAAAATAAAATAGAAATGTAAAATATGGGGAAAATATAATTAATTTGTACATTAAAATTTTATCATAAATGTGATATTTACAAAACCTATAAATTATATGAATAAAAATAGTCAAATTCATAATTTCAGAAAATTAGTTAATATTTTAATATTAAGTTATTTTTTGAAAATGAAATTAAGATATTTATATTGAATTTATACATTATATTATATATACATCAGATATAATTGATTTATGATACATTTATAAATGTTTGAATGAATAAATTATATGGACTCATACATCTAAATTAAAAATTATTAATAAAATTATGATATAGGAAAAAAATTATAATGTAGATTATAAAATAAAATAAAGATTTAAGTTATGAAAGGTATTTTTTATATATTTTTATATTTGCCACAATGGTTTTTCCATTTACAAATCATGTGTTTGAATTTATTTTTCCCAAATAATGGTCATTGCAATGTTCATCAATTACATAATTGAATTTTTTTTTTTGAAACGAATTAAAATTTTAAAATAAATAAATATATATAATGTTTTACATTATTGAAATAACTTTATGAATAAATTTTCAATTTTTTCATTTGGACAAATTATCAATAAGATATCATAGGCATAAATTACCTACACATATATATATATCTATAGACAGGGATATATATAATTACGATTAATTAGATAGGCCTAAATATAAGCATCTATATAATTGATGGAAAGGCCCCAATTAATTTATATGGAATCAACAGTATAATCTTTTGGATCGAACTTTGCCCATGAGTTTTCACGACATAAAGCTTTCCCCAAGGAACAATCAAGGACCACTTTGCCTCCCCCAAACCTAATTTTGGTTCAAGTGTGTCAATTAGGACTTGAAAGCCAAAGGTGATGGGTTGGCCCCTCACAAAACTAGCAATGGTTATGTGGTCTTGTAAGTATCACATCTTTTACCTTTATTATTGCTTTGTTTACATTTAATTACCATTTGGTGACCTCTAGTAAGAACCTTGTGTAGTTACAAGAGAACCCAAATGACAAAACTTCACTCCGCGAAAGTTTCATGGTGTTGGAAGGGGGCTTCCCCTTTTAACAATCCAAGAACTCTTTGATACTTTCTTCCATTGGAATTGCATTTTCGACCATAACTTGGATGATGATGTTTTCACCTTACTTGTGGCACACATTTTTCGAATGACCTTCTATCAAACAATGTTTGAGCCATTAGCATAAACCCCCTACTTTACACACTCCTTGAAACCATAGCATGATTAAAACCCTATTAAGGAAACCAATGCAAGCCTTTCTTAACATGCATCCCCACCACTCCATTAGAATTTAAGCTCTTCAAACCTTAAACTTGTTCACAACATTAAGAAAAAACCTAATCTATGTCTAAAAATTGGATAACAACATAACATACTAAGGACAAATGTAAGTTTGCATGTAACACTTTGTAAGGTTCCAACAATAAGCATTTTTGCTACCAGCATTATCCTTCTAGAATTCCATCTCTTTTTCTACAATGCTTTTACTTGTAATCAAGTTCAAGAGGAATTTGAGAAAATGTGAATATGAGGACTTGGTTAAATGGAAAAGATGCATGTCACTTTTGAATTATAAACATAACATTCTCTTGAGAGTTTGATGAACTTTCTAAATCCACAATCTTTATATTGTAAAAGTTTCAAATAACAAAAATTGAAATTGTTTTTGTATCTTGGGTTACAAGTAAGTTAGGGTTTTTTTTATTATTTTTCAAATTTTATGAAGTAGCCTTATTGGTGAGCATCCCTAGAAAGATAGAACAAAAAGAAACATCTTGCAATTATGTTTAATAAATGATGAGGTGTTTGAATGAATGTGTAGATTTTCAATAGGATAAAACTTAAACCCTAAACCTCATAAGTATCAACCTAGTCTAAATCTAGTGATTTGGGTGTGAAAAAAAAGGGCAATTCTTGGAATGTTGTTTCCGGAGTGTAAAGGATGACTTGGTCTTAAGTGTAGAAAATGGCAGAATCGGCAATGGTGGCTGATTTCGTCATTTTTTGTTACCTAGGTCACTCGTAATTCTTTCATCTCCTACTTACCTATGCCAGTTTATATTATACCTAGGGTCCTTTACGGCAAGCAATACACCTTTAGGGTGCATTCTGCCGTAGAATTTGTCCCTAGGGCTCAGCCTTGGATACTCTATTGACTCACCAGGAGCCAGAATCTGCTCTAGCGGTGTGTTCCAAAGTGCAGAAAAACTCGGAAACGTGTAATACACTCATATACAATATCCCTAGTGGGAAGGCTCAATGATTTGTTTGTCAATTTTTTGTGATGTCTCCAAAGTGGCGATCATCCATGGAAAGATTTAGCCAGATTTGGCTACAAGCTAAATATTAAATATAAGAGATTTTAACCATCCTTATCTATTTTTGGCTACCCTACTTGAAACCCATTTGTAGAAATCTGGTGAGATATATATATATATAAATTGGTTGCATTCTGGCTATTGAAATCACAAAAAGACACTTGATAATTTTAGCAGTCTTAGTTTCTAATTCTATTTTTTGGCTATATATATAGCCAAAAAAGGCTGCTCTCAAGCAGTTTTTTTTTTTAAATTTAAATTTTTTCTTAATTTTAAATTTTCTTGGAATTCATTAGGTAGGTGGGTTGGTGACCCATCCAAAAGAGGGCTTAGCCAAATTTGGCTACAAGTTAGAGAGGAAAGTAGAAAAGTTTAGGAATTCTGCTACCTGTTGGCGACATGCTAGAACCGATTATTTATTATTATTATATTATTACCTAAACATGGCTGGCAACATGGGCCCATTTAGAATTATTTATTATAAAAATTTAAAAATTATAATTAAAAAATAAAACCCACTTTGTAGGTACCATCGGCAACTAGGGTTTTTTTTTTTTTTTTTTTTTTTTCAAATTCCTCAAGTACATCCACTGGCAAGGATCCCCCCATCATTAATTACCATTAATGGCGACTGTCTTAGGTGGGCTGTAGCCAGTAGCATCTTTTACAAAAGTGCTACTGTTACTACAAGTGGCGACTTAGGAAGTGCCTAGGGCTAATATTAATTATTTCTATTTCGAAAAAAGGCCAAAAAAAAATCCCTTAAAAAATCCGTGCTATTTGTCATTTTCTGGAAAAATAAAATCGCCAAATCTCGAAAACTTAAAAAACTATGAATTTGCACCCGCTTTCTTTTTGTCGCCAGCCAGGGTGTGAAATTTCGCCCAAAACAAATTTAATTAAATAAAATCACTGGTCCGCACTTTTCTGAAGGATGGACGGCTACGATTGGGCATTTAGAGCTACGTACGGTCGGTAGAAAAGCGAGGCTGTTGACAGCAGTGCAAGGTCGTTGGCTGTCCCACAGACGGCCAGCACAAAGGCAAGAGAGAATCAAGACCTACCTACCTACTCCCAACGGGTAGGTACCTACCATCTCTCTCTCTCTCGCTCTCTCTCTCTCTCTGTGCCGCTGCTGCGCACTTGCTCGATGCTCGATCGCTCTCTGTCCAGTCGCGCGCAAGCACGGCAGTCGACAAAGGTGCACATCATCAATCCACGAGCGCCTCCAAGTGAACAAGAAGTGTAAGTAAGCACAAGGAGTCACTGACTGTTGTTGCTGGATCTCGAGATCAGTGTTGAAGGAGCCTTGAAAGCGTTGTGTGTGTTTTTGGTCCAACACACCAAAAAAAAAGCCCATTCTCGCCATGTCTTCTCGGAAACGGACCTTGTTGAAGGTCATTATATTGGGAGACAGTGGGTAAGCAAAGCATTTCTTGTTTGTTTCCCTTTCTTGCAATTAAAATCACCTTTGATGCCGGCAATTTCCCTAGTGATCGGGGCAGTTGTGTTGATTTACGTGTGTTCTAGGGTTTGGGAAAGTGGTGGTTGAAGAGCCGTTTGTTGTTGTTGTTGTTGGTGGTGGTGGTGTTCCGTTGATTTTCTGGGGTTTGTATGATTGTTTCATTTAATTTTTTTGATTTTTGGTTGTTGTTCTTGTGGCGACAGGGTGGGCAAGACCTCGTTGATGAACCAGTATCTTCACTCACTCTTTCAGTTGGGATGAGATTCTGGGGTTTTGCAACGGAACTTATGTTTGGTTGGGATTTTATTTATTTTGTATGTCTTTTGTTTGTTTTGAATTTTTTTGTGTACGGAATGAAAGATGTCGAGGGGAGATTTTTCCTTAGCGTTTCACCAGATATGTAAACAAGAAGTTCAGCAACCAATACAAGGCGACAATCGGTGCAGATTTTTTGACTAAAGAAGTTCAAGTTGAGGATAGGCTCGTAACTATGCAGGTGGGTTATCACTGTTCTCACTACTTTCTTAGAGCTTGTCCAGGACATGGGCAGAGGGATTAGGGTTTGGAGGATAGAATATTGATTCCTGTTGAACTTGAATCAGCAGCTGTTAGCAACCTATATAGGTACGGATGTACATATGCACACAGCTGACTGTGGAAAATGTTGGCCTGGCAGATATGGGACACAGCTGGCCAAGAGCGGTTTCAGAGCCTTGGGGTTGCTTTCTACAGGGGAGCAGATTGCTGTGTCCTTGTTTATGATGTCAATGTGATGAAATCATTTGACAACCTTGACAATTGGCGTGAGGAGTTTCTCATTCAGGCAAGCTCTTCTGTAAAAAAATGCTTTTATTGTGTAGGATCTGTTTTTATGGTGGGTGGGTTACTGAATATATTTTTGGACTGTTTTCTTTGGACAGGCGAGCCCATCTGATCCAGAGAATTTCCCATTTGTGGTTCTTGGTAACAAGGTGGATGTGGACAGCGGTAATAGCCGAGTGGTAAGTAACTGTCTTCTCCTAGTTTGGGGTCATGATGTTGACACATCTGGGTCAGATGGTTTGAGGTTTGAGGTTACAGGGATGATGGGGCCTGAACTTGTGGAATGGATCCTCTGGTCTGTAGGTGTCTGAGAAGAAGGCCAAGGTATGGTGTGCTTCAAAAGGGAATATACCTTATTTTGAGACTTCAGCAAAAGAGGATTACAATGTTGATGCTGCATTTCTATGCATAGCCAAGAATGCTTTGAAGAATGAGACTGAGGAGGAGATGTAAGTTATCCAAAAGTTAACCCCACATTAGAGGAAAGTTGTTTGATTGATTTGCAGTTCCCATTTTCTGTTGTTGTAGCAAGATACCAGGCTTTGATAGAATTTTCACCTATATGGGTGGTTTTGGTGGGTGTAGTTATCTCCCAGATACCATTGACATCAACGCTGGCAGGCCACAGAAAGCATCAGGGTGCGAGTGCTGAATTGTGCGCAGACTGGTCATGTACATTGTGGATTGAAGGGAAAATGGTGTCAATATGTTATGTGTTTTTTAACTCCAAGTGTAATAGCAAGGAGAGAGTAGTACATGGAGCTTGAATTGGTCATTTGTTAGGTAAATCCTCTGCTGGCTACCAGGCAGGGCCAGAGCAGTGTCAAAGAGCTTTTACTACTATGTCGGTTATAACCTCACTGGTGTATGTGTTGTAGTTTTTTGCATCTAACCCCTTATGTGATTGTCAACTTTTGTAGTAGGTGATCAGCGTAGAGAAGTTCTCCATACTTATGAAGACACTATTATAGGAGGTGGTCAGTATGAGCAATTTATGGGACATTATCTTTGTCAGGAGTGTTGTTGCTGAATTCTGCTCTGGTGCTTACAGCTCCTATTCACCAGCATGTATTGTGAGTCTTCTATGTTCAGTGAACCTGTAATTCAGTGTTGGTGTCCACTTGTCTGTACAACTCATGGCACTATGTCATTTAGATGTTGACTGTAGGAAGTCAAGGTCAGTTTATCCAGAGGAAGCTAATGTGAAACAAAGGTGCTTCTCTTGTATTATCTTGGATTTGGCTATATCTCAAGGTTGCAAAGGCTTGAACACTGACATTTTTGCATGTTCTCAGCCAGAGCATGTACTTGCATGATTTGATGCCTCATCTGGATTCCAATATGTCAGATTCTGCCAAATTTGGATTAGTCCCAACTCAGTTATGTCGGTCCTTAATGCTTTGTAGCTTGAAAGAGTTCTGTGTATCACAAATTGCAAGCTTAATGAGTCTGCAGAAGACTGGTAACTTTTCTATTGAATTCAGATCCTAAGAAAGGAAGTTTTCCTTTTTGTGTAACCAACCTTGGAACCTTCAAAATGATTATAATTGTGGAGCTTTTTAAAACCCACTTTGTCCTTGATAGATCATGCTCTTGAATTTCTCCATCTTGTTTTTTCTTCCTTGTCTTGTTTGGGTTTTTCTTTCTTGAAGTCTTTTTTCTTTCTCTCTTTTGTTTCCTCTTTCTTCTTGGTTCTGTTGGGGTTCTCCTTCTCTTTTAGGCAGCATCAATGCTGAGTTTCCTGGTCATGGCCTCCCATGACAGAAACTTACATTGGATAATGTATGACAGTAACCTCCACCTACTGCAGGGAGGTGATGGAGTCAATAGTTATGTTACAGTAGCTGGTTGATACTATACATGTTGCTGATTAAAGTCTCTGAACATGAGTGTGACTCTTGTAGTTTTGGTGTGGTTTTTGTTTTCTCTGTTCGAGAGGTTGGGGTTTCCATTTCATGTTCATTGTTTGCTGATATGTTTTCAGATCTGAAATGTCAAATAAGAAATTTTCATTCTATTGGTTCTTAGTTCTTATGTTATTTGTGTTTCTCTTCTGCACTGCCTGTGTGTGCATCCAAGCTGCTACTTGCTAGCTCCTGCTCACACCTGTCATCAAATTTCTGCTGTTTTGTGGTTTGGTTGGAATTGAATGATGGATAGCAAAGACAGTAGTGACATTAGTGGTGCTGGAAACACAATTCAGAGGTCTAGTAATAGACCCGGAGAATGACTTGGACTATATCTAACATCTTCAACCCTCAATGTTTTGATGTTACCTATTGCCCAAAAGAAAAAAATTCATGTATAACTTATGCCCCAAGTGTTTTCAATGTGCTTTTTTAACACATTGTTATTGTTGTCGACGTTTTGTTGTTCATTGATGACACTTCTGTGTTTTCGTATTCCTCCTTTTTTGTCATCAGTGACATTTGTTCAGAGTGTGTTACTGTTGTTGACCAAGCACAAATCATCCTCAAACCAAAACACCCCGTTCAATTGAATTTTTATGAAAGAAAACAAATTAAACTTATCGATTCCATTCATTTGAATCAAATGTATTGAATGCGTGGAATTGGGAAGCAAGATTTGTTTCACCCCATTCATGTTCTTCTTAGGATTCAACATCTTCAATGCATGTTTTTTGGGGGAATGAAATTAACTTTATTTTCACCCATGACTTTTCACTAATAGTAAGCTCAAAAACATTATTAATACATTTTGCAACAATTATGACACAAGAAAGAACACATATTGTCACATGAATGAACACCTTGTTGATAATCATGGCAGAGGATGAATTGGAAGAGTCAATTTGTGTTGCATTTGACAATGAACATTACATTATATCCAATTTGAAATTGAAGCCTTGGAAACTTGAAATTTTCATGCATTTTTAGGTTTGTGAAGGAAATACAAAGATGGACTTTTGTCATCATTTCCATTATATCATGAATTTGTTTTGACAAAAGATAAAAAACATGGAGAATTGACTAAAATAAAATAAAAATTATGTTACTATGTGAACATGCAAATGAACCACCATGTAAACCAATATGCTTGTTCAATGACATTGGACATTTCTATAGAGCAAGGATGTTTAGAAGTTCATGTCAAGATTTGCATTCTAAACATAAGTTAATTTTAATTCATAGAAAATGAATGAAAATCATGGTGGTTGAAGGTTGATTTCAATGGTTAAGGTAAATTCATCTTTGATGAATCCATTTATGAAGCCAACATAATTATTTGGATGCAATTGCTTCTTGTTTACTTTGAAGAATAATTTTTGATAATGTAGATGTTTTACATTGTGATACTTGTGTATTGATTCTCTAAGATATGTTATGATTTCGTAGTTCATGTCGTTCATGTTTGTGACTTCCACTTTTCTATGATTCCATCATCTTAGTAACAATTGAACATCTATTGTATGGTGATTAAGAATAAGATGCAGCCTTTAAGTATTTATTGACTTTTATTTTTTAATAAGAAAATATGATTGATGGATGGTAAGATTAAGTTTGCAAAACTTTTATACCAATGAGGGTTTAAATTGCCACATTGGAGCTTGGAGGAACATATGTTACCCACTTGATGGCAAGATTTGTATCATGGATATTGTGGAATATGGTTTTAATAACGATAAATTATAGTCAATTTTTCCACTTGAGATTATAATTGAATTTCTAGTTCACCCACCCCCAAACATGTTTAAATTTTTTGAATTAATTACAAATCTTTTTAGGATTTCTTGTTTGTGCAACATTCTAATTAGCAAGAATTAATGGCCTTCAAGATGAAGGTCAATTGCCCATAATTCAATCCTTTGAAATTTGCACATCATTTTGGAAGTAGCATTCAAACATTTGATTTACACATTTTGCAACTTATTTGAAATATGCAAAGCCTAATTTTTTCATAAGTGTTTGGATGTTGCCAATCACATGTGCATTTACCCTACTTCATGTCGTTTAATGTTCATTGTGCAATTCAACACCATTTCAAAATGAAACTACTATAAGTGTTATAAGATGAAAAACTATTTAATTACATTAAAATGGCAAACTCATATCTTGTTTTTCTTGTTTGTCTCTTTGCATTTGTTGTGTGACACATGAACCATTTGATACAAGCATTCATAAACCTCATAGATAACAATTTATTTATTAGGATTGTATTTGTGGATAACCCATTATTATAAACATGGGATACAAAATTAACATATGTGTACACTAGTGTGGGCTATGTCATTGAGAAAATACTGTAACATAGTATATATGTTTCTAGACCATAAAATCCAAATTCCCCTATAAACTTTATTATTATTATTATTGTTGTTGTTGTTGTTGTAGTATTTTCAATCACAAAAATAATCCAAATTTCAGTAGTTTTTGCATTGTCTAATGTCACAAAATCACCTCAATGGACAAAGAACCCAATTAGGTATTTAATTTGGGAGATTTCAATGGACAAAATAAACAAATTGCCTTATTAATAGTAAGATGATCATATCTTGGAATTCAAAATTCAATGATATTTTAAACTTTTATGTTACAATCACACTAGGTGTTAAAGATCTTAGTAGTAAGTCCCCCCACACTAATATAACATTTCAAATTTGACATGCCACACATTTAACCCTATCATTAACTATGATGGTAACTAGCTTTATAAATGACCATTCATACATGTAATGTCGAGATTCTATTAATGCCTACATTTAAAGTAGACTTTTTAAAATTTCTCATTATCATTCAAACTTTTTGGGAGTAGTTTTTGGTAGGTATCCATGTAAAAAGTTGTCAAATCCAAGAGACTTTAGGTAAGTAGATGGGTGGGCGGGTGGATAGCAAGGTAGGTATGTAAAATTTAATATTGAAGATAAATTTTAAGGAACCTAAAGATAGGGGAGGGCTACTTAAACATGGACTTAAGGAGAGCCAAGGAAAAACTTTTTGTTATCTTAACATTGATTTAAAACCTTTTTTCATGGGTTACCACCTAACATTGTGTTCTTGTTGCAAGGTCAATGGTTTTTGAAATTTTTATTTTAAATTAACACTCATGGAACATCAACTTAATATTGACTTAACATTGTGTGCCACCCAAGATTCCATTGGGATTTTATATTAGTTAACATTCTTGATGTGAATGCAACAAAAAAACTTGTCTTTTTTGTATCAACTTAGCATTAATTATGATTACAACATAAGAGGAAAGCTAAAAACAAACATATCATGGGAATATATATACATCTATATACAATGGATCAACTTTCAATTGTGTTGCCTAAAATCAAAACATTAATTGTAATAAACATATGGCACACATGATGAAAACTAACAACATAATTTAACCTATTATGCACAATATAAATTTCCATGCAACTTTTTTATATGGGCACATTGGGTGGTGCACAATTTTACAATGTAACATGTGTTCATCATTTTTTTACAACACAAATATCTTAAGCTACACATTGTGCATGTTACATCTTATAACATAGGTTTGGAAATGCATTAATATAAACAAGATTTACATTATTGTGGGGTGATTATCAAAAACTATGACCTTATTGGATATTAAGGTGGTTCTTAGGTTTGATAATTGTAGTTTTCAAAAAATCAAAAACCTGGTTATGATATATAACCATGATTACCATTCTTTTTGAAAATGTCAAATAATTGTTTAAATAATTGTTGATTTTTTCAAAAAACCTAAAGGTTTTCAAAGGTTTTGAAATAATAGGAAGTAATAGTTTGTGGATTTTTATTTTCTTCAAACACCTTCATCACGATTTTAAAATGGAAATCATGCAAAATTCATTCATTCATAATTCATACATTTTGTGCACAAACATCATGCATCGAAAACACATTTGATGCATGGATTTGTGGGAAGATGTGAAATTTTTGTGACATTAATTTGTTTATATTTTGTATTTCATTTGTCAACACATTTATCTATGTGTTAAATGTGTTTCAACGCATACTATTTGTGTGTGAAATGTATGAACCTATGAATGAACGAACTTCACATGATTTTCATTATTAATTCTTCACACGCAAATTTTTTGTGTTGAATGAACAATTAATTAATAAACCAGATAATCACCCCCACATTGGTTTACACATGTTTTGGCTAATTAATTATCATTAGTTTATTTTGGGGTTTATTGTTGGTACATATAAAGATATGTTTTTAATAGATATTTTCATAAGTTGTTATTGCATTGGAAGGGGTAAAAGAAAGGGAAGAATTGTAAAAAGTGGAGGGTGGAAACATTTTATTTCCTGATAACAACTTTAAAAATATGTGGGAAAGAACATATTTCAACAAATAATTTCTTTTTTGAATTAAAAATATCTTGATGGCATTGTTCAAAAATAAAATCATTTTCAAATTTTTCTTACAAGACTAGTTTTTTCTTCTTTTGTTTATCCCTCCTAATGGCATGCCAAATTAAAAGACCAATTTAAATAATGGTTTTCCAAGCACTTTAGAATACCTTGGAACATGAATAAAAACTACCATGTCTACTAGTACATCTTTTAAATCAAAAAAATAAAATGATGAAAATATGAAAGATATCCAAGGATTGTCTTAAATAACTAAATATTGGGGTTTGAGCTCTTGTTTTCCTTTTGTTTAATGATGTTGAAAATTTCTCCATAAAATATTTGTTAGCATGTGAAGATAAAAATAAAGGGGAGTGCCCCCCCCCCCCCCCCGCGCGCCCCCCAAACGAATTAATTTTTTTGAAAAGTTTCCCAAGAAATGGCCTATTTGTTAAAAAAACAATCTTGGGTTGTTTCAACTTGCTCTTTGCAAAGCTCATAGTGTGGGTCTTCACCCAACTTTGATAATTGTGCCCCAATTGGCAAACCCTTGTTAAATGCAAAGCAAACCAAAGTTGCCATTCACCTTGGTTTCACATTATGTTAAATATGTTTTGTTAAAAGGCATTTGGTTAGTTCATCGAATGTTTTTTGGATAAGACATTTCATCAACTTAGAAGTACTAAGGTCCTTCCTATGAACACATAACTTATGACCTCTTTTCAAAGTGTATCCAAAGAAGGGCATGATGTTAAGACCACATGGTTTTTTTCCTATTCCCATTCTCCCATGTCCCATTGGAGGTGTTCAATGAAATCTTCACCATAAAACCACAATTGGTCATACAACAAGGGTGGGAAATAATGACTTGGGAGATCAAGGATCCTTTTTTTTTGGCCTTGGAAAGAATATGAACATGTTGAAGCTTCACTAGTGAAAGATGTATGTTTTTGTGCCTTATAGGGGAAAAGGCACAAGATATAAGGTCACAACAAAATTCTTGAACATAAGCTAAAACGATAAAAACCTTTGAAATGTGATAGATCCAACAAAATGGTGAATATCTTGGAGGTAGATTCGTGCACACCCAATTTCCTTCCACACAAATGGAAATCAAGTTTTTTAAGTTCCATGGGATTACATTAATAATGCATACCCAACCCACCATGGTGTTTTTTGTTCATTTGACATCCAAGTCTTTAAGGGGATGTCATTTGCTTGTTGTTCAATTCCATAGATAGCAAACGCCTATGCATCCTACCAAATCCCACATATGATTTTTAACTAAAAAATGCCCCATTTTGAAGCAAGTACAGATGAGTTTCCAAAAAATGTTGGTGCATCAACTTTATGTTTCCAAAGTTCCACTCAAGAAAAACCCTATTTGATGTGAATCCAAGTTTCTAAAATGAAATTTCAAAATGCGTAAGGATTTTAAAACTTACAAGTGAACATAAACCAATTATCATTTAAAGGAATTTTTTTTGGGTTTTGCCAACTTTGTGAGATTGGATCACCTTTCATTAAATCAAAAACTTCCATCATTCAAAGTCAAGTGAAAAGCCTTTTATCGCGGATGTCAATGCCATGGAGTTCATTAATTTGTATGTCCATTCATGATTTATAATTAATTTGTATTTAACTTTTAATTTAGTTTTAACTCACTTTTATTTAACTTACAATTAAGCTTTAATTCACTTCCACTTAACTCATTGTTCACTTCTAGTTAACTTTTAGTTCCCTTTTAATTCACTTTTAATTAAGTTTTAATTAAGTCTAAATTAACTCCTAGTTAACTTTCAGTTAAGTCATAGTTAAATCTTAATTAATCCTAATTAATTCCTAATCCATTCTTAGTTAAGTCTCACATAACTTTCAATAAAGTTTCAATTAACTCATAATTAATTTTTAGTTATAAAGGTTTTCAAAAAACTTTTTTACTCAATGCACACAGAAGCCTTCTTGGAAGCTTCCTTGAACTAGGTCCCTAAAGGGCTATATATAAAACTACGACCCTTCATTTCCTTCAATTTGTTCAACACCAGTTTTAAGCATGATCTTACACCGTAGCCTGATCATATTATCATATTTTCATGTTCATGTTTGTATTGTTAACATAATAAAGATCCATTTTCATGTTGCTTTTGCACATTTCATGTTATTGTTCTTAGTTCTTGTGTTTTTATTTTTGAATCATATAATCTTGTCTTGTTCCTTATTTGAAAATTAGACTTAGACCTTTTTTTTAGCCTTTGTTTTTATGGATCTTCGTGTCCTTGACACTTTTGATTATAAGTTTGGCAAATAAAACTTCAGTTTGTGCTTGAAGGCCTAGGATGTTGAAATTGCTTTGCTTTAAAAATAAAATTAATGAATTCCACCTCATTTTGGCCATATTGCCAAAAACAATTCCACTACAAATATAATTTTTTATCAAACCATTAATTTGGTTGCACATTTGAAGGTTAAATTCCAACATGCCATGATGTACCAAATTGAAGTTGAAAAAATTTGGTTCAAATCCAAGGCTTCACCTACTTTAATGATCTTCATTTTAGTTCAAGAAACAAGTTTTGCCTTGAGGTTAAGAAGGAGCTTATCAAAGTTGACCTCCCTTGCGAGTGTAAAACCCATTTGTAAATCCATGTAATGCACACCTTTGCCTTTTACAACCCATACAAGGCATTCTTTTTATCCCCAAATGTAATATGTGGGTTTAGAAGATGATTGTATGGTTGTAGATTTATTCCAATTATTTTGGCATTTGCACCTATATAAAAGAGGGTAAGGCCCTCCCCCCCTTGCCTTTTTGAAATTAACATTTGAGCCCACAAGATAGAACATTGTGTCATTTGCAAAATATTAATCATGTAGGGAGGAGCCTCCTAAGAGCTTCAATCCTTCAATTACATAGATAAGGTTGTTTAAAACATAAGCCAAAACATCCATGGCTAGGAAAATTAAATAAGGTGAATGGGGCACCTTTAGCGAATTGATTTGGAAAGTTTGAATTGAGACACATTCATATTTGATGTGATTTTGGTGGGCACATTAATCCAACATTTTACACATGCTTGTTGGATGAGTTGGTTGTGTTGATCTACTTTATAAAACTTAACATATAAATTGGGATTGTATGAAGGCAAATCTCTTTTTAAGCAAGGACCTTGTTCTTATCCATAATTCTTTAATTATTGCTTTCTTATGTTCTCCTTTGTATGTGGTAATCAAAAAAGATCTTGGAGTAGGTGTCCCCATAATGGTGGCATGTGAAGGTATACTTCATGAAATGGAAAGCTAAGCCTTTAAAGAAAAATTCAATAAGACAAGCTTGAGAATTATAAAGGATTATTTTGACTCACTCATTTGTGGGATGTTTTTGCAATTCTACTTTAGTAAGGAATTCTTTTTGGAGTGGAAATGCAACAAGGCCCCATATTTTTTTCTCTTGGTTTTGGATAGTGTAACATTACATTCATGAACTTGTTTCAAGGACACACTAAAGTAGTACATTACAAACTTGATGGGGAAAAATAATTATGTAAAAATAGTGAGAACTAATATATAATGTAATTTGGATCAAATGTCATTTTTTAGTTATTTTAACAAATGTTAGAAATATATTTTTATTATCATAATATCAACATAAACATTTTTTTAAAATGATAAAATTATACATTTGTGTCATGAAAATTATGGTAAAATGAGTAACCATTATTATTTTCATCATCATAATCATGGAATTAATAAGTCAAAACCATTGTTCATTATGTTTATATATTTTTAGCAAACATTTTATCAACAATAAAAGAACAAAGTGAAAAATACACAATGATGATGTGATTTTTTAAAAATAACATAACATAAATTGAATGATTCATTATAATCATATTGAATTTTTTCCTAAGGAAGTTTATGATGTATACATAATTAAATGTTGATTTTCAACGAAGGCTTGCTTCCACCTTTCATAATCATTTTTGTTTAGGTGAAGCTCTTGAAGGATGATGATTTACACATTAGATTCGAAAAATATATTCAAGCACATAAATTTTTTTATTTAAAACAATTTCATCTTGAGCCAAAGCCCTTCACACTAAGGGATGTTAATGTGATGGGTTTTAAGATCATTCAAATTAAATTAAGGGGTAATGAGGTTGATCAATCCCCTTGTTGCATCTAAGTCTGATGAATGAAATGGGGACGATTCAACACATGTATCATTTTTTAAGAAGGGATTGAGGTGAAAAACTCACATTGGATTTCCATTCTTGAATTTAATTTTCTCCCACATTGAAAGCTAATTACTTCATGAAAAGGTTATGAGTAGTGTGGCATGGAGGACTAGATTGTCAAAGTTGTTTAATTTGTTGGCATTCAACCATTCAAGTTTGGATCTTTCAAATTTTCACCATTGAACTTTGTAGTTGGAATGAGAAACAAGATTGTGCACTCATGGCTTACCATGATTGCATATTCATTCCATTGCCAAGCCCATTTGAGGTCATCCCACTCATTGAAGTTTGTGGGAGATTTTATGATACTTTCTCTAAAGCCATT
>Ga0209208_10005881_pt1 | contig 17003 bp, 10 predicted proteins | sample S1TSphfallax_3_FD_187694 | JGI IMG/M metagenome (GOLD analysis project Ga0209208, IMG submission 187694) | Host-associated microbial communities from peat moss isolated from Minnesota, USA - S1T2_Fd - Sphagnum fallax MG (SPAdes) (version 2) | ecosystem: Host-associated > Plants > Peat moss >...
GCTTGTGAGTTTATGGATCCTTTGGTGGCTGAATCACTGAAACTGAGATGTGGAGAATGATCTCAACTGTTGGTGAATTGGGTTTTAGTCAGAAGAAATTGCATACCTAGTCAGTGAACTGCCTCTCTGCTGAAAGGGTATGATGGAAATGGAAACTTTTGACATTGGCAGGGCGATTTTTACCCAAATAAACTCCCCCCCTTTTTTCCCTGTAGAAGTGGCATGGCACTTTTTTTATGTCATCACCCCATGAGAATTCACCACAAAAAGAAACACTGGTTTTAACCTGTAAGCAACAGGATTCGGTGGACCATATTATAGTGTTTAGTTATGCTGCAACTGTTCGAGACACTCTGCAATGAGGTCACAATTTCAAGTGGTGATAAAAAAATCATAAAACAGTCCCAAAAACTTGAATAGCTTAGTTTGCTAGTTTCTCAATTATGTCAATGACATTCATTGCTCCATTGATAACACAATCTGATGAAGAAGGAAAGCAACTCTTGAGAAGTGGCCAAGATTAACTTCTAAGTGTTGCAATGGTGATGGGCCTAAAGAATCTGTGAATGAGTACCATTGCTTTCCAAGGACATAAAAGTTTCAGTGTTTTTGGCACCAGTTATTTTGGAAGGTTTTTAGACTAGATATATAACCATATATTTGGTGGTTCCCATTTTGCTGAACGCCGCCCTCACCTCCAACCTAGCACTTCTTGGAAACCCCATACTTGCCCCTTGTTCTGAATTGGTGACCTCACTTTTGTGAAATCTAGCCTTGACTCCACTTTGGCACTTGAAAATGCCTAGGGTTCTTTGAAAATCACTTGACGTCCAACAAGTCTGAAAATTGCCCTGAATTTTTCTGAGGTTCTTTTGAAAAATATGCAAATATGAAAATTGTTTGCATTTTTTCAAAGGTTCTTTCAAAGAAACATGACCTTCACAAAACATGACTATTGTTTTTTTTTCTTGAGCTTCTTTCAAATACACCTAATCCGGTTTGTGTTTTTGTTTGAGGTTCTTGAGCTTTAGGTTTTAGGTTTCTTATTTCTTGCGATGGAGAAAAAATGATCGTTGAACATTCAACATTGAGCATTCAACAATTTTCTCTAGCTCCTTGAATGCAACTTTGGAATGGCAAGAACTATTGCTTTTCCTGATGGACTTACTCATTTACTCAAGCTTTACTCAAGTATGGCAATGGTGGGTGCATCAAAGGCATCAAATGAAGGTGAGAAAATAGAAATTTTTCACTATGTTGTTTGTTTTTTCCTCAATTATTTCATTGTTGCTTGTGTGTTTGGTGTGCATTTTTCTTCTTCTAAAGCTTTGTCAACAAGGTCAAGGTGTGTTATGTGATTGTAGGTGCTTTGTGCTTTGCTTTGGTGGCTTGTCGTTTGTTTGCCCTCTCAAATCATATTAGCCTCATCTTTGGCTCTTTTATCCCCTAAATCTTGTACTTACTAAAATTAGGTTGTTTGTGCACATGTGAATGGGACAACTTTTAGTTGTGGAAGGTTTTTAATTTTGTGGTTTGGTGTTTGGCATATTAATACATTTTGTTGAATGTCTTTTGTTTTCTCGCATTTTAATATTCAATGGAACTTTGTAAATTTGTTGCATATGCTTTTTACCCATGGTTGATGTATCTTCCAATCCCAATTTTTTCCCCTTGTGTTGTCCATGGATGATGCTTCTTGATGGTTACTTTTTTTTGTAGGGTTAGTTTGTGGTTTCTTAAATCTTTATTGTTGCATTGTCCATGGCTGATTTCTCTTTTGTTCTATTATTGAAATTTCTAATTCTTTTGGGTTTTCCCATCGTTAATTATTTTGTTGCATGGTAGATTATTTTTTGAAGGGTGATTTTCAGCCGTGGCTGAATTTTGATGGCCAAATTCAATTCCAAATTTTCTCTACATGTATGGTCCCTTTATAAAAAGAATCTAACTTGTTACTTTTTTGTTTTGCTATTGATTGTAGGTTTACAAGTCATGTTTTACTGTTCCAAAATGCATCACTTACCAAATTACCATTGTCATGTGGGTAGATGCATGATCGAGTGTTTCATTATTGTGACAAAACAATGTTTTTTTCTTGGGTACTCTTTATTCAAATGCATATGGTGATTAATATATTTTAAAATATACTAATTGGGACTTGGATCTAGACTAACAACTTCATTATGATGAGAATTATGCGATTATTTATTGATAAAAAACTCATTTGTTAGTAGTAAAGGATTTTTGAAGTCAAAAAATATGGACTAGTAATTTGATTGGACAATCACAAAATGAAAAAATAATATTGATTGACATTCCAAATTTATTATTGAGATTCAATATATGATGTAATATAAAATGATAAATTCATATGATCTTTTATTTTTTTGGAAAACTTTAATTGTTTAATAGTGAAGGACTTTTGAATGGTAAAAATTTGATCATATTTTCATACGTCCATATGAATTGCATTTTTTTGTCCCAAAACCTTATGTTTTAAAAAGCTTTACATGGTCATTATTCATTTAGACTTTGTGGGTTTTCCTTTTAAGACTTCCAAATTTTAAAATGACATCAACTAAATTAAATACTAGTTTTCACATAGATTTGGGAAGGTTTGTAGGTGATTGAACATGTATTATTCAAAGATTAAAATAATCATATTTAAAAAAGTAACAACCATGTCCATTTGAATCATATTAAAGAGTCTTGTATTGACATAGGGAATGCAATTTCTGCTAATATTGAGACATTCAATCGTGCATCACCCATGTGTTATAGTTAACAATTAATGGTGTTATAAAATTATGTTTCATTTACAAGAACCTAGGGTATTTGTTCCATAGCTGTCGATTACAAATTGACCATTTTGACTAGATGACTTTTGTTAACAAAAATTGGCCCTATGATCCAAGGGTTGGGTGTTTAAAACCTTTTGACCTTGTAGGTGCACGTGAGGTATAATCAATATTGATGGAAAAACTTGATGAAAATTTTGAAGATGAGGTTGAACGAGAAGAATTTTCAAATCTTTGTGATTTTTTATTTCCTTTTTGATGTTCTTTTGGTTGCATTTTGATGTTCCTTGCAACATTGGCATAAATCTATTTTTTTTTAATCTTATTCATATTTTAATTTTGATGTGGATTATTGAGGATTTTCTTCATGGTTGTTTTGTATTTTGATTTTTTAATGTACATGCACTTGAGCTATTCACGTTAGTTGTTGTCCATGGTTGATTTTAGAAGAATATGTAATTTTAGTGCCTTGTTGAAAGTGAGAATTGAAAACATTGTGTTATTCCTTTTTACCTTCAAACAAACTAGAAACCTAGTTGATTTTAAATGTCTCTATAATGTTTTAATTGAATGAAAATGCATTTGAGTTATTTTTGTTATTTGTTGTCCATGGTTGATTTCAAAGGAATGTGTAGTTTTAGTGCCTTGTTGAAAGTGAGAATTGAGAACATTGTATTGTTCCTTTTACATTAATTTTTTTTAAAAACCTAGTTGGTTTTAGAGGCCTTTAAAATGATTTGGTTGAATGAAAATGCATTTGGGTTATTTTCATTATTTGGTGTCCATGGTTGATTTCAAAGGTATGTGTAATTTCAATGCCTTGTTAAAAATGAGAATTGAGAACATTGTGTTGTTCCTTTTATTTTCAAAAAAACTTAACTAATTTTAGAGGCTTATGTTGTTAAGGAAACAAAAATGCATTAGAACAAATGTTAAACGAAAGGTTTAAGTCTAACTTTCAAACAAGGAACAAAACAAGATTATGTGATTTAAAAGCAAGAACATAAATACTAAGAATAAGAACAGAAGATATGTAGGACAAATGTGAAAATGGATCTTTATTATGCTAACATATGCAAACATGAACATAAAAAGAACATGACAAAGCTATGATGTAAGATCGTGCTTAAGATTGGTGTTGAACATGCTGAAAGAAATGAAAGGTCCCACTTTTATTTATGGCCTTTCAAGGATTTAGTTCAAGGAAACTTCTAAGGAGGTTTCTATGTGTGCATCAAGTAAAGAAGCTTTTGAGAACTTTCTTAATTGAAAGTCAACTATGAGTTAATTGAAACTTTATTGAAAGTTAACTATGACTTAACTAAAGGATTTAACTCGAAATCAACTAAAAATTAATTGGGAGTTAATTTGGAGTTAACTATAACTTAATAAATATTTAATCATAGTGAATTAAGAATAAGTTAAAAGTGAATTATGAATTAAGTGAAAGCGAATTAAAACTTAACTAGAAGTTCATTAAAAGTGAATTGAAATTAAACTAAAAGTTAAGTACATGGATAATTATTCAAATGCATGAACTCCATGGTATTGGCATCTGTCACATATGTAGTGTAAGTACATTAAAATAAAAATTCATATTAAAGGTATAAGTTCATAATTGAAATAATTGGATTTGTTTTTATTATTATAATCGAAACAATGTAATCAATTAAGTGTTTTCTTTTATTGTGATTATAATTGACTAAGTTTTTTCAAAAACCTAGATTAAAAAATTACACCATGAATTTAAAAATAAAATAAATCTAGCAAGATTAAGGGTTTTGCTTAAGACCTTTTTTGTTTAACATGCAAGTTTACTCTCAAAAAATCAGTTAAAAAGGTTGCCTTTTTAATCTTCTAAACCAACTAATTCTTACAAATATTGGAAATGATCAATTCTTTGAATTTTTTTTTATAATAACTAAAATTGGCCATTCTGTAAATTTTAAGAAGTCAACTACCTTGAATTGGCAATTTTGAAAAAAAACAAATAACCATCCAAGACTAGAAATTTTAGTTGAACAAAAAGAAAAATTGGATTTAAAGCATAAGTTTTTGGGTCCATGTGCATATTGCTGATCTAATTAATATGATATAAAAATTTAACATCATGAAATTCAAAAGTTAAAATTGCTAAAAACTAGGGTTTATTGTATTTATCAACATGAAATATAAGATCTATCATTTAACATATCTAGATTTTTTTTGGTATGATCACTAGTTTGGCCATAAAAATTTGAAAAAATAATAAATTATAAACATATGGCCCTAAGAAACTATAAAAGAAGGTGTTTGTATTCCTTTTTCTAGGAGTGCCAAAAATAGAATGACAATTCTAAATTCAAATCTATAACCAAGTACAAGCCTAATTAAAAGGGCACATCTTAGCACGTTGGTTGGTTATTATTTTTTTAATAATCATAGGGTAAGTTATTTTTTGAAATTCTTTTAAGATCACATAAGTTATCAATATCAATTTTTGGGTTGTTAAGGTAGGTTCTCAAAAAATGGGGTAATAACCATAGGAAATGCATAAAGGTAGATTATCAAATGACCAATAGATAATTGCTTGTTATCTTGATGGTTATTATTTGGTTATAAGATTTTTTAAAAGATAAAATAAATTCTATTTTTAATTTTTTTTGTATTAGTGTTTAATGATTGATAACCTACTTGGATGATAATTGGGTCTTCTAGGCAAGTTATTAAATTTTAAATATTAGGAAATATTTATCAATGTAACTAGTTATAAAAAAATCAATAACCAACTTGATAACTGGGTCAAAATTCAATCATTCGCCAACACTACAACAAAATGTGTCCTTGTATGTCAAGTGTTTTCATTGGATTTTGAGTGAATTCACTAGTCCATTAAACATGGATTAGTGAATTGCACCCACATTTTGTAGTAGTGCAACATTGGTACACCCACCTTTCTTTAAAATCTATAGGGTTATATCAAGAAATGAACCTTTAACACTAAAATTCTAACTCTTTCAATACCCATGTTCTTGGAATGAAGATTAGGTATGGAGTAAGAGACCCTAAAAAAGGTAGGGTGCACACCAATATTGGGCGGGTATGTGTTTTCAGAAATATCTTCCAAACATGGCTTAAAAGAAAATTGTAATATGTGAAACTTGGGCCAATTAATGTTTTTAATAAAGTTAAAGGCCCAATGAACATAGATTTAAATTGCTTTTTTGTTTTCATCCATGCATGCATAACATTTTCGTGGATATTAGATGCCTTGTGACAAATACTTAGGCATATACATGGAAGGCATAATCAAAATTTATATCACCAATCCATACAAAAAGACATTTAAAGACAATGTGTGCATTGAATTGGGCATAAGCAATATTATACTTCAAACTATAAAAGTAGGTTTTAAGTAGGTTTTTCAAAATACATGGAGCTTTTGATGTCTCCATTTCATTGTGGGCTTTTGGGTTCAAGTAGGTGTCAAGTAGGTTTTTACAACAAAGTTTTTTTTTTTTTTTTTTTTTGATGACTTGCTAAAACTTATGTTGATATTCATTTTCTAACCAAAAAGTAGGTTTGAACACATATTTTTCAGTCAGTTTCAAATGTATTTTTTTCTCTACTTTTTGAAATTCATTTACTTTTAATTTTCTTAGAATTAGATTCTTATGAACTTAATAGAGCCAACTAATGTTACTTGACACATACTTTCACCTAATTTGGTGCTACTTTATGGTAGTTATATGAGAGGCGTAGGGTTAAAGTGGAGACCTCTACCTTTTTGGTATACTTTATTTCGCTTTGACCCAATTGTCATTATAAACATTGTGCCAAAGTTTAAGGGTGTAAACCCTTAACCCAACATAGAAAAATGTTTTAAAAGATGTAATCAAATCTAAAAGATGTAATCAAATGAGTTATTACAAACTTAAGGATTAAATAATCACTAATGACAATGATAGTGGCTACAACCCAACCTTGGATGATGAAAAGGCATTTGAGATCAAAACAATGTAATCAATGCAACTTGCTCTTGGATAATGAAGACACATCAAATATTAAAACAATGACAATCATTGTAGCTTGCTTTTGGATGATGAAGAATCATCAAAGATAAAAAGTTGGAGCTATTTGTGCATCACATGAACCCACTATCACCTTAAGGTAAAAGTTGGGGCAAATTGCACTCTTAGATAGGAGTTTATTCTATCTTTCCTTCATCTCCCAAGCATAACAACATAACCCAAACATTAAAAAAACACTTAGAAGCCCTAGTCCCAAACCCAAATTCTAATTTTTTTTCAACTTCAACCTTCCTATTTTATTGTTTAAAAAATCTTAAGTTTAAACAACATTAATCAAACCCACCAATCAATTCACACAACATTCACCCACTTGTAGGCTACATTAGTTGTTCTTTAAACATTCATTGAACTTTAAAATCCCAAAAAATGACAAAAGACACACCAATCAAATCAAGACATTAAAACTAACACTCATACCCTTAGTCCCAAACTCTAACTTTAGATTTCAACTTCATACTATGTACATTACACCCATGACTGGGTTTGTAGTCATAAATACCATTCGTGACTACATGACATGTAGTGAATATGGACACATAGTATATCCACTAGTCATATTTTTGTCCTAGTCGTAAATCCCATAGAATATAATATATCTTTATAAATTGAAATATATTTTAAAATGGCCATTTGATAGGTAGGTAGGTAAGTAGGCCTAAGTAGGTAGGTAAATAGGATTTTTTTTTTTTTTTTGGTGACATGCCTTTTTTATTGGCTCATCACAAGTAATATTTGCACTTTGAGTGTATTTAATGCATGTATTGTGTGTAGATTAATACTTTTTCACCTAATTATATAGTTTACAAAGTTGAAGTTGAACTTGTTGACCAAGGATATGATATAAATTTACAACATTATCCCACATCATCCTTTGTCCCATACAAAGTACCCAATTTTGACCATTATTATCTTTTTCATACTTTGCCCAAATGAAAATAAATAAATTTCATTCTTAAAGATTTTTGCAAGATCTACACATCTATTTAAAAAAACCCCAAAATATCAAGTAATTTGACTGAAATGCATTTAAATCTTCATTATTTTATACATTTGAACAACAATGATATCTTGAAGATTTTTTTTTTCATAAAATGATTTGTAAATAATTAAATATGTTTATAAACATATTTTAAATCAACATGGTTTTTTTGGTGTGTGTGTGTTTGTGTGTGTGTATAATATTTCCCCGCCTTTATGTTTCAAATTGTATATTATTTCATAATTATATGGTGGTCATGAAGAAATTTTTTAGTCACATAATCCTATCCATGAAAACTTTTAGTCATGTAGTCATATCCATGGTTATGAGAACATGACTAGGCACAAAAACATGGCATATATCATTGTATGATTAGAAAATGGTCAATAGTCATATTTATTCTAGTCATAAATATCAAGTTTTGACATAGTGGTAGCTTAAATTTTGATGGTGCCAAAACAAATGCTTGATTTTGTTATTCTTTAATCATTCATGGAACAAGAACATTGACCTTGGAGTTCTTTCAACTTAACCCCCTAATCTATAATTTTTTACATACTCAAGTTTAACCACCAAAAATAGAAATAGTAATTCACACAACTTTCAACCTTGACTTTGCTATTTTTTAAACACCCAAAGTGCACTTGACCCAACAAAAAAAAAGACAAATTGAAAATCAAAACACCTTGAAGCTTTAAACTATGCATTTTTTTCCACTTTCATAATCCTTTGATTTAAAAAAAATTTAAACGCCAAAAAAATTGGTTTAAAATTTGTCCAAATTTAAACTTCAAAGCCAAATTCAAACTAAAATACATAATGTAAAAATCAAGATACCAACACAATCACCCATAGTGTACAATATAATTTTTTTGATATTAAAAGCAAAATTGCACTTCAAGAATGAAGATGCATCACATGATCATAACAAAAAGAGGACTCTAAAATCATTCTTGTGAAAATTTGGATTTGTTTCATTTTTTGCTTTATCCCATTTCATCATAGAGGAGTTTTGCCCTTATGTGTTTCCTAAGAGCCCCAAACACACAAAACATATTAAATCAACACCACACACGGTTATAAGTCCAATTAAAAAAAGTAAAACAAGGTAGATGCATGAAGGACAACAAATAACCAATTTTCAAATAACAAATCATTAACTATTGCAAGTTTGGAAATGTAACCCTCCCACATTGTCAAAGGACAAGCCTCTTAAGCTAAATGTTTTTGGTGGCATTCAATAGGTGGTACCCTTTGGTGACATACAAATACAAATCCTTTAAGAATTGTTCTTGAGTAGCATTAGATTCTTGTAAAGGATTGCAAATTTTTAAAAATTAACAATGGAATGTGTTGTGTTTTTCTGCTTCTTGGAAGATTGTTGGGCATCAAGTGATACATTGGTAGTAGTAAGTTTTTGGGCCTTATACAAGTCCAACATAATATAATGTTCTAAAGAAACATTCATGCTCATGGCAATTGTTCCATGATGTTTGTTTATACTTGACAAGGCCTTTACAATGGTGGGTGTTATTTTGTCCAATAACTTTTTGCTAGACACCATGGTACACAACACACCTCATGCATTGAAATTTTGAAACATCAACAAAGGCAAAATAATCATTGAGTTTAAAAAAGCTTCACATATTGTTATTCTACCCCAAGGATTCAAGTTGTTTTCATTGGCTTGTAGCTAAAGGAGTTGTTGGCACATTTCTATTTTGACTTGCAAAACCTCATCCTCGTTGAACTCTCTTTTGGTATTTAAATCATTGAAGGATTTGGGTCAAAATGTAATGCCATCACCAATCCTTAATCCAACTTTGTCGATATGAACATCAATTGACAAAGATGAACATTTAATGATTAATGTAGGTGAATATTGCAAACATGTTCCCCTCAAACCACCATCACAACAAGACCGCCAAGTCTTGGTATTTGACACTAACATTAAACACCTAAATTGATAGAGTACGAGTGTAATTATTTGTAACAAAGACCTAAACAACTCTAACAACATCAATAATTTGCACAGAGTCACTTGACACATCAAAGCTTGGAATCAGCAAAATACAAAACGCAAAGCAAACATATGAACATTGACTTATAAAGGTGTGCATTTAGTGATTACTGTAGGTGAAACAAAATGCAAAGCACAAACCAAAGAGAAAATCAACAAAGCAAATGAAGACAAGAAGAATACTTACTTGAAGTTATAAAGTTCATCTCCATTTTGCGCATCACCTAGACACATCAATGCAAAGCAAGGAAAGATGATTATTGGTTATATTCAACCATCAAATTGACAATGCTAAAGCTTCAAGCTTTTCCCATTTAGTTGCTAGCTCTTTGCACTTTTCATGATTCCTCCAAATTCTCATAAGTCCTCCATCCTTTAAAACCTAAAACCCTAAATATTTCATGCAAACCTAAAACCCTAACCATGCCTCAACAATACAAAAAAGCACAAATGTCCCTAGGGCACGTTCATTTGCCAGGCTTAATAGACCAAATGCCCATATGTGCATGGGGATTGTCCGCACATGAATGAGGTGATGCCCACATATGCAGGTCATTTCAAATTATTCTGCACTACGACTACCCGCCGGTCAGGGGTTCACATACCTTGGAACATACCCTGGTACATACCCGACGAGAGCTAATATACCTGCCCAAGACTGGTGCACAACTCTAATAACTGGCACCATACTGGAAGGTTTAGGGTACTGGAAGGTTCCCTGGTACTGGTACTGGTCCTTGAGTGAAAGAACCAACCAGGCCAGCATGACCTTAGGCAATACCAACCCCTTACTCCTGGTACTACTGGTACTACTGGTACTAGGTAGGGACATGAGATGATACCAGCCCCCATATCAGTACCAGCCTGGTAATCTGGACAAGTCCAGTGCTTTGTTATCTCTCAAATTTGTGATGAGTCGCTCAAGTGGCGATGATCACCCATAAGAGCAAGTCCAGTGGTTTGTTATCTCTCAAATTTGTGATGAGTCACTCAAGTGGTGATGATCACCCATAAGAGCATTTAGCCAAATTTGGTGAAAGTAGAATACTCTTGAGCCACCCCCTTTCATGTTAGTAGGCAGCAGTTGTGGTGATTCAATCTTTTGAAATCCCTTTTTTTCCTTTTTTGGCAATGTTTTTTTTTATAACAAAAGTGAATTTCTAACAGAATGTTCCTATCACATACCAGCCAAAAAATCAGCCTTGAACCCTAATACCAGGACCAGGTTGATATGAAAGTTTTAGAAAAGAAAAAAATCCAATAGTACCAAGAGAGTGCTTAATAAGGCGTGAGCTTTGTAGTGCACTAGTGCATGCAGAGTGCCAGGAAAAAGCTCATGATCCAGGACTGTGTATATATATATCCTGGCAGCAGCTAGCTAGCTATTCATGATTCTTCTGTGGGTTCTTAATTTTTGTCGTTCAAATTTTGATCTGTGCAGTCTAACATCCACACGTAGTACTACTAGTTGCTGCGGAGCTAGATCTTGGAGATCAAATTATATGTATATATATATCTAGAAAGCAAACTCGGATAGATCGATCGATCGATCTCAATCATGCACACCAGCCTAACTGCTGGATGTTTCAGCTGGCCTCTCAAGAACTGTCAAGAACTGCTCCTTGAATGAATTGCAGTTGGAGACTGAGGTAGCTCAGATCATATATAAAAACATATACTAGTGCAGATCTGTGTTTGTATGTACTATGAGATTTTCTGAAGGAACTGGAGCATGAGATGCACAAAAGTAAGGTTTTGAGTACAGATATATATAACAGTTTGTGTACTACGACTAGTGCATGAATGCCGCAGCAGCAACAGCAGCTATCTCTTTATATGACAAATTTGCTCAAAATACAGTTTTCAAAGGCAATATATTTCTGGTTCAACTGAATAATCAGCAGGATGCTCGAGACTAGGGAAGTAGTGCATGAGGTTGTGGACTAGGTGGATCATCTGAACTAGTAGCTGTTGTTTCAGGCTGAGTAGCTCCTGTTCGAGTTCTCTCTGACCGGCCTTTGCCCCTGACTCTCTGCAAGTTCTAGTCTGATGGAATTCCTCATGACGGGGTTTGTGATCTGGATTTGAGATTACTAGGAAATGTTCCAATACGAGATCAATATAAAGACGGTCATTACATTGTGCTCCATCCCAGTGTAGCTGCAAACAAGAGCTGGATCCCACTAGCTGATCAGCTGCATTTATCAGATCCTTCCATCCTAGTGTATAGCTGCAAACAAGAGCTGGAGATCGACCCACTAGATCAGGTGCATTTATCAGAGATCCTCGCATCTGGCCCGTAGCTATAATATATTTGTACTCAGAATGATGACAATGCACACACTTACTAGCTCAAGATGATCATGTACTCAAGATCGATCATATTGGCAATTGCAAAATGAAATCTAACTGATGTGCAAGTAAGTAGTACGTCATGATCGGATACTTCAGGTGAGTACAAAATCTGCTTAGCCAAAGCTGGGAAAATATTGTAATTAGGATCACCAGCTGCTGCTGCTGCTGCTGACATGTTTGCAGCTGCCCTAGTGTGCTGTTTACAATCACAAAAAAGTTTGAGAGCAAGTTGGATGGATCGAACACATGTGCTAGGAACATGGACTGTCCACAAGAATTTATACATGTGATCGTTGTTGCAATCTGATCAACAGTAGTAAGTCCGGCACTACAACTATTTTCATGAATACATTTAAAATTCAAGAGCTGATAAGACAAGCAGCTCTGTCTGCAAAAATACTATTTGTTATTATTATTATTATTATTATTAGTATTCAAAGTTGAGGAAACCTTGTTGAAAACTAAATAACTTCAAGTCTGGGAATTCATCCTTGAAAATATTGGTTGGAGGAGGGAGTCATGGCGTGCAATAATGAAAAGCAGCTTTTGGGAGGCAGACAAAAAACACAAAACTAGTGGACTGATCTGACCCAATTGAGAATAATATATGCTTGTTGTGAAACTCTTAGCTGAAGACTTGAATATAGGTACAAAGAGATCTCATGATCTATTAGTGTATGCATCATCTTCTTCTACAGGCTTTGAGCTCAATCATGACACTAGAAAATGATCTGCACACACACACACACACACAAGAAGCTAGCTCCTTCAGTCCTGCAGACAAGTCCCGATCTAGATCAGAATTTTTAAGGCAGCAGCTGTGGGACATATTAGATGCAACTTTAATTGTGAGCTTGCAAAGTTCAGATGATAGTGCAAACTTGTGATGTCAGTGATCATCAGGAGACTGAAGTAGCATCTTCTTTGTGCCCTAGATATTTAGTCCTGAGCTAATCAGGTCAAAAAAATTGAATTCCAACAGCCCACAACACACATGGGTGTCTGCAGCTTTGCACATGTAACCAAATGGCAACAGTTTAGACTAGAGGACAAATTAGCACAGCAAGGGAACCAAAACAAAAAACAAGGGGCCTTCCTTCACATGTACTATATAGTTTACTAGTTTAATTTCACCTTGTCTTGGTGCCTAGTTTGATGCTCTAGTTTCCTTCCTGTTGTCTCCCCCACTATTGAGTGTATGTGAGCCAAATTGGGTACCATTTCATTTCATGAAACTGGGTATCAGTTCAGAAGATAATTTGTAGGAACTTGTTCTCACAAGGGTTTTGATTTAACTTAACGAAGAATAATATGAGCGGTAGTTGAAAGGCAAATCCAAAACTGGGGGTGAAACTCCCCTAGGGATCAATTTAGGTGAGAAAACTAGTTTGTTTGGTCCCCTGTTTTTTGTATCCTGTGTATTGTTTTCATCCTGACACCTTATTGAGCTTGAATGAATTTGTAGAATTTGTTCACATTTGTAAAATCTGTTCACTTAAGGCCATCAATTCTCATTTGGAGCAAACACATCTCCATTGTATTTTCACTTGAGAAGATTTTTACACTTGTTTTCTTTTCAGCTAGATGCAGAAATAAATATTCAAAGGTTGGGCTCATTCCAAGGCGAACCTATCCTTGGGTGGTACCCTTAAGAATCACCTCAAGGAATGATTAAGGAACCAAAAACATCCAAATCATTTTTTTTAGCCCTTTTGTTAAATGTTTTTAGTACTATATATATATATATTTCATGTTTATCAATTGCAATATATGACTTGAAGTTTATTTGAATTTTTTTTTAAATTATATTTTTAATGAAAATGACCCCTTAAAGATTTGATAGCCTCAATTTTTAAAACTCATACTAAATCATATTTAATCAAGTAATTTTCAAATAAAAACCTAAAATTAGAATGAGTTCCAAATTACCTTAGAAAAAAAATCACAAAATAATTCTCAAATCATGTTTCAAATTTGTGTTCCTAATCAAAAAATTCAAAGAAAAAAACCAATGTTATGTTTTTGAAACTTTTTCTAAATGTAATGATTAGAGACATCAAAATCCACAATATTTTTTATATTAATGGGTTTTCAAAATCTATGGAACCTAATAAATGTATTCATAAATATTATTTTATAAAAATATTTATTTAAGTGTTTCCTATGATTTTTCAAAGTTTGATGAGTCCAAGAAAATCAGGGTGTGACGTTCCTAGTGGTACCACCCAAGGATAGGCTTGCCATTAGGGTTGGGGTTCCAAACAAAACACAAAAAAATAAAACCATCATTTTTAATTAGTGTTACATACGACGGATTTAAGCAGAGGGGAAAAAAAATAGTTCACATTAACATAGTTCATGTGGTGATGATCTTCACATGCTACAATATTGTATGTCAACAATTAGATTTTAAGAAAAAATATTTAAAATTTTAAATAAATTCTTACAAACAATTAAACATATTCTTTTGCATTATTATTTTCTTGCATCTATAACCTATGCCTAGAGTTAGATATTCAAAGCCTAATGAGTATAAATAACTTGCCATTTATAGTTTTAAAAAGAAAAAATCCTTTCTCTTGCCATTTATGGTTTTAAAAAGAAAAAATCCTTTTCTTATTATCTTTTGGTGAACAAAATTTTAAGTCTATGAAATTTTGATATGATTTTTTTTTTATCAAGTTCATTGAATGAACATATACTTGTGTTGAGGCAAACATGTTTTGTTGTAAAACAATTTAAAATCAATCGCATTATTTTGTGCATTTCTTTGGCATTCTTTTAACAAAAAATTATAATATGAACAATTGAACCTAAATTAATTAAAGAGTCAAAAAAAATTTACACAATAAATTATTGATTTTTATTTTTATTATCTCAATGCTTTAATTGTAAAAAATTCACAATACATGATAGTTGTAATATACTAAACATTATGAAAATTCAAATTTGTCCTTTGTAGTCTTTTTTATTAAACACTAATGATCCCATTATAAAAACAATTTAAGTGGTTTTCATTAAAAACCTCTTCCACACTTTCTTCATGTTTTCATCCCCATTAAACTTAATATTCTACAATTAATCACCTAACATAACCAAGATGCATGATAGTCAAACAATTGATGACACCTAAAGGTTGAACACAAATTGAATCCATATATGTGATGGGGTTTCATTTGGTGGACATGAAGATCTAAGTTTATTATCATGTCTTGTGATTCTTGTTCAAAATTGATGTTAAAACAATTGCAAATTGTGCATAGCCACCTTTGTTTTGACACAAATGGTAGCAAACATAGTTAACATGTACCATATGGTCTACATTTTCAAACATCCACATGACCAAACCACGATGTTCAACCCCTCCAAAAGGAGTTTTAAAAGAATATTTAATCATGACCATGCATACATAACATTCACAAAATGGAAAACATAAATTGAAATCGGTCATGTAGTCAAACACAAAAAAAATGACATAGAATGTCACAATGTTGTTACCCCCTCTTTATTACAATGCGAGGATCTATCCTCGCATGTAAGATAATGATTGAAATGGACAATGATAGTGTCACAATTACACGTAGTTCATTAAGAAGCCTCAACAACCCTAACTTATTATTTGTGACCATTATGCACATTACATGTCAATATCAAATCTTTCCACGAGGTTCTTTCATATTACATTTGACCCAACAACCATGCCACGACTTCAACATTTCAAATAGACGATTTTACCATTTGCAATTAGCATTAGTAATGAATCAATATATACTTGTCAAGGTCGATCACCCTCAACATCAACCACTTCAACTCCATTTCCCTTTCCCAAGGTTGACATCACAAATTGCCTTTTTAGAATAACATTAGTCGTCAAACCCCAATTTATCTTAATCCATCACTGCCCAAGTTTATAAGCATGTGTTGGCACACTAATTGTGACATTAGCTTCTGAAATGAGACCAAGAACATGCATGCCAAGTACATTTACCATCATTTCAGCACAATTGAAATCCTTCCTTGTGTCTAGAACAAAGGGTTATGGGTTTTTTTTTTAATAAAGGAACAACCCATTTTGCACTTAACAAAACTTACCAAGAAGTTAAATCAAAATCTAGAACAGGACAAAAAAATACTACTACTACCTACCCACTAGTAGGTTTGTAGTCATGATGCTACAAAAGTTAGGTCTAGGTACACTTTAGGGATCCCAGGCCAGACAGGTACATAGCAACAGCATCTATTTGGCATTGGGTAAGGAGTACCCTATGAAAACACACAAGAGAGTACAGACAACTAAAAAAGTGTTGTAACTTCTGTCTGTTTTTACACAAAGGTGCTTTGCAGATGGCATGAGCATTGATGGCAAGATGTGCTCATGACCCAGTAAGTTGTGAATGGCATGGCAACTTGACAACAGGTTGTTGTGCTCATTACCTACACTTTGTGTAACTTGTTCCTACCACATCAAAGACAAGAACAGTCCTTGGGTGGGGAAAGGGGATAGGGGGGGGATCCATCCTCCTTCCTTTTTGACACTAGAGCTTATTATTCATAAAATTGCAAGGACTCCAACATGGAAAGGCAACATGGCATAGTGCTCCATGTTCACATGGAGTACATGGAGTAAAGTTATGCATAAGGGTTAAAAGAGAGAGATTAGGGGATGAAAGAAGGGTCCAAACAAGGGATGGCTTTATGGGTTTCTTTAGTATATACAAAATTCTCTAGAATTTTTGAAGACAAATCACATCCAGGATGTCTCTTTTAATTTTCCTAACTTC
>Ga0209208_10005883_pt1 | contig 17001 bp, 13 predicted proteins | sample S1TSphfallax_3_FD_187694 | JGI IMG/M metagenome (GOLD analysis project Ga0209208, IMG submission 187694) | Host-associated microbial communities from peat moss isolated from Minnesota, USA - S1T2_Fd - Sphagnum fallax MG (SPAdes) (version 2) | ecosystem: Host-associated > Plants > Peat moss >...
TGGAGTTGCATCTGTCATTGGTGCTAGTGGAGCGCATGTACTAAAATGGTGGTCTTGAGCTTCTGCTTCTGTTGCAGGGTGTTTTTCGCTACCGCTTTCACTTTCCTTATTGTAGGAGCAATTGAGAATCATAAACATCTTACAAAACCGAAAAATGTCTGTGCGGCGGAATTGAAATCAACCGTGTTTGCCCTTGGAGCCGCCTTTACTTTCCTCACTATGCTGATGAGTGAGCTTTACTATGTACTCATATGCAAGGCTTCAATTTCTGCTGCGCCTCCATCAGTAGGATTGGCTGAGGATGTTTAAACCACAGATTGATCATCATGACTTCCCCAATTACAGCTTCCCCTCCATTGAAGCTCAACAATATTTTTTTCTCAGGGTTCAAGCCTAACCGATCTCTTCTCCAACTGACTTCATTCCCAGATTTACTGAGACTTGATATTAATGATCCAGCTAATTCCTTTGTATTTAAGTTCAAGTTCAAACTGTCTCTAGAGAGTTCTTCCTCATTTGCTATCATACATTTTGCAAACTTTTATTAGTATATATATTAATATTTATTAATGGTTATTTTGTTAATGAATATTGATGGCTATTCTATTAGTGGATATTAGTGATTATTAATTGACATTATATTAGTGGTTATTGGTGGCTATTTTAATAATGATTATTAATGGTTATTGTATTATAAATTATTGTTTGATATTTTATGTTATAATATCATAAGGTATTGGTACTTATTATATTGTAGGGTATTTAATTTTTTTTTCATAGGTTATTTTTATCTTAGGTCATTATATTTTATTTTAGATTATTTTAAGTTATTATACTTAGGATAAAATCAATTTTAATAACTTAAAGTATAACTTGAAATAACATATATTAATTTTTTTTAAAATAACCTAAGGTATAGCCTAAAGTTAATTAAATAATTTAATTTAAACTAACTTAAAAGCTTATAATAAACTAGTTAAGATACCTTAAGGTAAAATAACATATAATAATTTACGGTACAATAATTTATAATAGACTATAATAACATAAAATATATAAATAGCCTAAAATAATATAGGGTATATCATAAAATAACATAGATAGAATATTTTTAAAAACATTAAAAAAAAACCTATTTACTATAATAAATTGTAATAGTGAATTAGGTTAATTAGTAATGAAACATGATGTTTTCATAGTGATATTATAGTGAAATAACTTTCACCAAGGTGAAATTAGTAAAATGCAATGAAATTATTTCATTTTTAAGGTCCCATAGTGATTTAAGCTAATAAATTGCACCTCACTTTGGTAGTAGTGAATATATATATATATATATATATATATATATTTTAATTAAAAAAATTGGATGAAATTTTATTCAAAAAATGTATTTTTTGGGACTTTTCAAATAATAAATGCATAATAATATATTTTAAAGTTATAAGAAAAAACCACTACCATATGAAAGAGTAAGGGATTTTATAGTTGGTCATTGAATTTTTTTTTTTTAAATCACTCATGTTAATCAATGTTTTTTCAATTTTGTGATGTAGTTGAAGTGGTGATTGTCCATAAGATTCTCTAACCAAATTTGGCTCCACACTTATCATAAAAAACTGGCAAATTTGAGCCTCTTTCAATGAAAAATTGCTTTGTATATGTGAAATCATATTTTTCAAATTGAAATCTAGAAAAAAAAATCACCAAAAAATAAAACACTAATACTAATGTGTGTTTTATGATGGTTACAAAATTTTATCCTACATCAAAACAGGCAATGGCCATAATCATGTAATGATATAATCACATACAAATCACATTAGTATAAGTTTTTATGTTTCTAGTTGTGAAAATGGCCAATGGTTGCCTTCTTATTTTCAAGCAATGTATATTAGTGAGTTATATGCCTTTGTGTTGTATTTCACATATAAATAGGTTGAAAGGTGTTAACCATGTTTTATTCAATAATTTTTTGAAATTATCGAAATTTTGGCAAAACGTTTTTGAAATTTTGTCTAGTTGTTAGTTTTTCAACCCAACCCCTCCCCCTTTTCCCCATCACATTTATGTCAATTTGCAATAGGTTACCATTAATATAATATTTTTTCACTTGTCATAATTCAATTGTAACCAGATTTGGCCAATTTTTTCTAAGGATTGTCCTCACTTTAACACTATTTTAAAACTCTTAAAAAAAGTTCATGTTAACACACTAGCCATCTTGCCTTCAAATTCAAACCACATCTTGCATCAATATTTTATTTACTATGTCATGATTTTAAGCAAGTTTGTGTAGCATTAAATAAGTGAAACAAATTAAATGTGGCACTAAGCATAACATAGTTTTAAGACACTACCCAACAATAAAAATATTTTCAAATGTTTTAAAATATACTTGAAAAATGACTAATGTTTTGACTATAATTTCTTTACACAATATTTTCAAAGAAAAACAAATGATGCAATGGTTAAAATCCCTATTTTCAATGCAAAGGTCTAGAGTTAAATCCTTTTCCCAAATGTTCATTCTCTTTCACAAATGAAATGGACAAAAAAAAAAACCTTTGGGTAATTTTTCAAGCTAGTTGCCCCTAAAAAGCAACTTCCTTGGGTAGAAGGGGACTAAATGACAATCCCAACCAAGTTGTCGAAGGGAGGAAACAAGACTTAAAATACTCTACCAAATCACTCGGGGAAAAAAGGATATGGAAGTCTCAACTAAATTGCTTTGGGCAATAACTTCCTCAAGGGAAAAGAGATTTTCTTTGATGAACAACTTCCTTGAAGAGAAAGGGATTAAATGATAGCCCCACAAAAGTTCCTTAAGGAAATTTAAAGACAAAACATTAAATTTACAAGGAATCAGCACATTTTCAAAAATTATAAATTAAAAAAACTTTCATGTACTTAAACAATTATAAAAATTTGCAAAAACAATTGTTCAGAAATTCATTTGTATAAAAAAGTTATTTTTGGGCAGAAACACATGTAATCCTTCAACTAAACTAACCATGTTGGTTCATTGTATTTCATTTACACCCAAAAGGGTATTCTTCAAGGAATGACTACCTTGGGAAAAGGGGATTAAGTTGCCCTAGGGGAAAAAAGACTTATATATCTACAAATTTTTGGCTAAATGTGTAGGTGATAAAATTGTTTAAATCAAAAAAAAATTATACCATTGGAAATATCTCACAATGTAAATATCAAAAGTGAGCTTACATTTTCCATTTGAAGTTATTAGCTAAAATTTATGATCAAATTACTTTGGAAATCAAATTAGTAGTTTGACTCTTGACCATTTAAACCAAGGAAACATAGGTCAAATGACCTCCAATAGAAACTTGCAACATGCCATTAAAAAGATCTCATTGAAAGCTACAATTTTTTTAATTGAATTTTTATCAATTGAAACTCATATGAAAAAATGATGAACCTACAAAGTTGCAAGAACCATGTGTTCCTTATGGAACTTGGCCCAAAACATAGTTACTTAGGCAACTTGGGCAAATTCTCCCCAAAGCACCATTGCCACTTGTTGTGCACTTTTCGCAAGGTACATTTTCTTTCACCACATAATCATAATAGCTTGTAATAATGTACTAGGAGGAAGCTTGTGTAACATTTAATAGGATGAATTCTATATATTAATGCAACAAGATTATAAAAGACAAATATGAAAATTAAGCACCACTACAACATGTAAAAGGAAATATCTTTTCATTTGATTTCAATCTTTTACATTAATTATAGTTTGCAACTATTTGGTGTTGTCATTTGAAGTTGTTTATTGTTGAATGCAAAATCTAAATGTAGTTCAACAACTAAGGTGGTTTGGTCAATGTTGAAGAATGCATCCAATTTAGTACAATCCTTTCCTTATTCTTATGCATTTTCAATTTTGCTTTTGGGAAGCTTGATTATGTTTGAAATATCCATTGTAACTTGCACTTGTTTAAATTGCACATTTTATAAACAAAAAGGGGATTCGGTTTATGTAATCAAAGGAGGAGTTGTTTTCAAACACATCTTTAGCTTCTTAGCATTTGTAATTTCATGCTATTTTTATCAATTTGCACATTCTAGGGTTTTTTTTATCTTTTCAATGCCTAAAGTTCTTGTTTGTGGTCTAAAGTAATTTTGAAAATGTGTTGCTAGATAATGGCACCCCTTTGACTATCATAGAATTACTAGTTTTGGTTTTTGTTTTCCATTCACAACTTTATGAAACCAATTGTGAGGGTTTGGTACCCATTGATGCATTTATAAACATTGCATCCTTTTTGCCACTTCCTTCATCTAACATGCCAAATACATGTCCTAACCCTAATCCTTTGATGTTAATGTACATATAACTAATTCTATTCTAAATCTTATAAAACCCAATGAGAGAAAGAAAAAAATGTCAAGCAAACCTAAATGGGATATCAACAAAATCTACTATGATTGGTGGGTTGCTAAGTTTAATTAGTTTGAACTTGTCTATGTTGTTGATGGCAAACTAAAATTGGTTAAATGAAAGATTCATTTTCAAATTGAAGAGAGAAATAAATTGTTGGTTTTGAAGTTCAATTCTTTGATCAAACATTTTGGCCTCAAGAAATGTGTTGTGAGTAAACCAACAGTTGTAATGGGGGATTACTTTGTCAATCTTTCTAATTTTCATCTAAAAGATGAAAAACAATATGGGACTACAAGGCATTTCAATTTTATTGATCAATTAATGAATGGCAACAAGGTAAAAGAAAGAAATATATGCAATTTGTTACATTATGGCACCCCTTGAAACAAGGTCACTTAATGACTAACTTTGAAGACTTCAAAACATTATTCTAGTTCTTGAATATAGAGTACCACCCTTGAAAATACTAGATTAACTTTATAAAATGAACATTGGTTAAACCCTAAACCCTAAAAAAATGAAAGGTAGTTTTTTTGAAAGGCACACTATGTCTACAAAAGTCCTTTTGATCTTTAAGAAACATTATTAATCATTTGTGTAAAAGCATCTCCACCCCCACAATGGTAAACTACATATTACATTAAAATAAATTAGTGTTTAATGCTCAATGTTCCCACCCACACACATGAAAAAAGTCATTTTAAACAATGAAACACCATTTACACCTTTCATTTAGAACAATGATTACCACTAACCATATTCACACTAGGAAAATATGTTTTTAAATGTTTTTTAAAAAAATCAACATTCTTGGCTGATTTTACAAGAGAGCAACAAGATTTGCCCTATTTTACAACAAGGTTTGACCCAAAAAAAGGTCTTCACTACTATGCAATGGAAATGTTCTAAAGTGCTCCAAATATGCTAGGATATTTCTTGAAATGTTTTATATGAAAATTTGAAGTTTCCTAAAGATTTAACCACCAAATTTGTGAAGGATTGGGTGGAAATCTCTATGTGTAGAATGTTGCCTTTACCACATATTCCCCTTTTGGAAGCATGGGCCATGAAATGGGTCAAATCATTAACCATTTTGGATGGCATTTGTTGGGTTTATCATCACACCTAATCGTACCGGCCCTCATCATTCATGAGATTTGATCAACATTCACCTTCATTAATGGTTTTTTTTGGCATTGCCTTCCCCAATGAGATATGTTGAACCTCGAATTTAGAAGTCCACTAATAGTTTACATGCTCCACTATGAAACACATTGTAATACTATGTTAGGGTCCAAAGTGTGACAAATGTAGAATGGATTTTTCTTTTCTTTTTTGCACTTAAAATTGTCATTCATCTTGCTGTCAACTATGTTCATTTATGGTGAGCAATACATTTCAAGGTCCAAATATGCAAGGATCTTTTGAACCAATAATGGCTAGCTCCAAGTTTTCAACCACATGTACAATCCAAATATGAAAAGCATTGCAAGGGAAAGGAAGGAATAGGGAAGAAGGAAGTTCATAAAGTTGAAAATAATTATTGTATACAAAAATAAGTTTAACAACATAGATGAAATAATTCCTCAAAGCTCCAAATAAACATAAAGGATAAATTATACCAAACTCAAGAATCACTTGTTCATGGAACAAATCCACCATAAGGATACAATTGTGCATAAATAAATGAAAGATTATGATGTCTATGAAAGAATAAATATTAATGCAATTTTTTATGAATTAAATGAAAAGAGAATGAATAGAATTATGGTCATGAAAAGAATTCATCACAGATGTAAATGACCATATGGATAAGACTTGAAGATGAATGAACTAATGTACATGGATAAATTTGACCATGCACATTCAATTTGTGATATGGGGTGGAATGAATCCCGTGGATGAAAATGAACTTCAAAAATGAAATTCACCACAAAGGTTAAACTCCCATACAAGTCACTCTTTTTATATTTTATGAAACATGTGAAATAAAGCCGTATTTTTTTATATTTTATGAAATAAAAAAATATTTTTAATATTCTATGAAATTGAAAATGTTTTATGTTTAGTTTTTAAATATTTTCATAATCAATTTTGAGCACTTACATTTAAATAAATTTTTTAAATAAATACATAAAACCATAAACCTTAAACTTCCCTTGGGTAAAACTAACAAATATAGATGAAATTTATGACATAATTGAACCATACCAACAAATAATAATATCCACAAACTCAAAATTAATGCAAGGTACATGAATGGAATTGAAAAATATGGATGAAATTACATTCATGGATGAAAATGACCATCATGTACATTTATCTATCTATTGATGTGAGACTTACATATGAAGCTCGCTCCCTCCCCTATAAACCTCCTTTGTTCCCTACTAGGGAGCCCTACATACTTACCTTCTTGAGTAATGTATATAGTTAAAATAATGATGTATGTGTATGAGGTTTACATATATACATATCTCCCTTTACAAATCCATTTAGATATTTGAAAGGCACATTTGATGGAGATGCAAATTTCAATGTTCATATGGTTGGTATAATGGGAACCAAAACATGTAATTTAGGTTTCAGGCATATGAAGAGCAGCTAGGGGGGTGCAGGGTAGAATGTAGGAGCAAAGAGGTAGGAGGGAGGAAGTAGGAAAGAGTAATTCCATTGGTGCCCTGGTTCACTGAGGCCTGATGATTCAAGGCACAATCACATGATCCAGATCAAGCCATTTAAGTTATAAGAAATTTGTGGCTGCCTAACTTTAGAGGCAGATTGGCACTGAAAAAGAAAAGAAAAAAGAATGGTACCCCACCCTGCCAACTATTCACAAAAGTAGTTGCAACTGCAAACACCAGAAAACCTGCATCCTCATTCATATCTTTACACCTACATGTGGATTATGTGACCCAACATCCACCCGTACACCATGTCTTGAAAACTCATTATGACTTTAGTTGTAGATGAACTACAACTGGGTTACCAAGGTTACGAAGTTTCATTTGGTAACCCTCCTACTTCCACCTCACATTAAGTAGGCAGTGAGCTATGTACATGGGGAAGTATCATAGGCAAGTAGGTAGAGAATGTAAGTGCTTACTTAGGTAGTTAGCTATGTAAGTGGGGGAAATATCATAGGTAAGTAAGTAGAGATTGTAAGTGCTTACTTAGGTGGTTAGCTATGTACAGGGGGAAGTATCACAGGTAAGTAGGTAGAGAATGGAAGCGCTTACTATCTAAGCACCTCTGTTGGTAATGCATTTGGTGATAACTATGTATGTAGATACATGCGGATGGTTAGTAGTTAGTACATAGCTAACCACCATGATTCTCATCCCATGTTCTGGCCATGATTCTCATCCCATGTTCTGGCCGGCCCTTCAGATGCCACCAAACAGGACGGAATGTTGAAGTAGTTATCCATGCCCCAGCAGCGCAGTCGTTGTTGTTGGCACAGAGTAGTTGTTGTTGTCAGGAATTGGGGGCCAGAGTTGAAGGAGTTTCATCTTCGCAGTTTCACAAAGAGTTGAAGTCGCGGACTTCATCGGTACAACAGTAGTCGGAGCTGGACGATTCTCACTCCATAGCCATGACGCAGACTACCCAAATAACTCTTGCATGTTTGTTAGTGCTGTTGCTTCTCGTAAGTCTAACGCCAACTGAATTCGGTCTCTGGCATGTTCTCTGCTATGTCCCCCTTTGATGAATTGTTCCAATGAAACACGAATTTTTCTCAGAACTCCAGCATCCACAATACATACATGAGCACAAGTTTTGTAGAGTCGAGATTTTTGGTTTGTAGACAGTCTTGCCGAGAAAAAAATGCCAAAAGGGTTAACGCAGCACGGTGCGACCGAGGTTGCAGGTGGAATCATCATGCGCTACGAGTAGACGTGTGTCAGCACCAGCAGCCGAGGAGCCTTTGCCGATAAAGTGCGACGCATCCGTCCTGGAATTAGTCCCATGCTCCGACTCCTTGTCAGGCAAGAGAGCCGTGGCTCGACCGGATCACAGATGCTGTGTAGCATTGAAAGAGCTCATGCTCACTCCCGAGTGTCTGTGCTTTGCTGCCTCTACTGCACACGGTTTCAACAAGAAGCAGGTGCTTAGCCTGCCTTCTGCTTGCCACATCAGGATCAAACCCGGTCAGACTTGTGATGGTAAAGTCTTCTCTCAACATGTTGTTCCACAACCTCCAGCAAATACATTCTGCATGCACATACATTGCTGTGTATTGAGCTGGTTGTTGTGATAACAAGCTCTTCTTGTTTGCTTGCACTAACACTGTCTTCTTTGTTTTCTGGGTGTTCTAATGATGCAGGCCTTCCTGTGCCCACAACTAAGCTTTTGGCCTCGACCCCACTTTGATCATGAAGCTTTTCATTGGACAATAAAGTCCTTCAAGAATAACTCAACTCTAAATGAAGGAAAACTCAATAGCAACATAACCAAACTTTTAATCATAAAGTGGAATGAGATTTTAAATATTTTCTTAAGAAAAAATACATTGGCATTTAATGAGGCGTGAAATTCCTTTTAATCCTAATGCTAGTGATAAAACTAGTTTCAACATGTATTTATCTTTATTTCATTGTTGCTATAACTATAAATAAAATTTTGAATAATCTTCTGCAATAAATGCTCAATGTTAATATTTGATACCCAGATTTGACAAAATTTATCCTTTTTGCTGATAACAATGTTTAGAGCTCAAATCAAGGTTCGGGAATGAAATTAAAGGCCAAATGAAAAGGCATTTTGTAAATGATTTTAATAAAGATCAAAATTTCCTGTCTTTGCTTCCTTATTTATTCATAATCTCTTATTTCCCTATATATCACTGGCTTAAGTTTGTTTGGCATGATCTCTTCCATGGTTCATTCAAATGATGTGCACTTTAGTGATGATATAGAGGATTTAGGGGAGTGACCATAGAGAAAATCTTACATTGAACATAACAAAGACTCATTGTTGAAGGTGATCAAACATTGATGTCATGTAAGCATTGACCCAATTTTTTGGACTTTGCATGGCCGTGTGAAACTAGCAATGATTGTGGTTTACATAAAGAATCGTCAAAAAAATTCCAATGAATTTTGAGGACCATTTTAGAGCAAAGTCTGACTTGGAGCCTTCTGCTACATAGAAGAACTCACAGTAGCTTGGCAAATTACATTCCATAATTTTGAAGGTACCTCTTTTTTATTTCTATTTTTATTCTCTTTCTTTCACATTGAAAGTAAGTCGAACATAAAAAAAATTTGAAGGTTGTTTATGCAAGGGAGAGGTCTATCCTTAAACCCTTCTCTGATTTGAGGAACCTGTCAAGAAGCCAGATGAGTCTTGGCCACTGAAAATTGCGGAAGGGTCTCAAGATGACCCTTCTCTTGTATATAATGTGTCAAAAGGATTACTTGAGTTGTTCTCCAGAGTGAGGAAACGTAGGGGCTTTCATGTCTTCAGGAAAGCTTCCTGTCCCAGACTTCAGGTTTTAAAGTTAGAAAATGTCCATCAAGACATAAGCCAGGAGTCCACACAAATAATAGCACACAACAACTAAAAACAGTGGTATTCTTATTCTGTGAAAGCACCACACAAACTCATTCATTCTCTACCCATCATCATCCCTGACACCTTCTCAACCCACGCAGCTCTAGTCCAAGCATCAGAACAATACTCACACACACATCTCACTACATCTCCACAACTTTCTTGTCTCTGCTTGCCTATTCTGTTGTGAGCTGTCCAACATGATAGGAAGCTCTTGGGCAGCTCCGTGCAACACTGATGTGAAAGGCAGTGAGCAGTTTTGCTACCCAATGTTTTTAGCAGTTTGAAAACAAGCTGAATCAAATGATGAAACGCCTTGAACTGGGACATGAGGAGGAGCTGGGACTACACAATGTGCCTAAAAACAGTCAAGATTTTTTTGCTTGTGTGTAGAAGATGCCCCTTGTATGTGTAAGTTTGATCACTCATTTCTCCTTCATCCCAAGTCCAAATGCCCCCTTTTTTCCCCACACCAGTCATATGAATGCATTTTACCTATCTTTCAAATTTTGAATTCAATGAAGAATGGTAAGGTCAAATTCTTTCAAACACTGAAAAATCTTATGACTGCCCACAACTACACCAATTGCACAATCAAAACGGTGGGAAGTTTTCATTTCACAACGAAATTCCGAATTCTTTTTTCAAAAGGATTCAGGTTGAAGTTGCCTACAACATGAACAAACTTGATTTTTAAAACAAATGGATTTGAACGTCTGTTGGGCAGTTGGGTTGCTGCATCTTCGTTCATGCACTTGGGATAGTTTAGGGTTTTTTGCAGTACTTCATATTGAAGCGAGCACAGAAGTTCATGCACTTGGGATAGTTTAGGGTTCTTTGCAGTACTTCATATTGAAGCGAGCACAGAAGTTCATGCACTTGGGATGGTTTAGGGTTCTTTGCAGTACTTCGGCCGTAAGACATTTCGCACAAGAGCTATGAGTGATCTCTCCGGCAGCATGCGATTTGACAGAACCATAAAGACCAAGTAGGGCTGCTCGAAAAACCTTTGAACACACTACGGAGAATAGAATACATCAAAACGAGACAAGACAAGACGGGAGCAGAGGCTCAGTTTCGGCTATGTTTTATGGTTCGATTCATGCCAAGCCTTAACCTCAATGATATTCAGTAGAGGGAGCTTTGTATCCTCATCGCCCCTGCCTGCCCCAGACCAAAACACACTCACTTCGCACCTTACAAAGGCAGCAAAAGAGCATCTCAGATGACATGCAACAGCAAGGAGAAGAGATATCAGGTGTCAGTAAAGCAGACACACGTCACGCGCTTTCGCATCGGAGGGAATCCGATTGACTGCAATTCATCATCCACTCAAACATCTTCGATAAACAACACAACGAGAGACATCGTCAAGATCCAAGGAGAGAACCCAAAGGCAGCGAAAGACAGCAAATACAATCTCTAATATGGGCTAAGCAGGCCAAAAGACTTAAAAAGAAACACCTAGAAAACAGTCGAAGTTCAAGAGGACCGGCACACTTCCGACGGCGCAACAGATCTCCTGCACGAACTGCGAGCGCGAAAGACCGAGCTGTTGAGGCCATCGTTGATTTATATACGGGAGGCAGTTGCGGCTCCTAACCCTAACCACATTAGGGTTTAGAGTTTTAGGGCCATCCGTTCCTATGGATTGAGGTTCCAGAACGTTCTAAACCTTGAAGCGTTTGTTGGCTTCTTGTGATCTTTCTTCGGATTGTCGAGCTAACACGAAGAGATGCTCCTTTATCATGAATTCTCTATCTGCCGAAGGTTGGATGCGAGTTTTTTGAAGGAACAATGACTGCATAGGCGTATCACCGGAAAAGCTAGTATTCGCAGGACTTCATTAGAGAAGGATTTTTTTTTTAAAAAGAAGTATAAGAAGTTCAGTCAGAACCGGCAGGTGCAAGTATCAAAAACTTTGCAAGCTCAATCGCAAAACAGCAGATTCAAGCTCAATGGAAAACCCTTCCTTAACCAGAACAAAGAGAACATGAAGAAGCAGTACATGGTACAACAGTATCATCATGGGAAGCAGGATGTCCAGTGAGATGGGTTTTACAATTTGAGAACAAAACTGAAAATATGCCTTTACTTACTTGCAGAATTGACAAAAGTGGGCACCAAGACTCACCTTCAAACTAGAGAAAACTTGCAAGAAGTTAAAACTGTTAACTCTCTTGCTACACCTATCCTCAGTATTCCAGCACCAAATGTGTACTCTATAGACAAAATCAACAAAATTGAGGTACTTCCCACAGCAAGTCAATGCAAGTTAAGGGCAAGTTACATCAGTCATCAAAGTGCAAGAGGGTTGTGACCAAAACCAAATCTTTTGCAAATCTATGAAGGAAAAGCAGACATGAAGGTCCTAACTGTTTGATTCTAATGAGATCAACTCATGATGGGAGGGAACTTTACAGCAGAAATCCCCTCCATCACTTGCACAATGGGCTGCGTCAGATAACCTTTAACCCAGATCTGAAGGATGCAACACAGAAGAGCTCCAACATGTGCAAAGATCCTTGCACATTCACCTTTTGCCTCATGAGCCAGGGTAACCAAAACACCCACAAACTCAAGAAAGCATAATGTACACCAACCAAATCACAACAATGTTTACAAACCAGATTTGGTGAAGATCTTGGGTATTTCAATACCTAGATAAGTGCCAAGGGGGAATTTTAAATACAACCTGAAAAAAACTAACTTTTTCAGAGTGTTCTCCAAGTAGCCAGTGTATCTTATTGGAGGCAATTGACAGAATGAAAGCAAGGAAACATCCTAGAGACTCACTGCCAGCTCCAGAGGGTTTCAAGCAGTGTGAATGTGCTGTTATTATAGTAAGCACATTGACAATGAGGGATTTTCAAGTTCATCCATTGCTGCTGGAACATCTCGATTTTTATCTCTGTCCTCTCGCTTTGCACGTTGTCTTTCTGCACAAGTGAATTGAAACTCACCAGATCCAAGAAATGCCAAATATATGTAAAATTGTGATAAAAGAAACAGTAACAAAAAGCATTACAGTTGCAAAGGATTGCAGGGATTGGACCTTACTCTTATTAAGAATTGATTTGCGAGTGAGTTCCAGAAACTCATCCCATTGAAAACCTTGCAGCTCTAGTTTGTCTTCCTCTGAGAGCTCAAAATTCGGCTCCCTGCCACACATGTATGCAGCCCTGCCAGTTGCATCTCAAACTCCATCAGAGGCTTTCCCTCAAAGACTTGCCTGCTTGTTGTGCTTGCAAGGCAGCATTGACTTTCTTCTATCCAACATGTGTCATCGGCACACTTAGGTTCTGAATGTTTGCAAGCATGTATAAACCTAGTTAGTTGTCAAATCCTTCACTTATGCAAAAGCACATCTTTCTCAACTGGAATGATGTGACATCATACACAAAGGACTCCCCTCTGGAACATCTGTGGCATTTCAAGATAATTCTCTTCTTGAAATTGGTGAGTGCACGTACTACATGCCATGCAACTTACCTTCAATCTACAAGACACCAACATATTGAGAAATGTCTGAATACAGTCCCACCCAACCACTCATCCTTGGATCTTGGAAATGCTCTAATCACTCATAAGACATATTTTTTTGCTGGCCTGACCACCCATCTTCTTCTCAACACCCTCTGGCACTTTAACCACATGACACTCAAAGAAACAAAGCAGGGTGGATGCACCGGTCATAAAGCCGTGCTGCTTCTTCCTGGGATCCAACAGTACCAAGGTGAACTTGTTTCTTCTCCACCTTGATGGCAGCCTGCCACTTCATGTTCTTGAAGTATACCCCTCGCATGACACAAGGCTCCTGGTTGCCCTGTTGTTTTCTCCTTTGGTGCTTCCTCTTCTTCAGTTCCCTTTCTGCATGCAGAGATTTCAAGGAGAGGTCAGAGGACCTGGCAAGGGCTCTATCATAGGGTCTTCCAACACTAGAGAATAGGGCCTCTTATTCATTCCAGAAGATCCTCCTGTACCAAGGACTAGAGTCTAACCCTCCTGTCCATCAAGTGGACCGTTGAGGTTCCATCATTCCATTAGTGCATACTCAGGTTGAGATCCCCACCCATTGGAATTGCATGGACAAAAGCCTAACTATACTTGCATAATTTGGTGTCTAGAGTAACATTCAGCAATTAAGGACCCAAGCTGGACAAACTACCCTGAACATCTGGCAAGAAATACTGGAAAACAGTGCTGGTGGCAAGCAGAAATACCTTTTGGGAACAAATTTGGAACATAAATCTGATTCAGAGGTTGAGCAAGTGAAGTACATGTTGTATGCACCTCCTTTAAACCAACCCACCAAGTACCACCATGTCAAAACCCCAATACAGGTATCTCCATGATAATAGCATCAATTTAGAAAAAATTCATACTACCCAAAAGCAAAGCAATTCATCAAACTCATGAAAGGAAATACATTACTAATGTATCCATGGCATATATTTTCCTTTATCTGAAATGAGAACATCAAGCAACCGACTGGATGCTACTTATTTAGTAGGTACCTGGCCCTCTTTCAGAAAGACCACCAAATTACCTGCTTAGGGGGGATGTCCTCATTGGATTTCAACCCCTCTGGTGAGGCAAGTGTTGTTTCTCTTGCAGACAGGAGAAACGGTAGTCTTTGGTAAGCTTGTGGCTGTCCATGCTTGTCTGAATATCAACATGACTTTCAAAATCTATTTAGTGCCCATAAACTAGAAGAAAACAAAACAGAGGCAGGTGAAACATTGCACAATCATCACCCTACATGTTCATCACTCAGCTGCAACTGACACATAAAGATGTGAGAAACCCAAAATCTGTCATTTTGGCACAGAAGAGACACAGAAAGCCATCAGGCAACCACATCAATTGCAGCTATCCCTGCCTCCTAACCCTGCTGCTCTGAGAATGACATGTAGCTAGATTTGAGAAAGTACCTGGAGACAGACCACCAGGACGCCGCTTTCTGATACTCACCATGCGACCTTCCTGTCTTCTTGCACACAAATGCTATATCCTTATTTTCACCAACCTCCTGACTGCATTGTGGGCATCAAGCTTTCTAGTGGAGGCCAATCTTAAGTTGTTTCCTTGCGTCACAAATAGGCTTCCAAAACTGGATTCCTTAGTAAATTACCAACATATCTTTGGTAGGTGACAATCCTAAGTGCAACAGCTGCCCCTAAAACATCTCCAAAGATTTGTCTCCCTGCTAATCATGGTACACCTTGTGATGCCCAAAGCAGAAGTCCGCCAACCACAATCCTTGGAGGATCAAATGCTTTCAGTTTCGGCAAAAACAGGTAACCTGAACTGCTGATCAGTACAATCATGCAACCTGTAGACAAACCAGAATATATCAGCACTGTACATCTGGGCCAACGTAAAATTGGTATGCACAGGGGAGAATACAGGATGATTACCAACCCAGGCTAGAATGGCTGATGGAAACCCAAGTGTTGTGATTCGAAATCTGTTGCCAAACACGAAATCTCAATCCTTACACATGATGATGATGCACATGAGATTTTTCACACATAGATAAAATCCAAACTCTCATCCCTGAAACTGAACAACCAAATGGACCATACCCAAATCCCTTATACACTGGATTTTTTTTATGTCCTGTAACTTTGAGTATCCAGGGTCACATACAACAACTCCAGCACTCTCTCACTGGGTCAATGTCTTCTAGCTCTTCTTAAACCCCCTGGAGACACTGGAATTGACATAAATCAAGAATCCATTCGTTTGTTAGCATGCTGTGTGCTGGGCTTCTAAGGCCAACAATGTTTTTGATCCCCATTCTTGCTCCAACTCCTTTGCTTCATATGCTCCGGCCAGCATTGCAAGGAAAGTGTTCTTCATCACTTGATCAACTCTGTCATGTATGTCAATGGCTCTAAGCCAACCTCCAGGGTTTCATTGGTATCAAATCTCCCTAGTTTGTCCCAAAGCATAGTGATTAAGAGAATGGGTCCCCCTACAAGGGTAAAAATGCACAAGGGCTCTGGAGTACACAACACAACACACAACCACTACCACCTTTTCCTAAAGACCCATGGGTAACCAGCCACCTTTTTCCCACATTCTGTAAACTCCCTCATGCTCAAAGTAATCTACCACAATGTGCTGATTTCCCCAGAATTCAGAAGTAGATATGCCCAGTGATCCAACAAGTCTTGATGCACCAACTCATCCATGGAATTGCCAGAACTTGATAGATTGACCTAGTAACTGAGATTCCTTGCAAAGGAAGGGGGTGCAGGTACTAGGTACTACTCAAGGAGACACTTTGTTGCATATGTTTCACAAACACTTGCTATAATTACTAAACAAAGGAGCATGGTATTCTCACAAATATATTATTAATCTAATTCAGGTATTTAGTTAATTTTGACCTAAATTGTTAAGTTTGGACTTTTTCTAACGTAGTGAATGGGATCAAGTTTTTTACTGCATTGGAGGCAATACATTCTTAATATCTATTTGTTGGATCATTTAGTGAGATGAATTGTTATTAATATATATTATTGCATCATCTGATGCTTTTAAATCAAAAAAAAAAAGGTTGACACTAAGATCAAATTTTTTAATAAATTCGATACAAAACATTTTTAATATCTATGTGTTGAATAAAATACTATTAATATATATTGTTGCATCATATGATGCTTTCAAAAAAAAATTAAAAATTAAGCTCCTGTCAAGGATCAAATTTTTTACTAAATTTGAAACAAAACATTGTTCACATCTATTTGTTGAATTATTTAGTGAGACAAAATATTGTTAATATGTATCAAACTGCATCATCTTCTAATGTCTTCAAATCAGAAAAAAAGAAAGGAAAAAAACTCAATTTCCCAACTTTCAATTGATCGACTCTTAATTCTGAACTTTTGACAAGTCTAGACGGTGATGCCAAACGCGTACTGAGGAAGCTTTATAGCAACCAACCACTGACCTGTCTGTTGTTGCCACTGCCGTTTCCCCCTGGTTGTCAAACACCGATGGCAACAGCTAGTTCGCGGCTGACATCATCA